>Ga0224723_1000021_pt1 | contig 99860 bp, 93 predicted proteins | sample Balambano_FR2_Me_FD_161647 | JGI IMG/M metagenome (GOLD analysis project Ga0224723, IMG submission 161647) | Freshwater sediment microbial communities from Lake Towuti, South Sulawesi, Indonesia - Balambano_FR2_MetaG | ecosystem: Environmental > Aquatic > Freshwater > Lake > Sediment | place... | reverse complement strand
CCTGAAAAACAACAAACCCTAGAAATTTAATACCATCCGTTACGGGACGAGGCAAACAGCGAGACTCATGGATAACCAAGCGCAAAGTATGCAATCTTTCAATAATTTTTTTACGCCAATTCCATAATGTTTGTTTGTCATTTGCAAACAACAAAAAATCATCCACATAACGTACATAAGTATTACAACTTAATTCTCTCTTCACAAATTGGTCTAACTGATTCAAATAACAATTTGCCCACCATTGCGAAGTTAAGTTGCCAATTGGCAAGCCACGCGCACGGTGTACCGAAAAAATATCATCATTTTCAAAGTAAACCATTTCATATTCTTCTGATAAAACTTTTTCGCCACTGGCTAATATTCTTTCAATAAGCCAAAACAAACTTTTATCTGGTAAAAAATTTATTAAACAAGATTTCAGTAAGGCATGGTCTATGCTTGGAAAAAACTGCTTAATATCACATTGCAAAACATATTTATATTGTCTTGCAAATTTCTGACATGTATGTAGTGCCAAATGTGTGCCTTTGCCTTCTCGGTTGGCATAACTGGTAGGTATAAACTTTTTCTCGAAATACTTTGTAGTGAGATTGCACAAAGCATGATGAACAACACGGTCTCGAAAAGGTGCCGCAGAAATTAAGCGTTTTTTTGGCTCGTGAATATAAAAGCTATGGTAAGCGCGTGGCATATATGTATTTTCGTACAATTCGTTTTGCAATTCGAGCAAATTATCTGCCAGGTTATATTCAAATTCAGCGGCTGGGGCAAGTCCGCGCTTACCCTGTGATGCTTTTTGATATGCCAACATTAAATTTTGCCATGTCACCAATTTATTTTGTAATTGCATGTTTTACTCCTTTAATAAAAATTAAAATTTTTCCCGCCTTTGGCGGGAAAAAAGAATCAGATTGCAGATTTCAGATTGGCAGATTACAGAGGTGCGATGGAGGAAACACACAAACGAAAACCAACGTAGTTGTTCTCGTTGAGAGGATAGTAGCCGTTACGAAAGGCACAACGCAGGGGGTAGCGATTGTGGTCGAAAGAGCCACCACGCAAAACGCGACTTTTATTACCATCTATTTCATTGTTTTCGTTCTTCAAATACTCTTTATAATCTGCTTGCCATTCTGTTCTACACCACTCCCAAACATTGCCACTCATATCTAGCAAACCAAAATCATTTTCGCCCGCAGGAAATGCCCCTACAGTGCTTGTGCCATTTAAGTTTGTCTCTGAATAATTGGCGTTGTTAGCAGTTATCTCATTGCTTTTCCATGGATACAAAAAGTTAACCCCGCCTCGCGCCGCATATTCCCACTCTGCTTCGCTTGGCAATCGTATTTCCCACTTTCCACTTTCCAACTTATGGCTTTCAACTTTTCCTTCTTTCCACACTTGTATCTCGTCACTCATTTCTTGTAACTTAACCGTCAGCCACTTACAAAATGCCGTTGCCTCATACCAACTTACCCCTACGACAGGATGATTCGCTAAATCAAATACACCACCATACCGATTTTGTTCCCTTCTATCTTTTCTCCAATTCAAACCCGCTTCCGTCCACCATTTCGAGTTGGTGTATCCATCTTCGGCTTTTACAAATGCCTCAAACTGAGCATTCGTGACAAGGTAACGAGACATGAAAAAATTATTTTGAATCTTGTATTCAAATTGTGGGTATTCACTTTTGTAAGAATCTTTATCGCTTTCTTTACTACCCATCAAAAATTTTCCAGCAGGAATTTCACAGAAGAGGAGATTGACTCCCCTCTCCCGTTCTTGGGAGAGGGGTTGGGGGTGAGGGAACGGGATAACACCTATTCTTGGGTCACCCAATTGCGCTAACACATTCCCCGCCTCTGCCCGTTCGCGTGGGGAGAGATGGTTGTTTTCTATTAATTGCACTAAAGCAGTCCGAATGGGTATAATTAATTTTTCATAAGGCGATGAATTAGCATTCAATTTCATTTCGGTGATAGATTCACCTGCTAATGAAAAGGCTTGCCAATCTTTTACCTGTCTGTCTTTTTGTGAATCGGGCAAATGAAACAACAAAGTTTGTAAAGCGGCAATGGCAGTACCTAGCCCCCCACGACTCATTTTTCCAATCCCAAGTAAAAATACTTCGCGCCACCAAGTTGGGTCTTTTTGAATCAAATTGGTATATTCAGTGGCAGGGTCAAGTAAATCATTAATATAACAAGCCGCTAAATACTCTTGAAAAGAACGATGCGGAAATGCAAATACACCATTTCCACGACCTAACAATAATCCCGCCCGTGTTTCAAGATACTTGACCAAAACGCGCGAATTGATTGTATCTGCTAAATAAGGTGAAAAAGCACTTTCTACTTCCGCCTGACGAATATCCGCAGGTTCATTTTTACGATTTTGTGTATCTTCACCTTGTCGTGTATGCACTGTCCATGCCAATTGATTCAAGGCTCTGCGAATATTGATTTCATCTATCGAAAGTGCAATGGAAATAGATTTATCAATCACCAAGTTTCCTTGCGAATCGCGTGCTTCACGCCAGCGTTGCCAACGGTCTAATAACAAACGTACAGTTTCTTCATATAAATCGGCACGGTCATCGGGTAATTTTCCCCAACTGGTATGTAAAGTTGTCATCAAGGTTAACAAAAGTGGGCGCGTTGCAATATCAAATAAATATTCTTTCTCGCGGGTAGCCGTATGTAGGCTTTGGGCTTTGTCATTGGCTGTAGCTTCATCCCACTTCATACTCTCACGCATGGTCTCATACCAACGAGTAATAAATCTTTCAATTTGCTCATTATCAAAGGGTAGCAAAGTTAATGTTTTGAAATTCGGCAATTGCCATTTGGGGTCGGTGTAAGCATAAGGGCGGGCTGTTACTAAAACACAAGATTCTTTTTTAAGTAAAGCACAAAAACGGTCAATTGCTTCAATTAATCTCTCACGTCTGCCATCTGATTCTGTTACTTCATCCAACCCATCTAACATAACCAAACATGGATTTTTAATAATAAACTGCTGTAATTTTGGGAAAAGCGTTTTTGCAATTTCATCGCCAACACGCGAAATAAGGTCTGCTTGCAAAGCATTCCAAATCATGTCAGCATTCCCTTTTTGTGCATCTACAGGAATATGCTGTGCGGCAACATCTCGTAAAACCAAACGTACAGGAAAATGCTTGCTCAATTTCCATTCTTCAGGAAATAATTGTTGAGCAGAAGGGTCATTTTGTGAAGCAAGGCATAAAGCATAAGTAATGTAATGCAAGCAAGTCGTTTTGCCAGAACCTGGGTCACCTAATAAAACCAAGCGATGTAATTTCGAGTCATTTAATGCTTCTAAAACAGGCAAACGATTTTGTCGTTCACGTTCTAAAAATAATTCAGCTTCTTGTTTTTTTACTTTCTGTTCATCAATAGAATGTTGAACATCTAAATCTATATAAATACTTGAAAGTGAAATAGAGTTTTCACCAGAATTTTCTAAAAATCGCGGGTCAACTACGCCAAGCGGCAATCTGCTACATTCACTGGCTAGTGAACGCAAATAGGCATGAATTAATTCTTTATCGGGAATATCTTCCGCTGGTGTTTGTTGATATTGCTCGCCAAGTAAATACAATTTATCCACACTTCCAATTTGTAGGCTATTATCTCCAGCACTTTGCTGTGTATTTCCATCACCCTTCGCAATTTGTGAGTTTATTACATCGCCTGTAATCACAATGCTATTTATTATTTCCGCAAATTGAACATCTTCATTAAATACTTCTTCTAATTCAAATTCTAAATTATCAACCACTCTTTTATCTTCGGGTTTACGGGCAACTTTTTCAGTCGCCTCTTTTAATAAAGGCTTCTCCTCCACCTTCGGCTTTAACTTCTCCCACAAAGTCACGGCTTTATTCCAAGCAACTTCACCAAACTTCTTCCCCGCTTCTTTTGCCGCCGCTTCACTTGCCATGATTAAATAAGGCAAAAATGGAGCAAGAAACTTTGCAATCTCAGCCGCTAATTGTGGAATATCCATACGTTACCTCTATCGGAGTGCGACGCACTTCATTATCTAAAATAAATTTTACCTTACAAAACCATCCACGAATACGACCACGAACACCTGCACTTGCGTCAGGTGCAAGTGTAAACAAATCCCCAATCTCTAATTCCCCAATCTCTGCCCTTGCATTATAATAAAAATGGAGGCAGAAATGACAACCGTTCAAGTTTCTATAGAACTCCCTCGTGAAATATTATCCGCGCTGAAAACAGACCCAGAAGGTTTTGCGCGCAAAATGCGTGTTGCCGCTGCAGTTAAGTGGTATGAAACAGGCATGGTCTCTCAAAGCAAAGGGGCTGAAATTGCAGGTTTATCTCGTGCCGAATTTATGAATGCACTTAATCATTTCAAAGTGAATCCATTCCAATACACTGCCGATGAAATCATTGCCGAAATTACCCATCGCTGAAAAATGGTAATCTCCAATTCTCCAATTCTCTAATTCTCCACTCCACCAACTCTCTCCACAAACCTGACCACACTCGCCATCCCCTTCTCAATCCCATCAACATCAAGATATTCATTGACCGTATGCGCCCCACCACCACTTGTGATTCCCAACACAACCGCAGGAATATTTTGACTCAACGGAATATTCGCATCTGTTGAACCTGATGTAAGAGTCGCAATCATATTTTGTTCTTCGACACAACGCACTGCTAATTTTATAAATTCATGTTCCGATGAAATTTCACCAGCGGGTCTTTCGCCAATTATTTCCGCCATAATTTTCACATCACTACGGTCTGCTTTAATTAAAATTTCTTCCACTTGATTAATTAATTTTGATAGCATCTTTGGGTCTTCAGAGCGTAAATCCAATTCACATTTTGCTTCTGATGCTAAAACATTCACACCCGTGCCACCTTGCATCACACCCACGTTCATGGTTGTACGCGGTTCTTTTGGCAAACGCAACGAAGTTAACTTTGTAATTACATTTGCTAACTCATGCACTGCTGATGGCGAACCATAATCAGACCATGAATGTCCGCCCGCCGTTTTGGCTGTAATCCGATAACGCTTCACGCCAATCGCCTTATGATAGACATGCCCCAGCGCCAAGCCTTCCAACACCAAATAACCAATCACATCATTTCCAAAACGATTCACAACTTCTTTCATGCCACACAAATCACCCAACCCTTCTTCGCCAACATTCGCCACAAACCACACGTCATGATTCAATTTATTTTTTAACGACCATACGATTCCAAACAAAGATGCCACACCGAGTGAATTATCTCCAATGCCCGGGGCGATGACTTTCCCCGCTTCTTCCCTAACTTGTAGTTGGGTGCTGAATGGAAACACGGTATCCAAGTGAGCAGATACAATCAACGCTTTAGCATTTTTCTTTTTCCCCACCATTCGTGCATACACATTCCCAATCAAATCAATCGAAACATCTTTCAAGCCTTCTTTTTCAAATAAATCACGCACAAATTCAGCCCGCGCTTTTTCCTCAAATGTCGGCGCAGGGATTTGTTGAATCTGAATCGCAAGGTCAAGGATGTTCATGGTGAATAGTAATTCGTGATTCGTAAATCGGCAATCGTAAATCGCTAAATTTGGCGCGCCATTTCTTTTAATGCATGATACCTTGCTTCTGCTAAACCAGGCATTACATCAAGCGGATAAAATGCTCCGCTTCCTTCTACTTTCAACGAAGCAGAGACGTTGCCATATAACACTGCTTGCAGTGGGTCGTTTGTTTTCTGAAAGCCTGCTAAAAATCCGCCACAAAATGCGTCACCTGCGCCTGTTGGGTCTGCCACACGAGATGGATATGCAGGAATTTCATATTTCTTTTTACTAACTGCATCATATAAGATTTGACCTTGCGAACCACGTTTGATAACTATAAACTTGACACCATAATCACTGATTTGTTTTGCCATATCCCACAAGTCATTCGTCTCACCCCAAAACAAGGCACGGATTTCTTCTTCTGATGGATGAAAGGCAGTCACTCCTTGTAACACGAGTCTTAACTCACGCCAAAGGCGAGGACTCATGTATGACGAAGCAGGGTCAAGCGTCACCGTTTGTGATGAAGCGTTTTTGAAAAGATTCACCATCTGACTCTGACTCGCAAAATCAAATGGGCAAAGGTGAATGTGAGTCACATCACGAAAATCTTTTGGCACACTCAACGCCGAAGGTGAAGTTGAATCCATTGTACGCAAATCTTTAATGGTTTCATCAGGCGGTTGATAACCCAATAAAGTTTTTGGAAAAGTTAACTCGCGGCGCGCAAAATGTGACACGGCACTGGTTTGACTGCGTTCATGCGTATCGGTGTATGCAATGAAACTTCTCAAATCAAAATTTTCTTGTACGGTTTCGATGCCGCGAATATCAAAGCCGCGTTTTTGAAATTCACTTAACCATTCTTTGGGATATTCTTTTGTGATGCGCGAAATTAATCCGATGTTTGCATCCCAAACCGCAAGCCCACCTGCTGTATAAATTAAATTTCCGCCAGGCGAATCCAACAATGGGCTTCCTTGTGGCGGTAATAAATATTCGCGCGTCAGTTTACCTGCGATAATAAAATTCGGTCTCATGGTCTAAATGGTCTTATTAGTCTAAGTAGTCTGATTGGTCTAACTAGTCGGGAGGTTTTCACCGTCTATGGTCTACCGTCTTCGGTCTTTAACCATCCACGCTGGTTTTTTCTTTTCTACTTTTTTATAAATCGGGCAACTCTTGACATGTGCACCGGGCAAATACCCTGTGGACATGAGAAATTCATTGACAATTTCGCTACCTGTGAAGAAAAATGTTTTTTTGAAAAGTTTTGTCCAACCATCTTTTGTGAGAGGGTGATGAAAGTCTAGCCACTTCTTAAATGAGCCGTATTCTTTTTGTAGTTCAAGTATTTTTTGAGCATTGACAATCGCCGCTTTAATTTTCAATTTACTGCGAATGATGCCTTCATCATTTAATAATCGCTCAATATCTTTTTCTTTATATTTAGCAACTTTTGCAATATCGAAATTATGAAACGCCTTACGGAAGTTTTTTGCGCGTTTGAGAATCAAAATCCACGACAAGCCTGCCTGATTAATCTCAAGCACGAGGCGTTCAAATAATTCATCATCATCTTTGATTGGGAAGCCATATTGTGTGTCGTGATATGGTTTGTTAAACTCATCTTCGGGATGTGTGTTGCAGTAATCGCAGTATGTTTGGGGCATTATTCCTCTTTTTTATTTGTAGGGGCGACTCTTTAAGATTAATAGGAATAATTTTATCATTCAGGAAGAGTCGCCCTTACAATAATTTCCATCACAGGCAAAACGCGTTCTTGACCGAATAAATCCGATTTGCTCTCGCCTACTTTTTTCGCTCCCATTTTTTCATAAAATGATTGAGCATTTGGGTCTGACTCAATTTTCAAAACAGATGCGTCTAATGCTTTGCATCTTTCTAGGGCATGATTAAATAACTGTTTACCAATTCCTTGACCAATATATTCAGGTAAAACCCATAAATTGTCTAACCAGAGACCTTCATCATTTTTAGTCAGTGAGTAATAAGCCACTGATTTATCTTCTATTTGAGCAAGCCAGGTTTCATTGGCAAGGATATATTCTGGGGTAATCACCAATCCTTTTGTCATCCAATACTGAATCCACTCTTCGGGATAATTCCAATGTCGTTTGGCGGAGATGGCAATTTGGGTTAATTGGTTTGCGTGTTCTATTGTTGCGCGAGATATTTTTAGATTCATTTTAGCCACGGATTACACGAATTTTTATATTTACTAATTACCAATTACTTTTAACTCCCTCGGCATATCGGATAAACTCTCCGCGCCATTTTCTGTAATAACCAAATTATCTTCAATGCGCACACCATTGCAACCCGTTAAATAAATACCGGGCTCTACTGTAAACGCCATGCCGGGTTCAAGCAATTGCATATTATCGCCACGCATATATGGCGCTTCGTGACTTTCCATGCCAATGCCATGACCAGTTCGATGCGTAAAATATTTTCCATAGCCACCTTTTTCAATGACAGTACGTGCGGCTTTATCAACATCAGCACAAGGCACATTCGGTTTCGCCGCATTTCTACCTGCTTCATTCGCTCGCTTCACAAGTTCATAAATCTTTTTATATTCATCATCCACCTCACCTACCGCAAACGTGCGCGTCAAATCCGAAATATAACCTTCATACGCCGCGCCCCAATCCACCACCATCAAATCACCTGCTTGAATTTTTCTATCAGTTGGTGAAGCATGTGGATTGGCAGAATTCGGTCCCGCACACACAATTGGTGCAAACGGCATTTCAGATTCAGAACCATGCTTCAATAATTGGATAACCAACTCGCCTGCGATTTCTCGTTCTGTCATCCCAATTTTGATTTGAGGAATCAACGCTTCTAACGCGGACTGGGCAATGGTTACTGCTTTCAACATTTTTTTAACTTCATCATCGTCTTTTCGTAATCGTAACTGTGCTAACACATCTGTCGCATCAGGATAATCTGCTTCGGGTGCACCAGCTTTAACGTGCCGAAATTCCATCAGTCTTAATTGACGTGGCTCCACACCAATCTTTTTTCCGTCTAAGCCTAAAGATTGAACTGCTTTTCTAAATGTATCATCCCATGAGTCTGGATTTTCTCCATAAGCAAAGTGTTTAATTTTGTATGGAAATAAATCCACTTTTGGTAATTCAAGTTCAGGTAAAACCAAAACTGGTTCTTGATTTGGTGTCACAAATAACACAACGGGTCTTTCCATCAAGTGAAAATCAATGCCAGTCAAATATTTCAAGGTAGCACCCGGGTTGAGGATAACCGCATCAAGTTTCCCCTTAGTCAATGAAGCGGTGAGTTTGTCGAGGCGTTGTTGAGTCATGTTCAATCCTTTGGAGTCAGGGAGCTTGCTCCCGTCAATCAGCAAGCTGATTGACTCCATAAATTAAATTTTATGTTTTCGTTTTGCAAACAGATATGAAATCCAATCAACAAGTGTTGGGAAAAGTGTGACAAATGTAACAGCAATATTTGCCCACCACGGGATAATCAATTTACGGCGCGGATGTTTGGCAAGTTCAACCACTTTGCCTGCAACATATTCTGAACTCATGTGCACATTAATCTTATTGCGAATTGAACCGTAGGCTTCGTTTCTACCAATGTGTTGACCAAACTCCGTTTTTGCAAAGCCCGGATAAATACCGCTGACTTTGATTCCTAACGGAGCAACTTCACGGCGAATCGAATCAGTGAACGCACGCAAACCAAATTTGCTAGCAGAATAACTTGAAATTAACGGCGCGGAAATATAACCTGCAACAGAAATCATATTGATGATATGACCTTCACGGCGTTTGAGCATGTGTGGAAGAACTGCACGCGTGACTCGCATGGTGCCGATGAGATTGACATTGATTAACGTTTCAATATCTCTATCCATTGAATATTCTTCATACCAACCCACGCGACCAATGCCAGCATTGTTGAAAAGAATATCTATCTGACCATATAAATCAATTGTGGAGTTGACCATGTTCTCCACATCATCTGCATTGACAATATCTACAGGCACTGCAATTGCTTCGCCACCTGCATCTTGAATGCGTGCAGCCAGTTTTTGTAAGCGGTCTAACCTGCGCGCGGCGAGAACAACTTTGCAACCTTCATTTGCAAATAACCAAGCGGCATCTTCTCCAAAACCAGAAGATGCGCCAGTGATGAGGACAATTTTATTTTCAAGAGAAATGGGAGAGAAGTTCATGTGGGCAATTGTAAAATAAAAATACAAAATAGAATATGACAATTACGAGTGCATTTACAAGGGTATAATTGTTCTGCATGAGAAAAGACACTGCTAACTGGATTGCTCTCACAGATTATGATTTAGAAACGGCTAGTCACATGTTGGCGACTGGACGATATTTGTATGTTGTCTTTCTATGCCACTTGGCTTTAGAGAAAATTCTTAAAGCCCATGTTGCTGAGGTGACGCAAGAACTACCCATAAAAACGCATGATTTGATTTATCTTGTCAAGAAATCTGAATTGAAGTTATCACAACCACACCTGGACTTTGTAGGTAAAATTAATACAGCTAGCATCCCAACCCGTTATCCAGATGATTTACAAAGGTCATTAAAAGAGTATTCAGAAAAAGTTGCCAAAGAATATTTAAAAGAAACACAGGAACTTGTTAAATGGTTAAAAAAACACCCCAACTTAAACAAGTCATAAAAAAATATCGCGCTCAATTGAGAGAAATGGGGATTCGCCCTTCAAGAGTTTTGTTGTATGGGTCGCAAGCACTTGGAACTGCTAGTGAAGGTAGTGATATTGATTTAATTGTTATATCGAGTGATTGGAAGAAATATAATAATCGTCAGCGTTTAGAATTACTTGGCATAGCATCTGCTCGTATTTTAGAACCTGTGCAAGCACAGGGCTTTACTCCTAATGAAATTAAAACCAAACAAGTAATGCCATTTTGGGAACAGGTAATTAAAGAGCAATCTATAGCTGTATAAAAGACCTCTGAGTTTAAAACTCAGAGGTCTTTTTATTTACTCTTCCTCTTGATTCTCTTCCTTATTCTGCTTCTTCACCTTCGGCGGCTCAATCACAGCATTTTTTCCCAAAGCAATATCCAGCACATCATCCATGTGTTTGATAGGCACAATTTTCAATTCCGATTTTGCAGTCTTAGGTAAATCTATCAAGTCTTTGAGATTCTTTTCAGGTAACAGAACAGTTTTCAGTCCAGCACGATGCGCGGCGAGAACTTTTTCGCGCACACCACCAATCGGAAGCACACGTCCACGCAATGTGATTTCACCCGTCATGCCAACATTTTTTGAAACAGGTCTGCCTGTCAGTGCAGATGTAATTGCAGTTGCCATCGTGATTCCAGCAGACGGACCATCTTTTGGAATGCCGCCTTCGGGCATGTGAATGTGAATATCAAAGCGTTCAAAAATTTCCATATCAATTTTCAACGCCGAAGCACGCGACTTAATATACGTCATCGCCGCTTGAGCAGACTCTTGCATCACCTCACCCATTTGCCCCGTCATTTGCAAACCACCTTTGCCTTCAAAAATGGCAACTTCAACAGGCATAATTTCGCCGCCCGTTTCCGTCCATGCCAAACTTGTCGCCACGCCCACTTCATCATTTCGTTCCGCTTCGGCTGGAAAAACTTGTTGCGGACCGAGTAACTTTTCAATCATATCCACTGCAATCACAGCAGGATATTTTTTCGCTTCAGCTTTCAGACGAGCAACTTTACGCGATACACGATTAATTTCTCTTTCCAGTCCGCGGACTCCAGCCTCATACGTATATTCGCGGATAATTTTTTGTAACGCTTCAGTCTCGAACTTCAAGTTGAGTTCTTCAATTCCATTTTCTTCTATCTGACGCGGAATCAAATAGCGATTGGCAATTTCCAATTTTTCTTCTTCAATATAACCGGGGAATTCAATCACTTCCATACGATCTAACAATGGAGCAGGGATTGTAGATAATGAATTTGCCGTAGTCACAAACATCACTTTGGATAAATCAAATGGCAATTCCAAGTAATGGTCACTAAAAGCATTATTTTGTTCAGGGTCTAATACTTCTAGCATCGCAGATGCTGGATCACCACGAAAATCAGAATATAGCTTATCAATCTCGTCCAACATAAACAGCGGATTTGACGTACCTGCCCGTTTCATCGTTTGCACAATTCTGCCAGGCAAAGCACCGATGTATGTTCTTCTATGTCCACGAATCTCGGCTTCATCACGCACACCCCCCAGAGACACTCTGACAAATTTTCTGCCAAGCGCATCTGCAATTGACCTGCCTAATGAAGTTTTACCAACTCCCGGCGGACCCACAAAACATAAAATTGGTTGGCGTTCTTTCTTCGGTTTCAACGAACGAACGGCAATATATTCCAAAATTCTTTCTTTGGCTTTCTTCAAACCAAAATGGTCACGTTCTAAAATTTTCGCGGCATTCTTAACATCTAAATTATCAGGCGTGGAATTGTTCCACGGCAAGTCTAAAATCCAATCAATATAGGTGCGGATAATTCCCACTTCTGGAGCCATCGGTGGTATTTGATTTAATCGTTCTACTTCTTTCAAAGCAACTTTTTTGGCTTCTTCGGGCAATTTTGCGGTTTCGACCTTTTTCTTCAAATCCACGGCATCGCGTGTAAAAATATCACCTTCGCCTAATTCAGTTTGAATTTGTTTCATTTGCTCACGCAAATAAAACTCACGCTGGCTTTTATCCACTTCATCTTGCACACGCGAATGAATTTCATCTTCTAATTCAAGCACATCTACTTCTTGTGCTAATAAAGTATTTAATTGACTCAATCTTGTTTTCGGGTCAAGGATTAATAACAAACGCAATTTGGCTTCATACGTCAAAGCCAACGATGTGGCAATCATGTCTGCTAACCAACCGGGCTCTGAGATATTCAAAGCAAACAAATGTGATTCTTCTGGAATAGAACGGTCTAATTGAATACAACGTTCAAATGAACTTAATACAGAACGCATCAGTGCTTGCGTTTGTTTATCAGCAGTCGTAGATTCATGAATCACACGCGCACGAACTTTAATATATGGTTTCAAACGAATGAACTCAACAATTTCAACACGTCTGCGTCCTTGCACCAAAGCAGAACGCGAACCATCAGGCATGTTCAACAAACGCCCCACTGCCATCTCCACACCGATTGGTAAAAAATCTTCTGCGCCGGGGTCATTTGTTTCAGGGTCACGTTGAGTTAAACCAATCACTGTATGTTCACGTGCTAATGCATCTTGCAAAGCAAGCAATGATGCTTCACGCCCCACAAAAATCGGCGAAACCATGCGCGGGAAAATGACCATATCACGCAATGGCAACACAGCCGCTTCAATCAAACCATCTTCATTGGGTTCAAGGTTCGGAATACGATATAACTCTTCCGTTCTTTGCGAAAGTGTTAAATCAAAATTATCTTCTTCAGTCCAGTTGGGTTGACTCATTCAAAAACTTCCATTCTCTCATCACGTATGCTCCCTTCGCCGTCCTCGGCGAAGGATAAACGCCGCCGAGGACGGCGGCTAAAGCGAATTTAATTTATGCCATTCTCTCATCACTTCCGCAGTCACAAACATTGAACCAGCGGATAATACAATGCTACCATCTTTTGATGATAATTCTAATGCTCGCTTCAACGCCTCTTTGACCGGAGTCACCGCTTCTGACTTAATTTCAGCCTGCTCTGCCAACTCGACAATTCTCTCAGCCTCCAACGCCCGCGGATGGTCTGCTCGTGTGGCGATAATTTTTTCTATTTTTGATTTCAATGCGGAAAACATATCCAAAATATTTTTATCTTCTGATGCTCCGAAAATTAAATATACTTTTTGATTTGGAAAATGTTCATCAAGGGTTTGACTCAGTCGAAGAAAAGAATCATGATTATGAGCAGAATCAAATATCACCGTAGGGTTGAGGCGGGCAATTTCAAATCGCGCGGGCCATCTCACGTTTGCAAATCCTGTTTGAATCTGTTCATCAGAAATTTTGATACCACTTTTTTTCAAAGCAGTGTAAGCAGTCGCCGCATTTTCGATTTGATGTTTACCCAATAACGGAATGTTGAAAGCTTGAAGGTTTGAAAGTTGGAAGGTTTGACCTTTTATATTTGATTCAATCAATTCATAAGTTATATCTTTTCCAACCAAAGTAAACTCAGCATCCTTTAGTTTGGCTACGCGCAGGAGAACTTCGAGGGCTTCATCTTTTTGTGGGGACGAAACAACTGGAATATTTTGTTTGATGATGCCAGCCTTTTCGCCAGCAATTAATGTGAGTGTGTTTCCCAAGACAGCCGTGTGATCATACGAAAGCGAAGTGATAACCGAAACATTGGGTGTGACAATATTGGTTGCATCCAGCCGCCCACCAAGACCAACTTCAAACACTGCGGCTGTGACGTTGTATTTTGCAAACGCCAGAAATGCCAAAGCGGTTGTGATTTCAAACGTAGTTAACTTTTCGATCTTTGCAACATAAGGTTTAATGTCTTCGACCAATTCGACCAATTGGGCATGTGAGATAGGGTTTCCATCAATTTGAATCCGTTCCACAAAATCTAACAAATGTGGTGACGTGTATAAACCTGTTTTGTATCCCGCCGCTTTTAAAGCGGACGCACATAATGCAGAGACAGAACCTTTGCCTTTCGTTCCTGCTACATGAATAATGGGATATTTTTTTTGCGGATTGCCCATTGAATCCATCAATGCAAACATACGATTCAAGTTGAAATCTGCCTTGGCGAGTTCGGAGGAATGTTTAAGGCTATAATCCACGAAGGAATATAAATAGTCTAAGGCTTGGTTGTATTGAGTTTCGATATCAGTCATGGGAAAATTGTAAGTGGTAATTGATAATTCGTAAACTTGTGAGAAACCATTATGGAAACTTGTTTCATCTGCAACAAACACAAGGGAATAGAAGCAATCCCGCCTGGGGGGTACATCTATGAAGATGAACTTTGGGCAATATGTCATGCGCCTATCAATGTTGGTCCGTTGGGAACGATATTCATCGAGTCTAAACGTCACTTCCTTGATTTTGCAGAATTCAATTCAGAAGAACAGAGAAGTTACGGTATCGTAGCCTCAAAGGTCTCTGCTGCGTTGAAGCAATTGACAGATGCAACTCGTATTTATCATCTCTCTATGGTAGAAGGAATTCCACACTTTCATGTTTGGTTAATTCCAAGAAGGAAAGATGTCGAAGAGACAAGTCTCGCTTTTCTTTCGAGAAATGATTCATGTTCTGAAGAAGATGCAATTGCTTTTGCAAATCAATTGCGTGACCTTTTAAAATAAAATCTACAATCCAAAAACGTATGATTATCACTCTCACCATCCACCTGCACCTGCCTGCTTGCAAATCGCTCAAAGAAAAGGTTCTGCATTAAATTGACAGTTTTCTTGGTATCAAATACAATACCACTATGAAATATAAAGTGGTCATTGATACCAATGTACTTGTAGCCGCTTTGCGTTCAAGAGATGGTGCTTCTTACTTGCTCATTTCACTTTTAGATGAGAAAAATGAAAAATTTGATGTTTACATTTCGGTTGCTTTAGTTTTGGAGTATGAAGATGCGGCAAAACGCTTAATTGAAAAAACAGAAATTACAGAGGATGTAGTGGACGATGTGATTGATTATATTTGTCAAGTTGGCATTGAACAACAAGTCTTTTTCTTGTGGCGACCCTTCTTAAGAGACCCCAATGACGATATGATTCTTGAGTTAGCCGCCGCCGCAGGATGCAATTTCATTATTACTCATAACAAAAAAGATTTTAAGAATATTGAAGATTTTGGCATACAAGCAATTTCTCCATTGGAATTTTTACAAACGATTGGAGTATTACTATGAGTACAATCAGCCTCAGGCTTCCTGAATCCTTACATAAAGCCGCACGCAACTTAGCGCGTGAGGAAAATATTTCTATTAACCAACTCATTACACTAGCGTTGGCAGAAAAAGTCTCTGCTCTTGCGGCAGAAGACTATATTCAAAAGCGCAGTTCACGCGCCAGCAAAAAAAAATTTGTGAATGCACTTTCAAAAATTCCTCATGCTGAACCAGCAGAGTATGACCGCTTGCCTGCTAAGTATAAAAAAACATCCATTCGCAAATCATAATCAATGCTAGCAACGCTTAGCATCCACCTCCTCGCTTGCACATCGCTCAAAGAAAAGCGCGGACAGGTTGTTGTATAATAAAAAACATGGAACAAGAAAGCAAGTTGCAAAAATTCAAGTCCATTCTTCGAGAGAATTTGCCCGCTCTCAAAGAGGGATATGCTGTTGCTACCTTAGAAGTGTTTGGGTCTTATGTTCGCCACGAAGAAAAAAAAGATAGTGACTTAGATGTTTTAGTCACATTTAGTGATGCGCCTAGCCTATTAAAATTTATTCGTCTTGAAAATCATCTCTCTGATATTTTAGGCGTAAAAGTAGATTTGGTTTTGAAGGATTCGCTCAAACCTTATATTGGGGAAATTATTTTGAAAGAAGCAGAACCTGTTTTATGAAGCGCACCTATATTGACTATCTAAAAGATATGCTAGAAAATGCAAATCGTGGCATACTTTTTTCTCTAGGAATGGATTACCAAACGTTTATCAAAGATGAAAAATCTATTTATGCTGTTATCAGAGCCGTAGAAATTATTGGCGAAGCCACTCGCAATATCCCAGAAGAAATTCGTGCAAAATATCCTGAAATTCCTTGGCGCGATGTTTCAAATATGAGAAACAAGCTTGTTCATCGTTACTTCGGAATTGATTTTGAAATTATTTGGAAAACCATTCAAGAAGATTTACCTTTCTTAATCTCTTCATTAGAAGATATTATTAAGCGGGAAACAAATTCAAGTAATCAATAAAAAAATAGCCTTGCTCGCTACCCTCACCATTCACCTCCACCTCCCTACTTGCAAATCCCTCATCTCGCGTTTACTTTCTTTTCAAGAAATAGATTTTCAAGTTAACCTAACTATCGGAATTGCACATGTGCTTCAGCGACAACAATTATTTTCCAGTTATAATACCCGCACAAACTTTTCAGGAGAATTCCTCAAATGCCCATTACTTCTGGCATCCCAGCCCCAGATTTTGAATTACTAGACGATACCAATACCAAAAGAAAAATTTCAGATTTTCGTGGCAAGAATGTGATTTTATATTTTTATCCCGCAGATGATACGCCCGGATGCACCAAAGAAGCCTGTAATTTTCGTGATGATTATTCTGCTTACGAAAAAGCAGGCGTAGTGATTTTAGGTGTTAGCCCTGATAGTGTTGAGTCGCATGTGAAGTTTAAGAAAAAGTTTCAGTTGCAGTTCCCACTATTGGCAGACGAAGGACATATTGTTTGTGATTTATACGGCGTGTGGGGACCAAAAAAATTTTTAGGCAAAGAATACGAAGGTGTTTTGCGAACCACCTTTTTAATTGATGAAAGTGGCAATATCAAAAAAGTGTACGAAAACGTCCGCCCGGCAGAACATAGCAATCAATTACTGGCAGACCTCGGATTAACATAATTACCCAAACACAAATCTCTGTTAACAATCAATGTTATTAACAGAGATTTTGTTGATTTGTTAAGCGAAATTGAGAATACTTATACAACCTGCTTGAACCCTAGTGACAAGTAGGTTGGAGTTTGTTATAATCGGCTTGTGAAAATTGAGACAAATTACGAAAAGCACCACTCAGTTTGATACAATCAAGAAGCGGGTTTTTATCCCGTTTGAATTTTTTCAGGAGAGAGTCTATGCAACATTTTGTGATTGTGGGGATTTTGGTCATTGTAACGACCGTCCTCACTTATTTAGGCTTGGATGTTGCCGGACTTGCCAAACAGCAACACCCAGTTGCGGCAAGTGCGCAATCCGTTTCTATTGACCAATTGTGGCATTGGGAAATGATAGTCATTTCCTTTTTGTTTGCGATTATCTTTGTTCCAATGATGTATAGCCTGATAGCATTTCGTCAGAAGAAAGGCGAAATGAAAGATGGCGAACACATGGAAGGTAACACCACGCTCGAAATTACTTGGACCGTTGTACCACTTTTCCTCGTCGTCATTTTTGCATACTTAGGCGGTTGGTCGCTTGGGGAAGTAAACCGTGTAGACCCGCAAGCCCTCGTTATCAATGTACGCGGCGCACAATTTGCTTGGACGTTTGAATACCCTGAATATGGCATCGTCAGCAACGAATTACATTTACCAGTAGATAGACAAGTCGTTTTGAAGATGACTTCTGCCGATGTGCTACATTCATTTTGGGTGCCTGAATTCCGCCTCAAACAAGACGTGGTACCTGGTCGCATCACCGAATATCGGGTTACGCCTACACTGGTCGGTGACTATAAAGTACGCTGTGCTGAACTGTGTGGCACTTCTCATGCTTACATGGAAAACGCAGTCATTGTGGACACCCAAGCAGATTATGACGCTTGGATAATTGAACAAACCGAAATTGCTCAACAATTAGCACAAACTCCTGAAGGACAAGGCAGACTGCTTGCAGTTCGCAATGGTTGTCTTGGTTGCCACTCATTAGATGGTACCCCAGGCACAGGTCCCACTTGGTTTAACTTATTCGGTAAACAAGAAAATTTAGATGATGGCACAACCATTTTAGTAGACGAAGCCTACTTAGCCGAATCAATTTTGAACCCCAATGCAAAAATTGTAGCAGGCTTCACTTCACCTTCTGTGATGCCCGCTTTTGTTTTCACTGATGAAGAAATTGCAAACATCATTGTATATATACAGACTCTGAAATAGAGGAAATGATTATGAAGAAATTTTTTACAAGCGCATTATTCAAAGGCTTAGTTTGGCAAGTAATAGGCTTCTTTATCGGAGCAGGTCTTGTCACTGGCATTCGCGCATTAATGGGCTTAAGCACCACCGATACGTTCTTTTTCACTGAACCCGCTTGGGTATTAGGTGCATTTTTCGGCGCAATCTCATTTTTAGTAGGCTGTGGTGTCACCGATGATTGGATTAAGTGGGCGCGTGGTATTGAAACACACGATGAACATGAAGAACACTGGACTGGTTGGGAAAAATATGTAAATGTCTCTCTTGACCACAAAGTAATTGGTATTCAATATACATTAATCTCTCTAGCATTAATCGCTATTGGTGGCACATTTGCTTTAATTTTCCGTGCCGAACTCGCCGCTTCACAACTCCAATTTCTGACCACTGAATTTCAAATATTCGGTCAAAACGGACCACAACTTTACAACACACTCATGTCATTGCATGGCATTGTGATGATTATTTCGATTTTGCTCGGCGTTTCGGGCATCATCAACTATGCTGTACCACTTCTCATCGGCGCGGCGGATATGTCATTCCCACGCCTCAACGCTTTTTCATATTGGATTGCAGTCCCTGCCGCAATTACCTTAATTTCCAGCCTTTTCCTCGGCGGTTTTGATACGGGTTGGACGGGTTATCCTCCGCTTTCAGCACGCGCCCCTGTCGGTATGCAAATGTTTTTCATGGGCGTATTTATAGCCGGTTGGTCATCCATCTTAGGTGCATTAAATGTAGTCGTCACAGTTTTGCGAATGCGTGCCAAAGGTATGACCGCCATGAAAATGCCGATTTTCGTGTGGGCAGGTTTAGCCACTTCCATAATTGCAATGACCGCCACCCAATTCATCGGTTTAGCATTTCAATTGGTCATGTTCCAACGTCTCTTTGACATGGGCTTTTTCGACCCCTCCAAAGGTGGCAATCCAGTTCTCTTCCAACATTTATTCTGGTTCTATTCACATCCCGCTGTGTACGTCTTCATTCTGCCAGGCTTAGGTGTAATTTCAGAATTATTACCTGTCTTCGTTCGCAAACCACTTTACGGCTACCGCTGGATTGCAATGTCTTCCATTGGTATCGCTTTAGTAGGTTTCGTTGTGTGGGCGCATCACATGTTTACCTCTGGTATGAATGAATATCTGCGTGTGCCATTTATGTATAGCACTTTGCTTGTGTCAGTGCCGACAGGCGTGAAGTTCTTCTCATGGGTTGCGACGATGTGGAAAGGCAAGATTTCTACCCCGACCCCGATGTTATTCGTCTTAGGTGCGATTGTCGTCTTCTTGATGGGAGGTCTCTCCGGACCGCCTCATGCTACGGTGTCAACTGATTTGCACTTACATGACACATATTTCGTGGTTGGGCATTTTCACGACACAATCTTCGGCGGATTCGTCTTCCCCTTCTTTGCCGCCATTTATTACTGGTTTCCCAAAGCCACAGGTCGCCGTATGAATGAATTCTGGGGCAAGGTACATTTCTGGTTGATGACTCCTTCCTTCTTTGTAGTAACCTTTGGCATGATGTACGTTGGCTTGCTTGGTATGCGTCGCCGCATCGCGGATTATGACCCTGCCTTAGGTATTGATACCTCACAACTTATTATAACCATTGCCGCTTTCTGTATTGCCTTATCTGTTTTGATTTTCTTCATCAACTTTTTCTATAGCATCAAAAATGGAGAAAAAGCAGAAGGCAATGTCTGGGAATCACGTTCACCCGAATGGCAAGTACCTTCGCCAATGTCCTTACATAATTACCCAACCCCAATCGAAGTCGTTGGTGAACCATACGACTACGGTTTGAAAGACGCACCTTATACTCGTTTTGCTCCTGCCTCTAAAGGCAAAGGCAAACATTAATCCAAAGGTGAGGAGCAAAATAGATGTCTCATTCTCAAAATAAATCTGCCGCGCTCATGCAGGGCGTAATCATATTCGTTTATTTGACTGTTCTAACAATTTTGGAATATTACGTTGCAGTCTTGTTCGATGCCGTACCATTGTTGATTATTGTAGCAATCGCCAAAGCCGCCTTGGTTTTGTATTACTTTATGCACATATACAAACTCAATGAAACAGACCATGATGAAAACCCAGATTCTTATGCCTTTAAGACCATCACAAACCGTTTAGGGTTATGGTTATTTTTACTTTCTGATAGTTTTGTATTCGCAGGCTTATTGGTGATGCGTTCAAACTTACTTGGCTTGACCCGCCCTGAACTTAATCAAGCACTAGGTTTAGGCGTGACTGCTGTGCTTTTGATTTCTTCTTTCTTTATGAATCGTGGTGAACTACAAATGGCACATGGAGATGTAAAAGGTTTCATGCGCAATACAGCCATCACTTTCATTTTAGGGCTAGGATTTCTTTTGGGTGTAGTATTGCTCGAATGGCAAATCGCGGCTCACGAGGGATTAACTGCCGACTTTGGCAACCCAGTTACAGGTCCAGTAGGAGGCGTGTTTTATATGATGACGGGTATGCACGCATTCCACGTCTTCACAGGTTTAATCTTCTTAGCCGTTGTTTGGAATAATGCTCGCAAAGGTTTGTATACTGCTGAAAAACATTGGGGCGTGGAAGCCGCCGCCGTTTACTGGCACTTTGTAGATTTGGTGTGGATTTTCTTTTACCCGGCCTTGTATTTGATTGGCACGGCTGTGGCAGCACACTAATAAAAAATTATCCGCCGCCGTGAGGCGGCGGAATTGTTTACTGGTATTGGAGTTTTATCAATGGATAAAAAATTAATTTGGATTGGTGTAGGCATTCTGGCTATTGTTGTTTTAGGAATCGCTTCTTCTGTTTTGTTTGCAGAACCACCTTCATTCCGCGGAACAAGTTATGCAGAGCCTTTTCCACCCGCAACTGAAATTGAGTTAACAAAATCAGATGGCACAGTGTTTCGTTTAAGTGAACAAACAGGAAAAATTCATTTAATATTTTTTGGTTACACCTCATGCCCTGATTTTTGCCCAACCACTTTAGCCGAAATGAAATTATTGACAGATGATTTGGGCTCTAATGCAGAAAACGTGCAAGTTTTGTTTATTACTGTTGACCCTGAAAAAGATACACCTGAAAGAATTCAAGAATATGTCAGTCGCTTTAATACAAATTTTATTGGCTTAAGCGGCACGCAAACAGAACTCCAACCTATTTGGCAAGGCTATGGCATTTTTCGTGAAGTCACAAATCAATCCACTGCACTTGGTACTGTGATTAATCATACTGTGCGTTTGTATTTGGTAGATTTAGAAGGTAATTTAAGATTATCTTATGCGTATGGAACACCATATCAAGATGTTGTCTTTGATATTGAACTTTTATTGGATGAAGCAAAATGAATTACAGCATTTCTAGAGTATTGATTGCTTTTGCTCTCGGCGTTTTGGCTGGAGCAGTGATGACAGAATTATCATATTTAGGTTTACGAAGAGAAAATCGTGCACCGACTACGATTGAGTTAATTATTCCTGCTGGTACAGCCGAATTGATTCGACAAGGCGATGCTCCGCCAACCATTCCGCAAGATATGCGCTTCGTTGTTGGTGATGTATTGAGAGTCATTAATCAGGATAACGAAAATCATCAACTTGGTTTGTTATATATTCCTTCTAATTCATCGGCGAGTTTGAAATTAGAGTCGGTTGAAAATATGACCATGGAATGTTCATTTCAAACGAGTAATTCTTTTGGCATCACTGTACAAGAACCCGTCACATGGTGGACTCGTGTTCGTGGATATTTTTATGCGGGCTTTCCGCTCGGGATGTTGTTTGCAGTATATAGTGGCTTGATTGTAAAAAAGAAAAAAGATGAATCTGCTTCGTAATATGTTTTCCAAAAAATGGTTATTAACAACCATTTTAGTTTTTATTGGCACAGCAGTTTGTATTCGCCTTGGCATTTGGCAGTTGGATAGGCTCGAACAAAGAAGAGCGTTTAATTCACAGGTCGAAACCATGCGTGCGGAAGAAGTATTGAACTTAAATGATGAAATACCCAACGGTATAGCATCAATGGAATGGAGAAAAGTCATTGTCACTGGTGAATATGATTTTGAGAATCAAGTCGCCTTGCGGAATCAAGTTTATGATAATCAATATGGGTATCATTTAATCACTCCGCTTCTTTTTAACGGGACATCTGTTTTGGTCAACCGCGGCTGGATTCCAGTGGACGCAGATTGGCGCACCTTTGACGAAGTTGGCGAAGTCACTGTTGAAGGGTTGATTCGGCTGGGACAAAGCAAACCAGCTATAGGCGGAGTGGCAGATGCGTTGCCGATAGACGGGTCAAAGCTTGAAGTGTGGAATAATCTTGATGTGCAGAAAATATCGGAGCAGATTTCATATCAAGTCCTAAATATTTTTGTTCAACCAAATGTGGATGCGAATGACAGCACACCGCCAATCCCTTATCAGCCAGATATTGAATTAACCGAAGGACCGCATTTTGAGTATGCCATGCAGTGGTTTGCATTTGCAATTATTTTATTTTTTGGGTATCCTTTTTACTTAAGGAAGCAAGGTTCAGTATGAAAAAATTTTTACAAACATCTTTCGCACGTTTCACATTTAGTTTGTTAATTGCAGTTTTATTTTCAACCATTTTAGGACACATGGTTTCAAAAACAGATGCATCATCTTTTTGTCATGGCGCAGTTTTATGCTTGCCAACACAATCGATTGGCTATATTAAGTTATTGCATGTCTTATTGGTAGGAATTTCATTTATTGTGTTAGCAATGGTTTGGCGCAAAGCGTGGCGTGAACAAAAACATCATAAAGTTTTATTGCCATTGACGACAATTACAACAATTTTATTTTTGGGTCAAGCATTTGTTGGGGCAATTCAAGCGACACGTGGTTATCCACTTCACTTAACTGTTTTACATTCACTGACAGCGATTGCATTATGGATTTCACTTTTGTTGTTAGTTTATTTTGCCAGCACTTTAAAAGAAGATGGCAAAGTTGAAATTCGTTTTGGTTTTTGGCAACGCCTAAAAGATTTTTGGATTTTATCTAAACCATTAATCGTGGCTTTGTTATTGGTCACAACGTATGGCGGATTAGTAATGGGTGGCAAAGCATTTCCATCTGCTTCATTAACTTTTTGGACATTATTTGGCGGCGCATTAGCCGCCGCAGGTTCAAGCGCGTTGAATCAATACATTGACCGCGACCTCGATAAAAACATGCAACGCACAGCCAAACGCCCGCTCGCTGATGGCAGATTAACTCCCGCCGAAGGTTTATCTTATGGTTTGGCTTTATGTTTACTAAGTTATTATGTAATGGCAGGTTACGTTAATTTTCTAGCGGCGTTACTTTCACTGTCTGGAATTTTTTATTATGTTCTTCTTTATAGCGTTTGGCTAAAGAAAGCCACTGTTCAAAATATCGTCATTGGTGGCGGCGCAGGTGCAATTCCGCCGATGGTCGGTTGGGCGGCGGCAACAGGTGAGTTGACTCTCGCGGCATGGATTTTATTCGCCATCATCTTCATGTGGACTCCGCCTCATTTTTGGGCGTTGGCAATCGTCCGCATGAAAGATTATGAACGCGCAGGCGTGCCAATGCTTCCAGTTGTTGAAGGTGAAGAAAAGACTCGCAAACAAATTTTGATTTACACGATTGAATTAATCGCCGTTACGCTTCTTCTCCCGATATTCAACTTGACAGGCGTTTTCTACTTAATCTCAGCCTTAGTCTTGGGTGCTCTTCTGCTCTACGCCGCATGGAAAGTCTTTCGCCTCGGCGGCAACAAAAACGCTTGGATGATGTATCGCTGGTCTAGTATGTATCTAGCGTTTATTTTTCTGGCGTTGATGATTGATGCGGTAATTTCATAAAATCATCAATGCACCATCATGGATGCTTAGGCCACGGAATATCCACAGGCTGAGAATAGCCATGTTTTTCAACGGTATAAATTTTCCCGTATGATTCAGCGACGCACCCATCTTCATCTTTGACTGTATAGCTGGTCATATCTTGTTTTGGTAAATCATCTGTCCACCAAATATAAAAAGTATCTTGGCATACAAACGCTTCAATTAAATAGCCTCTGTCATCATCTTTGGTCATTTCCACTTGGTCCCAAGTAATTGTCACTTCGTCACCATTGCGATAGGCTTGCACATTTTGTGGCGCACCATACATGTTGCTTCCGATACTTTGTAAATTTGGTTCTACTTTTTTGAGCGTACTTACATCACCAACCACATCCACAACCGATGGTGCAACCCAGCAGAAATAATTCAACTTATCAAACTTGATATACAACCATTTGCTGTAAAATGCCTGACTTCGCACTTCGCCGACATCTCCAGCAAATAAATCTGCGGCGTGGAGATAAGCCACAGAAGGGCCATATCTACAATGAGCTTTTTCTTTATTTACTGTCACCGTTGGAAAAGTAAATTCAGGTGTTAATGTAATCGTTGGTTCAGGTGTATTTGTAATTGTGGGGGTAAACGTAGGTGTTGTCGGCAATGTTGGTTCAGGGGTAGCAGTGACGTAAATAATCTGTGGCGTCAGCGTTGGCGCAGGGGTTGGGGTTTCGGCTGGCGCGAATGAACCACAAGCACTTAGTAAAAATACAAATAACAATAAAATCTTTTTTTTCATTTGAAAATTCTCCAGATTTAATATCACTAAACGTCCCGCAGGTTTTTTGATTCAATTTTGTATTAAATTCAAACCTGCGGGACGGCGTTAAGAAATAAAATTCTCCAACAATGTCACCACATTCTCACCAAGTTCTGCATTTGCATAACCACCTTCCATGATAATAGCAGTTGGAAGGTTTAGGCTAGCAATCCTTTTTCCTATGTCAGCAAAACCGTTTCGTGTCACTTTAAATTTACCAAGCGGGTCGCCGTCGAATGTATCCATGCCAATTGAGAGGACAAGATAATTCGGTGAAAAGTTTTTTATCATTTCAAGTGCTTCATCTAAAGCGATTAAATAATTTTTATCATCTGTGCCTTTTGGTAATGGAAAATTTTTATGAAAGCTGACTCCATCACCAGAACCAGTTTCATCTGCAAAGCCGATGTAATGTGGATATTCAAAATCTGGGTCGCCGTGAATGGAGATGGTCAATACATCACTTCGTTTATAAAAAATATCTTGTGTGCCATTGCCAGCGTGATAATCAATATCAAGCAATGCAACTTTTCCTTTTTGAGATAACCAATTCGCCGCAACTGATGCGTTGTTGATGTAACAATATCCACCAGCATAATCTTTGCCAGCATGATGCCCAGGCGGTCTGCATAATGCAAAACCTGATAACTGATACCTGAATACTGAATTTGCACAACTCAATGCGCAATTTGCAGAAGCAAGTGCGGCTTGATATGTCCCTTCTACAATGCAAGCAGATAAATCCATCATGTAATATCCGCCACGACCATGCAATGATGAAGTGGGACGAGCCTTTCGTCTCAATGCAAATGTGGCGGGCAAGAAAGCATGTTGCTCAGGCGAAGATGATATTGAGGGGTCAGAATCCAGCCATTCTGTCCAGCATGAAGCGAGAAAGTTAATATAATCTTTATCATGCACAGCCAGAATCGGGTCGAGTCCAAAATCTGTTGGTTCAATTAATTTCGCCCAATCCGTTTTATTTAATGAAAATAAAATTTTATCTATGCGGTCGGGGTTTTCAAAATACGGTTCGCGTTTGCCACCATCAAACACTTCAAAAGGTGGGTAGTGATTTCGATGTTGTTCGGAGTAAAATATGTTCATAAAAAAATTTTATCATAGAGGTAGCATGGAACTGTTTGAAGCGATACATGGACGACAGACGATTAAAAAAGTTAAGCAAGATGATGTGCCACGCGAGTTGATTGAAAAAATTTTAAGTGCGGCTGTGCAAGCGCCCAATCATTATAAAGTGCGACCGTGGCGTTTTGTGGTGTTGACTGGTGATGGCAGAAAAAAATTAGGTGATGTATTCGCCGCTTCTTTTCTGGAAAGGAATCCTGATGTGCCCGCGGAAGGTTTAGACAAAGTTCGAGCGACTCCGCTTGCCGCACCAGTTGTCATTGCAATCGGTGCGGATAAGCCAAGTGAATCAAAAGTAATTGAAATGGAAAATATCACTGCGGCATCTGCCTCTGCCTATTTGATTCTGCTTGCGGCACATGGTTTGGGTTTGGGTGCAAAGTTGAAAACAGGCGAATGGGCACGCGACTCAAAAGTAAAAGAGTTTTTAGGTTTTGAAAAAGACCAAACGATTGTTGGGTTTGTTTATATTGGTTATCCTGAAGTGTCTCCAGAGCCGTATGTGAGGTCAGGGTTTGAGGATAGAACGGTTTGGATGGAGTAATAGGAAGTAGTAAGAATTTAATCTTTATATTTCAACTCGCCTGCCTCGATTTCGGCAGGTGCTTTTTTCAAAACCTTTGCTTGAAACAATTATTTTGACGTGATACACTCATCTCATACAAAGAGAGTATAAAATGCAAATTTCATTTTCAATTCCTGAAAATCAGTTCACAAATGAGACGCCTGAAGTTGTAGCGAAGAAAATCCGTTTGTATGCCGCTTTAGGTTTATATCAGTCTGGTGAATTATCTATTGGTGCCGCAAGCGAGTTATCAGGCTTAGACCGTTATGATTTTCTAGAGTTTTGCAAGCAAGAGGGAGTCGTTTTGCACACCCAATCTCCTGATGAATTAGAAGCAGATATTCAAAAATTTATCAATCAAAAATAAACAATGTTAATAGTTGCCGATAGTTCAGCCTTAATTGCCCTCGCAACTTGTGATGGGTTAGATTTGTTATTACAAGTATATGAAGATATTAAGATTCCCGAAGCAGTGTATGCTGAAATTGTTGCACCTGAAAAATCATATGCTGATGTTCTCGGAAAATTTTTAGTAGGGCGTGTTGTAAAAGTTCAACCTATCCAAAAGAAATTTGTAATAACAGGGCTTGGGCGTGGCGAAATTGAAGCAATGTCACTATACAATCAAATCTCAGCAGATATTTTATTAATTGATGACCAAAAAGCACGCTCCATTGCGGAACAAAATAATATTACTTGTATTGGTGTGTTAGGTTTTTTGGTAATAGCCAAACAAAAAGGCGTTGTTGCAAAAATCAAACCTTGTATTCAGAAATTAAAAGACTCTCCGATCTATTATGGAGATGAATTATTAAAACGAGTACTTCAAATAGCCAAAGAATAATTAATCTTTATATTTCAATTCGCCTGCTTCAATACTAATGGACAGGCGATTTTGTTTGGGGACGAGTGGGCAAGTGGCATAATCTGTGTAAGCGCAGGGCCAGTTTTCGGTGCGGTTGAGGTCGAGGATAAAATCGGTTGTGGTGGGCGGGGTGAGATAAATTCTACGTCCACCGCCGTAAGTGGTTGAGGCATTGGTTTCATCTGAAAAAAATAATAACAAGTCTTTGTCGCTTTTTTCTACTTCAATTGTGCAATCCACGCCTTTGAATTGAAAACGAACATTACCGAGAAAAGTTGCATCTACTTCATTGCCTAAGGATTCAATTTTCTTGATTTGTTTTGGCATTTCATATGGAATATATTTTGCTGGCACTTTGTATTCTTCTTTGACGGGGTAATATTTCAAACCATCAAATTTTTTCTTGTATTCTGATTCTTGATCCCACATTCGGATTAAAAACGAATCGCCTCGCACTAAGATTTTCATGGTCAATGACTCAATGTGAATCATATCTGGGTTTTCATCTCGGTCTGTGATTAAGATTCTACTTTCAGGATTAGGAATATCTGATTCAAAAGTCACATCTTTTTCAGGATGAAATGTCACTTGTCCATTTTTTAGATTGAATTTTCCACAAAATGGTTTCGGAAAAGATGGATAATAGATTTTATTGCTTTGGTCACTGCCGAAGGAATTGTCACCTTCTTCTAGCCAAAACAAACCGACTAAATTCATCCAATGTAATTTGTTTGCCTTTATACTTTCGTCTTTTTCTTTACGAAATTTGAGAATATTTTTTTGATAAGAGGTTGACATAATTTTTGGTGTAGGGGCGAGGCATGCCTCGCCCCTTACTGTTTAAGAATTTCCAACATGATATCGGGTCTGTCAGTCATGATGCCATCCACACCCCATTCGATAAATTTCCGCATCGTTTCTTCGTCATTGATAGTCCACGGTTCGACGGCTAAATTTCTTTCATGTGCCGCGCGGATGAAAGATTCGGTCATCACAGTAATTCCGCTGGATTCTTCGGGAACTTGTAACGAATAAAATGCAGGGGAATAAAAACTCGTTAGAAAAACTTTTGAGAGCAAAACAAAAACTGTGGTTTCATTCTTTGCACTGGATGTAGCAACTTCAGGGCAAGTTTCTCTAAACACTTTCATCTTGTCATCATAAAAAGAAGCAACGACGATTTTATCTTCCATATCATATTCACGTATCATGTCACAAAATGGTTGAATCATTGAAGTATTTGATTTTTTGATTTCAATCGTCATGTGCTTATTAGGAAATGCGATAAACACTTCTTCCAAAGTTGGGATGGTGATTCCCTGCCCGCGAAATGGAAAAGTAGCACCTTCGTCTCGTGACCAGTCGTAGCCTGCATCAAAAGCTTTAAGTTCATCTAATGTCATCGCTTCAACTTCACCTGTACCGTTTGTGGTTCGGTCAATGGTTTCATCGTGAATCAAAACTAAAACATTATCTTTTGTAATGTGTAAATCCATTTCGAGCACATCTACGCCAATATCAACGGCATGTTGAAAAGCGACCATTGTGTTGCCGGGTCGTAACCAGTCACCGCCTTGGTGGGCAATCACCAAAGGCTTGGGCGGAGAAGATGTGTAATATGGATGAGCAGGTGCAGGCGTAGAAGTGAAGCGAAGGGCGAAGATACCTATCAAAAAGAAAAGTAGAATCATCTGCCAGCGTTTAAGTTTCATAGTTATATTTTACCTTTATAATTAAAAAAAATTTGGAGATTTGAAATGAAGAAAGTTTGTTTATTTTTTTTGTTCATTATGTTTTTACTTTCGGCGTGTAGCGCTGAATCAGGTTCATCGAATAATTCAGAAATTGTGATTGTTACAGTCCCCGCCAATTATTCTGGATTGACGAACCCATTAAGTGATGATGTGGCTGTGGCGGGCGGAGAAATTTTTCAGACAAATTGCGCGACGTGTCACGGTTCAAGCGGACATGGAGATGGTGCGGCAGGCGCGGCATTGAATCCACCCCCGAAAGATTTATCTGTTTTGCAATTGCAAGTGAGTGATGGATATTTATTTTGGAGAGTTTCAGAAGGAAGCCCTGGCACAGCCATGGTAGCATGGCGTGGCATTTTAACAGATGAACAAATTTGGCAATTGGTGACATTTATTCGGACATTGAAATAATAAAAACAAAACGGACGTTTGAAACGTCCGTTTTTTGTTTATCGTTCTTCTAATGCGGCGACGATTTTTTCTGAAAGTTCGTCAGGGTGAAATGGTTTTGTGAGGTAGTCGTTTGCGCCAGCACCAAATGCCACTGCGCGGCTATCGCTGTCATCTAAAGCGGTGACAATGATGATAGGTAATTTTTTGAACTGCGGAATTTCGCGTAACATGCGACAAACGCGAAAACCATCTGGTTGTGGCATCATTAAGTCTAGTAAAACTAAATCTGGAGTTTCCGCTTGGGCAGTTTCTACTGCTTTCGAACTGTCATTCACAGTCACGGTTTGGTAACCATCTGCTTTGAGAAGTTTTTCTAGCAAGTCGGTGACTAACTTGTCGTCGTCCACCATTAAAATTTTTGTCATAAACACACCTGAAAGTAGATTTATTGCAATGATACTTCAAAACATCCTTCATGCAAGAAGTATAAGCCAAATTGCAAGTAGATTGTTAATTCCTCTCTAGAACAGAGTTAACCAACGCTAAAAAAGTTTTAGGGGCAATTGGCTTGACCACGAACTCATCAGCACCAGCGTTAAAAGAATCGCGTTTGGTACCTTCGTCATTTAATGCTGAAACCATCACCACAGGAATATTGGTTGTTTTCGGGTCAGATTTTATCAATTTGCATAATGCCACTCCATTGATTTGTGACATCATAATGTCCAACAAAATCAAATCAGGTTCAAAAATTTCAATGGCTTTAATGGCGTTGGGGCTTTCTGTAATAGAAAAAGGCTCATGGCTACTGGTTTTGAGCATACTTTCAAGTAATACGGTTGTCTCTAAGTCGTCATCAACTATCAGAATTTTTGCCATAGGAGTCTCCAATTGAAAAGTTATTCTTTCTTCAGCAGGGTTTCTACTTTATATGCTAACTCATCTAAATTGAATGGCTTAGCAAGATAATCATTTGCGCCAAAGGTAGTGGCTTTGCTGTTGCTGTTATCTAATGCTGTGATGATTAATATCGGTGTTTTGGCAAACTTAGGTTCTTCGCGTAACATTTTGCACAAGGTGAAACCGTCTGGGTAGGGCATCATAATGTCAAGAATAATCAAATCTGGGCGAACACTGTTCGCCGCCTGCATTGCTTTCGAACTGTCATTGACTGTGGTGACTTGATAGCCGCTTGCCGCCAGAAACCGCCCTAATAATGTTGTAACTTTTTCATCATCATCCACAATTACGATTTTTGCCATAAGGTTTCCCTGAAGAACCAACTTGCCGTTTCAGTTTTCTCATATTATACCCTTTATTAATTTCGAGGAATCAAAAAGATGTTATTTTTAGCTGAGGTAAACTTTTGCCAAAGTTTTACGTCTATGCCCACGAGGAAAAAAAACCATGACCAAAAAGATTCTTGCCGTGTTAGCCCATCCCGATGATGAAACATTTGGTTTGGGAGGTACGATTGCTCTATACAACCAAAAAGGATATGAAACGTATTATGTCTGCGCTACACGTGGCGAAGTCGGCGCGGCGGATGAAGAATTTATGCAAGGCTTCAAAGATACCGCCGAAATGCGTACCGATGAACTCTTGCGTGCCGCCAAAATTCTAGGCTTGAAAGAAGTTTTCTTTTTAGGCTATCGCGATTCAGGGATGCCAAACACTGAGCCGAATCAACACCCGAATGCGCAAGTCAATCATCCCATAGAAGAAGTGGCGGGGAAAGTTGTCAAATACATTCGTCAAATCAAACCTGATGTTGTGATTACATTTGACCCCATTGGTGGATATAAACATCCAGACCATATTCACATTCATAAAGCAACTGTGATGGCTTTTTCAAATGCAGATAATCCATCCTTTTATCCAGAAGCGGGCGAGCCATTCAAACCGAAAGCGCTGTATTATCAAGTATTTCCAAAGACGATATTAAAAGTTGCGGTGCGTTTGTTACCACTTTTTGGAAAAGACCCCACAAAATTTGGTCGTAATGAAGATATTAATCTCAAAGAACTTGTCGAAGTTGATTTTCCGATTCATGCCCGATTAAATATCAATTCAGTTACACAAATCAAACGACATGCTAGTGAGCAACATGCCTCACAAGGCGGCAAGCAAATGCGACGTGGTATTCAAGGATTGGTGATGAAATTATTTGGCGAACATGAAGATTTTATGCAAGCCTATCCGCCTGCTGGTGAAAAATTCAAAAGAAAAAGGGATTTGTTTGAAGGGATATAAAATAGGACAAAAGTCCATTTTCGATAATCAAAAAAAATGGTAGGATTCAGTCATTCGATTCTTGTCTCAAGGAGTATGTGATGCCTGAACAAAGAACCACCCCGCGAAAAAATATTCCCGTATACATGCGCGTCTTGAATGACGACACGCAAGACATTTTAGGTCACATGGTAGAAGTAAGTATGGAAGGCTTGCGATTAGAAACCACGCATGAACTTCCGATTAATAAAGATTACTATCTGCGCCTCGAACTCACGCCAGACTTGGGCAGTATTCCCTACATCGTTTTCGCCGCCCGAAGCAAGTGGTGCAAAATGGATATCATCCTCCCAAATTTATTTCATGTTGGTTTTCAAGTTATCGAAATCCTCCCAGAAGATAAAGAAGTGTTCTCACGTGTTTTACAAAAATATGGCGCATAAAATAATTTTTGCTCCGTTCGCTGTCCTCGGCGAGGCATTCATAAATAAAAAGACCTGACAAAATTTGTCAGGTCTTTTTCGTTAAATCTTCGGCTTCATCTTGTGCCATTCAGTCGCTTGTTGATAATTGAACCCTGCCCGCAACACACCTGATTCATTCCATGCCCGCGAAACAATTTGTAATCCGATTGGCAAATTTTCTTTTGAAAATCCACACGGCACTGATAAAGCAGGCAAGCCCGTTAAATTAAATGGAGATGTAAAACGAGTCAACATGCGCGCACGTTCTAAAGCATCTTCACCTTCTAAGACTGGTGCTGTGATTGGGGTTGTGGGAAGAATTAAAACATCATATTCATCAAACAACAATTCGCATCTTCTCTTAACCTCGGCTTGCGTGCGCCGCGCTAACGCATACTCCGTTGAAGTGTACCCTGCTCCCATCTCCAAGCGTTGACGAACATCCGCGCCGAACCAATGAATATGTTCCTTCATTCTTTCTTTATGAAATGCCGCGCCATCGGCTGTGGTCATTAAGGCATTGGCTACTGCGGCTTCATGCAGAAAATCTAAATTCACTTCTTCAATGATGGCACCTTGTTCTTCAAACACTTTTGCGGCTTTGCGAACGGCTTCTAAAACTTCGGGGTCTGTTTTTTCTTCAATAAAATTACCAACACCCAAAGCGATTTTTCTTTCTTTCATTTTATCTTTGAGGTGACTAGAATAATCACCTGGCAAAGTTTTGATAGAAGTTGGGTCTTTTTCATCATACCCACCCATCACTTGTAGCATCAAAGCGGCATCTTCTACTTTTCTGGTGATTGGACCTGCATGGTCAAGATTCCATGACAAAGGCAAAATGCCTCTTAAACTTACTCTTCCATAAGTCGGTTTGAGTCCGACTATGCCACATAATGAAGCAGGGATTCGAATCGAGCCGCCTGTATCTGTGCCAAGTGCGGCGAGACTCATTCCAGTTGCTACGGCTACAGCACTTCCACCAGATGAACCACCGGGCGTGCGGGTAATGTCCCAAGGGTTTTTACATGCTCCAAAATGTGGATTGTTATTCGTGACACCTAATGCAATTTCATGCGTGTTGGTCTTGCCAATAATTTGCGCGCCCGATTTTTTTATTTTTTGTATCACAAACGCATCTTCATTGGGAATATTGTCCGTAAAAAATTTTGAACCGCCCGTCGTGCGGATTCCTTTTGTATCGTATAAATCTTTTACGGCAATCGGAATTCCGTATAACGGCATACTGCCATTATGGGGAATGTCACTTTTTTCTGGCGGAATGACTGTGATGAAGGCATTCAGTATGGGGTTGAGTCGCTCGATGATTTTGTAGCAGGTTGAGGCTAAGTCTGAAGCGGGCACTTCACGGCTTTTCATCAAATCTCGCTGAATAATCAAAGATGGGGTTTCGTCTATTTTCATTAGTCAAAATTATAAAGAGAAAAATTATTTCCCGCATAGCCTATATGTACTGAAATATGCTTTGTAATTTGTTTGCAATTAAGTAGGGATACAGCAACGCTGTATCCCTACTTTTGTACTAGAACAACCCTAACACTTTTCCAGTTTTCAAATCTAAATCAATATCATAAAAAGATGGGCGCGTGCCTAAGCCCGGCATGGTGCGCATATCGCCGAGGATTGGATATAAAAAGCCTGCGCCAACAGATGCGCGAATTTCACGCACTTTGACGCGGAAACCTGTTGGTGCGCCCTTGAGAGTTGCATCGGTACTAAATGACAAATGTGTTTTCGCCATACAAATTGGAAGTTTATCGAAACCAAGTTTTGTATAACGTGTGATTTGCTCTTCGGCTTCGGGTGTGTAATCGACACCATCGGCGCGATAAATTTCTTTGGCAATCTTTTCAATTTTGGTTTTAATTGAATCTTCAAGCGGATACAAAAATTGGAAATTGCTTTTTTCTTCTGCGGCTCTCACCACTGCTTCGGCAAGTTTCTTTGTGCCTAAACCACCATCTGCCCAATGCGTGCATTTGATGGCATCCATTGCACCAAACCCAATGGATGCTTTGCGAATCAATTCCACTTCTGCTTCTGTATCGGTTGCAAAAGAATTAACTGCAACAATAACTTTTACGCCGAACTTGGTTGCATTTTGAATATGGCGTTCAAGATTCTCTAAACCTTTTTGTAACAAGCCTAAATTTTCATCAGTATATTCTGGTGCGAGTGGTTTACCTGCTACAACTTTTGGACCACCACCATGCATCTTCAAAGCGCGGACTGTGGCGACCATCACGACTACATGCGGAGTTAATCCTGAATATCGGCATTTGATGTTAAAGAATTTTTCCATGCCAATATCGGCACCAAAACCTGATTCAGTGACAACATAACCATCTTTGCCGACGAGTTTTAATGCAACCATGTCTGCAATGATAGATGATTGTCCATGTGCGATGTTTGCAAACGGACCTGCATGAACCATCGCGGCTGTGCCTTCCAATGTTTGCATGAGGTTTGGTTTAATCGCATCTTTCATTAATACGGTCACTGCACCGGCTGTTCCTAAATCTTCTACTGTTACGGCTTCACCTGATTTGCTTGTAGCAACCACCATTTTTCCGAAGCGTTCACGCATATCTTCTAATGAGGTTGTAAGCGCAAGCACAGCCATAATTTCAGAAGCGACTGTGATGTCATATCCAGAACGATGCTCGAAACCTGCTTCGTCTTTGCCCATACCAACTTGCACTTCACGCAAGAAGCGGTCGTTGATGTCAACCACACGCCTCCATGTAATTGTGGATTCGTCAATATCTAAACGAGCAAATTTACTTTTTTCTTCGGGGGTGAAATCATTCGGATTGGTTTTATTGATTCCCAACTTTTTCAAGCGGCGTAACATCGTTCCAGAAAACTTTCGGTTTCCTTTTTTATCTGGCGGGCACAACGCATTGAAAAGTTTTTCATCATCTTGTTGTTTTTCGTGCATCACACGTGCATCTAATGCGGCGGCGACCAAATTATGCGCCGCCGTAATGGCATGAATGTCACCTGTGAGATGTAAATTAAATTCTTCCATTGGAATCACTTGTGAATATCCACCGCCAGCCGCACCACCTTTGATTCCGAATGTCGGTCCCATAGATGGTTGGCGAATACAAGTGATAACTTTTTTTCCGAGATGCGCCCCCAATGCTTGTGATAAACCAATTGTGGTTGTGGTTTTGCCTTCACCCAATGGCGTTGGCGTAATGGCAGTTACATCAATATATTTTCCGTTTGGTCTATTTTTTAATCGTTCTAAAATTTCTAGTTTTACTTTGGCTTTGTAAGGTCCATATAATTCGAGTTCATTTTCTCGCACCCCATATTCATCCGCAATTTGCATAATTGGTTTTAATTTCGCGGCTTGTGCAATCTCAATATCTGATGGCACTGGACGAAGCAATTTTAATTTTGTCGGTTTGAAAGAAAAACTTGCTTTTGCAGGCGTTATTTTTTTTGCTTTCTTTTTAATAACTTTCTTCGCAGACTTTTTCGTTTTGGTTGCCATTCTCTCTCCTTGAAAATTATATATAATTTAATTGTAGCACTGGTAGGTCACCTTTGCAACGTGACGAAATTTATTACATGAGCAAGTCACGCTGAAAGCGTGACCTACGAAGTTAATAACGTCCCAACATTCTCGCCTTGTAAAGCACGTGTGAGAAATCCTTTTTCTTCGGCTGAAAAAATTTGAACGCTTAGGTTGTTATTTTTTTGGATTAATGCCAACATTTCCTCAACCTTTGCTTTCATTCCACCAGTGACATCTGTACTGACTGAGCCTTTGATACCTGCCCGCATCTTTTCATACGTGGATACTTGAATCTGCTTCGTCAACTTTGTTCTTGCAGGAAAATCTTCCCACACGCCCGCTTCAATGCCTGCTAACAAAATTCGTGAGCAATTAAACTTTTCAATTAAAAAAGTAAATACATCTTCTGTTGAAAGAATAGTTCCACCTAATGATTCATCAAATGCCACATCACCTTGCACCACAGGTAATAAATGATTGTCCAATGCTTTTTGAATCGTAGATACATTATGCTGGATGACCTTTCGGTTATCAGAAATCATAGATGCGGACGGTGGAAAAGGTAATGCTGGTAATCCTGCCTCAAACAATGACTTAACTACAAACCGATTTAACTCCGCGGCTTGGTAGCGGACTTCTACAAATCCATGCCATTGTTCGTGAGTCTGGACTCCGTTTCTCGTGCCATGTTTTTTCGCGGCGACGTGTCCGAAGGAGCCAGAACCATGCCCAAGTATCAGAAGCAAGTTGGGGTTAAGGTCAAGAGCCGTTTTTATCTCATTGGCAAGTTCGGCTAATTTATCTAATCGTGCTGTGAAAGGTTTGTCTTTATCCGTAATCAAAGACCCACCGAGTTTGAGGAGGACGATTTCTTTTGTCATGTGGATGTTTTAACACAGAAATCATAAAAACGTACCGTCCCGCAGGTTGTTTGGAAATAGTTTGTTTGAAAATTTAAACCTGCGGGACGTTCTAAGTTTGCTATAATTTCAGTTATGGATATTCGTGCTGGTATTATCGTCATTGCTATTTTTGCTGTAGTTGGTGCTTATTTTGCAGTGCGGGCAGGGATTAAGAATTACCAAACAGCCCGTAAGATTTCTTTTTATAGTTTACGAAGACGGTATAACCGCAATTCGATTTATTTATTTTTGTTTTCAATATTTTTAGTTTATTTTGCTTATTGGCTTCCTACACGTGGCGAGCCTTTGGTGTTTCAAGTATTTCCGCCATCACCCACGCCATCATTGACTCCAACGATTACGTTAACACCAACCATAACATTATCACCAACCATTACATTAACGCCAACGCAAACGATTACACCAGCCGTTTCTGATACACCAACTTTAACGCTGACACCATTTTTACCCTTAGCAATTGAAGCCTTATTTGCTGGACCTGTCACCCCGAATCCTGATGCGGTTTTCACAGCGATTCAATTTTCAACACAATTTGATGGTGTCAATCCGATTAATCCAAGAACAACTTTTGAATTGCCCATTGAAACCATATACGGCGGTTTTGATTACAACAATACATTGCCCGGTGTGCAATGGTCTGCCTTGTGGTATCGAAACCGAGAATTGGTTTGTTATGAAACCGAACCTTGGAGGCTGGAATGGGGAACGGGAGGCATTGGTGGTTACACTGAATGTTCAAACCCAATCGGCGGATGGTCGCCGGGGCAATATGAAGTGGTGATTTTCATGGGCTATGATTGGAAAACTGTCGGGCGATTTTCTGTTTTAGAAAGACTCGTAACTGAAACGCCAACATCAACTTTTACACCGACATTTACAAGCACGCCAAGTTCTACATCTACGCCATAAATTTCAATTCAGACTTCGGAAGTCTAGGAGAATCAACATGACCGAAAAAGCATTTCAAGATTATTACCCAGATTATTTCGCTCATTGTTACGGATGCGGAAAATTAAATGAACACGGGCATCAAATCAAAAGTTATTGGGATGGTGACGAATCGGTTTGTTATTTTATGCCCAAGCCATATCACACTGCGATACCGGGTTATGTGTATGGCGGTTTATTGGCTTCATTAATAGATTGTCATGGAACAGGAACTGCCGCCGCAGTCGCATACAAAGCCGCTAAAGAGTCAGACCCAAATGCTGAACCTAATACACGCTTCTTAACTGCTTCATTGCATGTAGATTATCTAAAACCAACACCGTTGAATGTGCAATTGGAGATTCGGGCGAAGGTCAAGGAGCATAAAGGTAGAAAAGTTGTAATTGAAGAATGGTTGATGGCGAATGGTGTGATTACCGTAAAAGGTGAAGTTGTCGCCGTGCAAGTGCCAGAGAGTTTGGTGGAAGAGTTGTTAAGTAAAAATAATTAACTACAATGATGAAAATTTGTCTATTAAGCGATGAAGTGATTGAAGATTACAACCCAGCCAAATATTTGGAAAAATATGATTGGGATTTGGTCACAGTGCAAACTCCAGTGTTTGAATTTATACAAGACCTTTCTGCTCGAAAGCAATATGATGTCTATTTGAATCTCTTTGAAGGCTCAGATGATGACAATTCTGGTGCAGAATTAGTTAAATCATTAGAAGTTCTCAAGTTACCGTTTACAGGTGCAGACAGTAAATTTTACGAGCCGACGCGTGAGCAAATGCAAGCAACCGCGGAGGCACATGGAATCAAGTTTGCAAAAGGCTTCCGCGCGAGTCAAGAAGCGGATTTACATCAAGCACAAAAGTTGACATACCCATTAATTGTCAAACATCCAAATAGTTATGCCAGCGTGGGGTTGATTCCAGAATCAAGAGTGAATTCTTTTAAAGAATTGCAAACACAATTTGGACGTGTGATAAAAGATTTTGGTTCAGCGCGTGTGGAAGAATTTATTGAAGGCGGTGAAGTGAGTTGTTTGGTTGCAGATAACCCTGATGATTTTTCTGCGCCGTATGCTTATACACCTGCCGAAGTAATTTTTCCTAAGAATGAATCTTTTATGCACGAACAAGTCAAATGGTTTAATTGGGATACGTTTATTGTGAAATTGCGAAATCAAGATTTACTCAAGCCGATTCAAGAGGTTAGTAAAAAAATGTATCTCGCTATGAATGGACGTGGCTACGCCCGCCTTGATATGCGTATAAGACCCGATAATGAAATAGTGATTTTAGAAATAAACCCAAATTGCGGAATTTTGTATTATGGTCAAGATGACCGTAGCACAACCGATTTGCCCATCTCGTGGGATAAAGAAGGACATGATGGATTTTTGGATAGAATTTTTCGTTCGGCAATTCTTCGACATAAGCGATAATGGAGAATAAAATGACACAACCTCAACTTGAAAATTTCACGAAATATTTTGCACTTGTGATTGGAATATTATTTGTGCTAGCAGGGGTTGGTGGATTTTTACCAATTATCACTCAACCCGCCCCAGCAGATGCTTTGCCTTTACATCTCAATACGAGTCATGGACGTTTGCTTGGTTTGTTCCCTGTAAATATTGCTCATAATATTTTTCATTTCACAGTGGGTGTGTTGGGGTTATTAGCATATAAGCAATATGATTCTGCGAAAACTTTTGCTAAAGGTTTAGCAGTGACATTAGGCATATTAACTATTTTAGGATTTTTTCCAAACTTAAATACTTTATTCGGTTGGCTTCCAATTTATGGTCACGCCATTTGGCTTCATGGCTTAGAAGCAATCATCGCCGTATATTTAGGCTTCTTTGCAGATAAACAAATGAAATCTGCAAATATATAAAAGGATTAATCATCATGTTTGATATTTCATCGAATAACCCGACCATTCCATCTTTTTTGCGAAATGTCACAGGTATTGAATGTTCTGTGGTTTTCTTCGCGGCGGTTTTATTATTTTTCTTCCCCAGCCTTGCGCGCGATTTCTGGGCATGGGAAATCCCACCGTATAACTCACGTTTTGTCGGTGCAATTTATATTGCCGCATATATTCCATTAATTATTTTATGGTTATACAAACGCTGGATTCCTGCTAAGATGATTTTATGGCAAATCTTTTTGTTTACGAGCGTCATAATGGTTGTGATGTTTATTCACATCAACAACTTTGCATGGTCGCGTATTGCAACCTATTTGATTTTCTTTCCGCTTTATATTTTCTTGCCGATTAATTCCATAATACATTTATATAAATATCGAAATATTACGCTTCCTTCTTCGGGACAAATGCCAGCCAGTTGGCGGGCTGTTCTTTTCGGGTCAGCGATTCTATTAACAGGCTATGGTTTGGGATTATTAATTGCACCCGAAACATTGACTTCGTTTTATCCATGGCGTGTGGATGCGTTTCATGGAAGAATTTACGCTTCTGCTTTCCTAACACCTGGGCTTGGCGTTTGGTGGTTAGCATCTCGTGGAGAAACATCCTCCGAAGTCTTTGTGAATGGATTAAATATTTTCGCTGGTGGATTTTTTACTATTCTCGGCGTGTTATGGACGAGTTCTTTAGTTCCCACAGAGTTAAAAGTTAATTTTGCATCACCCAGCACTTGGGGATTCTTTTTTATGTTTGCTTATTCAACTTTTTTAGGGTTGGCTTTGATTTTTAGAGCAAAGTCAATTGCGAAATAAAAGATTATTATCTTCTTGGTCGCATCCAACGCCCGCCGAGGATGAGTGAAAGCAAAACAAAGATAATAGATACCCAAGTATAGATTGTGTTATCAGTGCTCATGCCAATCACCAGAAACAGCAAACCGAGCATTAAGAAAATTGTTGAAAATCTTTTTTTATTCATTGGTTGTTTCTTTCAGCCACTTCTTCAAAAGTTGAAAAATTATTATCAAACAAATCGGACGGAATTTCTTTCAACGTTAGTTCAAAAAAATCAATCAAATATGAATTGACAATTTCGGTTACACGTTCGCCATTCAGCGGACCTTTCAAACCGAGTTGTGGCGCAATCGGTGAGAGCAAAGGTAAATCGCTAAAATCATAATGGCGTGTGCCAGCAATCGTAATCACGCCCAAGCCTTCACTTGCGTTTGGATAAAACGAATTAAACAAATTATTATTTTTGCTTTCTGTTAAATCCGTCCATGCTTGGCAAAACATGAAAAATGTTGGTTGCGAAATTCCGTTTGCAATAATTTCAGCAGAGACAGGTCGCATAAATGGGTCCATGCCTAACACGGATTTGCAACGAGAATCATTTGCACAAAATTCGATTGCCGCGCCGCCACCTGTGGAATGTCCATACACACCGACTCGATTCAAATCTATACTTTGACTAAAAAAATCTCCCGCTTCATTTTCCGCGCCTTCAAGTTGGTCAAGCACATACGCCATATCTCCCGCCCACTGACTCACCAACACATTTGCCTTTTCTTCATAGTCTGGGTCTTCGGCATCTTCAGGTAAAGCATTTGGGTTATTCGGTGCAATAGTGCCATCAGGAAAAACTGTGACGACTGCTCCATAGGTATGTTGAATTCCAATCACTACAAACCCTCTGCTTGCTAATTCCAACGCTTGACCTGCATTTTGTGCATTGAATCCATTCCAGCCGTGTGAAAATAAAATGATTGGGAATTTTTCATTTGATATTGCAACTACTGAATCTTTATAAGCGGGAATATTCACTAATGCCAAATGATTCAAAAAGTAAGAGGGCATGTCAATGTACGTTGCAATTGTTGGCGCGAATATTTCAGCGTTTTCCATCCATGGGGCTTGTTCATCTGAATCTTTCACATCTGCTGGGTACCAAACTTGAATCATAAATTTTCTTGTTTCATCTTTGCCAGAAAATAATTCTTTGCGAGAGGTATCGTTTAATTCAAATATTTTTGTGCCAACTTGATAATCTCCACTAGGGGTTGGGATTTGCGGAACAGGCAACAAGATAGGAATCAGCGTCACGAGCAGAAGCAAGCCGAAGGTTAGATAAGAAGCGAGTGGTTTCCAATCAAAAATAAAAGAGAAGATAGTTAATAGAAGAGTCAAAACATACAATGGAATCATCTGCCAGCGATAGCCTTCGACGATGAAATGATTCAATGTAAGGATGAATGCTAAAGCAGGCAAATATCGAATCGCTTGCGGGCGTGGATGACTCCACAATAAATAGGCACTTAATAAAATTGGAATTAAGATTTCAAGCAGGCGCATTGGATGATTCTGTTGTTTGTGCTAATTTTGCTTTGCCATCTTTATAAGCAACTGCTCCTGTGGCATACATGATGATGGTGATGTAAAAGGTGATAGCAGGTAATAGAACGATGAGTAAACAAGATAAGATGATGGTTGCAAAAATAATTTGAACTACAAAGGTAAGGACAAAAGTTAGCAAATAATAAATTCCAAAAGCGGCAATAAAACCGCCGAGGTTTGCTCGGAAAATTTGCCACCATTCTTTGAAACGAAAGAGTGCGGAGAAATCATCTGTTTCAATGGCTTTCATTTCAGCGGCTGGGATGATAACTGCCATAACCAAAGAAATTGGAATCATGAAACAAATTCCACCAAAGATGACCAGAAAATATATTGGTAATATTGTTTCTACTTCGCTGGGGTTCGCATTTTCCAACATAAATGGAAAAATAAACGATACGATAAGAATGGGAATAACAAAAATTAAGATGGGTATGCCTACAATAAATCTGGCTCCGAAAACTTTTAAGCCATCTTTGAACAGTTTGCCCCAATCATCCCATGCCACCAAATGCGGAGATTCGCCATTGAGAATCTGTTTGGCAATTTGGGCACCATAACCAAACAAAAGTATGTAAGGCGCAATCGGGACAATAAATGCCAAGAGTGAAACCGCAATGCCAATATATAAATGTTTGCGATTTTCTTCTTTGAAGGGGAACATCAAAATTTCGTTTAGGTTAAATCCGAAGAACATAGTTTTTCCTTTTTTGTCCGCTAATCTTCACGAATTTTCGCTAATAAATACTTCGTGAAGATTAGTGTAGATTAGTGGATTATTTTTATATCGCCACACCCATCACTGCCACAAAATGTGCGGCGGCGGCAAGTAACACAAAGATATGCCAAACTTCATGAAAGCCAAACACACCAGGCTTGAAGTTAAATATTTTTGTAGCATATACAACTGCGCCAAGTGTGTAAATGATTCCACCAGCCAAAAGCCAAGCGAAAACCCAGGTTGGCAAAGCGGATAACATTTCACCAGCGGCACCTACACTAATCCAACCCATGATGACGTAAATGCCTGCACTTAACCAACGCGGGGCTTTGATATAAAAGATTTTTACAACAATACCAATCACAGCTAATGACCAGATAATGCTCAACATGCCCCATTTCCAGAAGCCTTCAAAGGCATTGATGCAGAATGGCGTATAAGTGCCTGCAATCAAAACATAAATGGCGGCGTGGTCAACTTTGCGGAAAATTTCTAAAGCTTTGTCTTTCACTCGTACCATGTGATAGGTGGCACTTGCTGAAAAGAGAAAAATCAAACTGATACCATAAATGGTAAGAGAAATAATTTTTGCAGGTGTGCTCCAACCGACGATGAGTAATGCAATTAAACCTGCCAAAGCCAGAATCGCTCCACCCCAATGGGTGAGACTATTTACAGGTTCACGAAAAATTTTTAACATGTTATTTGTTTCCTTTTCTTAACTTGTACAGCAACATTCATGTTGCCACTAATCGCAAGATAAATACCACAAGGGTACGATGTCTTGCGGTACTGTGTAAGTCCAAAATTATTTATTTTTTCTACTTAAATCTAACACAATCGGTTTTCTACCAAATGCTGAAAACGCATAAGTCAAAAATAATACAAACGTACCAATTCCTAAACCACAAATCATATTTCCATATTCAAGAAAATATGCCAGCTTCACTTTTGCAATTTGAGGATACGCCTCAAAATATCGAACTTGATAATCGCCATATTCTTCATAAGACCTGCCACTTAACCATGGGTCAAAATCAAAAAACATAAATGGAGTCATTGGGTAAAAAGTAATTTGTTCACCATCTTTTGTCCTAAAATCCATGCGCCCCGTCCAGCAAGTTGTACCAGATGGGCAATCTCCAAATGCGGCGTTGGATAATTCTCCGATGGCTTTTTCACCCGCCACATCTAATGCAACTGAGCCAACAAAAAATGCACACGAAGTGATAAATACCAAAATTCCAAATAAAATCATAATGTAATCTTTTGGTGTTTTTTTATTTTCTGATTCTGTGTTTTCCATTTTTCCTCGAAACGTCCCGCAGGGTTTGTTGTAAAATTTGTTTTCGAATATAAACCTGCGAGACGGTTTTCATTACTTTTGTGCAATCACAATCAACAAACGGCTTGATTTTACATCAAGAATTTGTACTTCGGTTTGAAAACCTGCATTTACAAATGCTTCTTTCATTTTTGATTTGATAGATTCGTCCAACGCTTCAGGGCTTTCGCCTGTGACTTTATACAACCATTTAAGAAATTTATTTGATGGAAACGCCGCAGGCAAGACTATCAACCTGCCACTGCTTCGGAGGCATCTCTTTATCTCAGACAGTGTTTTGAGGTCGAAAATATATTCAGTGGGGAAAGTTGAAATGATAGAATCGAATGATTCATTTTGATAAGGCAAAAATTGTGCAAGTCCGCGAGTGAGTTTTTGATTTACGCCAATTCTTTTTTTTGCAAGACGAATCATCTGAGTAGATTCATCCATCCCAAACAGAATCAAGTTGAAGTCAAGCAAGAAGCGTTGTAAATGTCCAGGTCCATGACCAAGCTCGAGGATGTGAGTCCCGCTGATAAACGGCAGAATGCTTCGTCCCCAATTTTTCCATTGACCAAATGATACAAACGCGGCGACAAAATCATAAGCAAATGCAAACGGGTGATAGAGCAGATAAAAGAAAATCCGCATGAAGCGGCGCATGAGATTTAATTGCACAATTAACTTGCCGCTTTTGTAATTTCCACAAAATCATCCACTTTCAAACTAGCACCACCGACCAATGCCCCATCAATATCTGGTTGGGAGAAAAATTCTTTGGCATTTGCACCAGTGACCGAGCCACCATACAAAACACGAATCGCTTGGGCGGTTGATTCACCATACAACTCTGCGATGGCTTTGCGTATCACATTTTTGATGACATCATTCGCCGCTTCCCCTGTGGATGCTTTACCTGTTCCAATTGCCCAAACAGGTTCATACGCCACGACAATGCGTAAAGCATAGTCTGCTTGTAAACCTGTAAGACCAAGTTTCACTTGTTCAGAAACAACTGCACCTGTTTGGTTTGATTCGTATTGTTCTAACGTCTCGCCTACACACACAATCGGGGTCAAATCAAATTTTTGTGCGGCAAGTAATTTTTTATTTACCAAAGCATCTGTCTCGCCAAAATAAGCGCGTCTTTCTGAATGACCAAGAATGACATAGTTACATAATTCTTTTATCATGCTCGGCGCAACTTCACCAGTGAAGGCGCCTTTTTCTTCCCAAAACATATTTTGCGCGCCTACACCAATTTCAGTATTCTTCAAAAGTTCGTGAGCGGTTTGCAAAGCGATAAAAGGCGGGCAAACAACTTTTTCTACATTTTGTATTTCATTTAATTTTCCAGCCATCGCAGAAATTAATTCGCGTGTTTCTGCAATCGTTTTATTCATCTTCCAATTGCCTGCAACAAAAGGTTTTCGCATTATTTTTTCCTAAGGGATAGTTTTGAGTAACTCGCCTGCAAACTCTCGAATCCACGCATCCGCGCCTAAATCAGAAGAAAGTGAAATCAAAAAGTTTTTGGCTGTGTTTATATCATTGAGTTTAATAGCAATCTCTGATTTTAATAACGGCACTTCGTATAAATCTGGTTTTATTTTTTCAGCATTCAAGGCATGTGTTTTCGCTTCTTCCACCGAGCCGTTAAATAAAGCATATCGCCCGCGAGCAATGTAGCCCAACGGTAAATTCACTGCATCAATACGCTCAAAGAAAATAAACAAAGGCATATCTTTTTGTTCTGAAGCCTTGTAAATTGATTCACTTAAAGCAGTGCTTACATCTTCTGGAATTTCACCTTCGGCACGGTAAGCCTGCGCGAGACGTAAATCCATCCCAGCCACAAACACCCAAGCACCACGTTCTCGATACTGCCTCGAAGCGCTTGCAAAAAATTCTTTATTCTCTGCGCCCGCCAAATTTGCGGCTTGTGCTAAAGATTCTGCCGCGCGAACAGGTTGCCCTTCATCATAAAATGCAAGCGAAAGTTGTAAATGCGCGTTGGGGTCTGCTGGGTTTTGATTCACCAATTCTTGTGCCGCCGCAATGGCTGGAGATACATTCGGTTGAAGCGTTGCAGGCGGCAATGTTGGCAAAACTGGCACAGGCGAATTAATAACAACAGTTGTGGGCTGTGCAAAAAATCTGCGAACAAGCCCGTTGCGATAAGCAAACAAACTTAATCCTACACAAACGATTAACATGAGCATAATAGATACCCACATCCATAATGAAGACCGCTTCTTAACTACGGGTACGCTTGCTACTGTTCGTTCAACAGTGGGCTTCGCCTGAACTTTTGTTTCGCGCTTCAAACTGGTTGGGCGCATGGTAATGGCTGTGCCTTGCATAGGAACCCCTGCTTCTGTCCATGCGGTTTTGAAAGCATATACTAAATCTTCTATGGTTTCATATCTATCGGCTCTATCTTTGGCTAAAGCCTTTAACAAAACACGTTGCACAGGCTCTGGCACTTTCGGGTTCACATCCATTGGCAAAGGCAAAGGCGTGTAAATATGGTCGTGGATAATAGAAAACGGTGTATCGGCACTAAACGGAACTTGACCTACTACCATTTCATACAACATGACACCAAACGAGTAAATATCTGTGCCTGAGTCTAAATCTTTTTTGCCCATGGCTTGTTCAGGTGAGATGTATTGAGGCGTGCCCATTATCGAATCGGCAGACAGGGTAGATTCTCCTGCTTGGGCAATCCGTGCCAAACCGAAATCTGCCAAATACATAATGCCTTCATTAGAAAGTAATACATTGGAAGGCTTTATATCGCGATGCAACACGCCTTGTTGGTGAGCATAGCCAAGTGCCGAGCCAACAGAAGTGACCACTTGCTCAATTTCTTGTGAACTTAATGCCCCGCGTTGAAAACGCGCTTTGAGTGTATCGCCTTCAATAAATTTCATCACCAAATATGGGCGTGATTCATGCTCTGAATAGTCATACACTGGCACAATATTTGGGTGTTCTAGTTTTGCAACAACTCTGGCTTCGCGTTGAAAACGAGCAGTAAAAGTAGAATCTTCATTAAATGCTTGGTGCAAAGCTTTGAGCGCCACATATCTATCTAATGCGGCATGATAAGCCTTAAATACAGTTGCCATGCCACCCTGCCCCAATTGCTCAATAATGCGATATGGTCCAATATTTTCGCCAATTTTGAAAGACATAAACACTCCGAGAGAAGATTGAATAATTATAGCCGAGACAATTCAGTTAAGATTTTCAGTTTTATTACAGTTTTTGTTGAGCAAAATGGTATAACAATATCCCCGCCGCAACAGATACATTCAAAGAACTTACTCTTCCACTCATCGGAAGCGATACAGTTACATCGCAAGCATCCATTTGTTCAGCAGTTAATCCTTTTTGCTCATTACCTAATACCAACGCCCATGGAATTTGAGGAATTATCATTCGATAATCTATATTTGTTTTTGCAGAAGAACCTATCATTTGAATTTTATTATTCTTTATCCAACGAGCAAAGTCATCAAATGAAGTTTGAATAACGGGTATCCAAAATAAAGTTCCCATACTCGCACGTATCACAGATGGATGATACAACTCTACTCCACCATTCAACAAAAAAAATGCATCAGCTTGAATTGCATCGGCAGTTCGCAAAATTGTTCCAACATTACCAGCGTCTTGAGGTGATACCAAAGCAATTATGCGATTTACATTTTTTAAATCCTCAAAAGTAAGTTCTTTTTGTTTTACAACTGCTACAATACCCTGAGGGTTTTCTTTTTCTGTTAAAGTTTTGATTACATCAGTAGAGACTGGTTGTAATTTGATGTTTGTTATTTTTTTTAATAACTCCTGTGCAAACTGACTAACCAACAATGCAGGAGCATATAAAATTAGTTGTACATCCCAGCCAGATTGGATTGCTTCTCCAACATGATAAATACCTTCTACAAGGAAGGTTTTACTTTCTACGCGTGCTTTTTTGTTATGAAGCATACGTATTTTCTTTATCAGTGGGTTAGATGTACTTGTAATTATCTCCATGATTTTGAATTTATTACCGTAATTTATTGAAGCACATCTTCTATCACTTGTTTCATTGAAGTGATGTCTAAATCTTTTTTATCTAAGAAAGCAACCACGCCAGCCAATGATGCTTGTTTTCTAAATTCTTTATCAGGGTACGCACTGATGACAACGATGCGGGTTGTGGGAGAAACATTTTTTAATTTGCGGGCGCATTGAATACCATCTTCGCTATTCAAAACCACATCCACAAAAGCAAGGCGTGGTTGAGTTTGTGTTGCAAGCGTTAGGGCTTCATCAACAGTTTCGGCTTCATAGACAGTGCAATTTGAATCTATCTTGCCAATTAGTTTTCCAAGTTGTTGACGGTAACGGGCATTGTCATCCACAATTAAAACAGTTAATTCGCTTGAAATTTGCTTAGGTGAAGTTTCTGCCATTTCTTGCCCGCTTGTTGCAAACACTTCGGGGTGACGATGAATATAGTTTAGGGCTTTCAATCGGCTATCCACACCTAAGACGCGATACAAAGCAGTTAAATGATTCTCAACTGTTTTGACACTTAAGTCTAATTGCATAGCAATGTTGCGATTATCAGCACCTTGAGCAATTAGACGTAACAACTCTCGTTGACGACGTGTGAGCCACGGTGTGTTTGGAAGTGAAGTTGTGTTGCGACGATTGATAACTTTATCAATTAAATTTCCTGAAATCCAGCGGTCGCCGTTTAGGATTCTTTGAGTTGCTAATTGCAAATCCGCGAGTGGTTGGTCTTTCATGTGATAGCCATCGGCACCTGCTTGTAATAAACCAACAACATACGATTCATCATCATAAGCACTGACGATTAATATTTTAATATCAGGATATTTTGTCTTGATTTGGCTTACGGCTGAAATCGGCTCAAAATCTGGCATACTGGCATCCATGAGGAGCATATCAATTTGATGTTGTGACAAAAAATTCATTAGGTCGTGCCCATTACCAACTTCCCCAGCGATTTTGATGTTTGGTAAAACTTCTAAGGCGTTTCGTAAACCAGCGCGTACAATGGTGTGGTCATCTGCTAATAAAATACGTATCTGAGACATATATCTACTATTATATAGAAAACACTGGTTTTAGGGGAAATCGGAATTGAGTTAAAATAAATTATGACCAAACCGTTATTGCAAGTAAACAATATATCGAAAAATTTTGATAGATTGTCCGTTTTAGGAAATGTCAGTTTTTCGTTGGCAAAAGGCGAAGTGATTGGTTTGGTCGGGAGGCAGGGCGCGGGAAAATCTACGCTTTTTCACATTTTGAGTGGGGCAATACCTCCTTCTTCTGGTCAGATTTATTTTGATGGGGTTAAACGCCGCTTCAACAATCGAATTGAAGCACAAAAGTTAGGGATTGAAACTGTATATCAAACCTCTAGTTTGATTAATCACTTTGATTTTTCGAATCAAATCTTTTTTGATAGCGGTTCAGGGATTGAAGTCAACCGCAGGACTTCTGGTTTGGTAGAGCAATTTAATGTAGCTCAAAATATTTTATTAGGGCATGAGCCTAAAAAAATTTCTTTCTTGGGCGTGATTGATTGGGAGCAAATGACGCATGTTGCTCAAGAATTTCTTGCTGAATTTGACTTACCCCCTAACCTTGCTTATGAACCAGTTAGTAACTTGGCAGATGAACAAAGACAAATAATTTTGCTCTTAAGAGCATTGCAACGTCCGTGTCAGTTATTGCTTTTGGATGACATCATTCCGATTTTAAGTTTCAAACGGCAAGATATTTTGCTAAGTAAAATAAAAAAATTAGCAGAGCAAGGTGTTTCTATCATCATCAGCAGTGATGACCTTAAACATTTGTTCACAGTCACAGACCGTATTATCGTTTTATATGAAGGCAAATTAGTAGCAGACCGCCAAACTGCTGAGTCAACCCCACGTGAGATTGTGGAATTAATGGTCGGCTCTACCAAGCAAGAGCAAGTGTCACCACTAATTTGGGCGTTGGAAAGTTATCACACGGCGCAACAGCAAACAGAGGAGTTAAGACGCGCACAAGCATCCTTGCAGCAAAGTTTACACGCGCAAGATTCGTTAAATCGCCAATTGGTAGAACGTCTTAGTAATCAACTACTAGCATTGGATAAACTCAACGCCGCATTGCAAGCCACACAAAGAAGGTTAATCACAGAACGTGAAGATGAAAGAAAAGCATTGGCACGTGAGTTACATGACCAAATTATTCAAGATATATTAGGTCTTATATATCAACTTGAGGATGTGGAAGAATTAGCCAGTTCGTTGGGGTTAAGTAGTAAGGTGAAGTCAGTTCGTCACGATATGCGCAATTTAGTCAGTGAGTTACGCCAAATGTGCAGTGACTTACGACCGCCGACCATTGACCATCATGGACTTCATGCGGCGATTAACTCGCTTGCAACGGAATGGTCAAACCGAAATGAAATACCTATTCATTTAGAAGTTGCGCCTGATTTAGGGCGCCTTCCCGAAATGGTGGAGTTATCTATATTCCGAATTGTGCAAGAAGGCTTAAACAACATCCGCAAACATGCCGCTGCCAAACATGTTCGCCTTTCATTACAACGAACTTCATCAACAAATTTATTGGTACGCTTAGAAGATGATGGCAAAGGTTTGTCTAACCCAACTGATATTGCTTCACTTTCATTAAACAAGCATTTTGGGCTGGTCGGCATTAGTGAACGGGTAGCCTTGTTAGGCGGGTCAATGAATATTGAATCTTCGCAAGGGCATGGAACTATTTTGCAAATAGAAATTCCAAGTCCATATCCGCTTACCATTTCTTAAGTTCACTACCCCTTTGGGTAATTAGGGGTTAACCCCTTACTACCCAAAGGGGTGACCTCTCTCAAAATTCAGGGGAATAGGCGATGTATAAATCTACAAATCACATACAATCATGTAATCACTGAAGTGTTTACGTTAATATAGCTCTTGCAACAAAGTACAAATTAGGTTTGACCAAGTTTTACCAAACTAGGTTCTTTTCTTCACTATTGGAAGCAAAATGGCTAATCAGTACCGCAAGCAAAATACAAAAAACGATAAGCAAAGCATTTCCATTTCAATTAAATGGACTGCTTTGTTTTTTGTTTTCTAAAGGAGGTGGTTAATTTACATAAAGTAATTCGTCAAGTCAGAAAAGTCAATATTGAAAATACAACAAGGAGAAGAAAGTATGTCTAAAAAATTTTTATACAATTTGTTAGCGCTTATGATGATGGCAATTTTAGTCCTCTCAGCATGTGCGCCTGCACAACCTGCCACCGATTCAGAATTCGCCGTAGGTATCGTGCTCCCCACCCGTGATGAACCACGCTGGGTACAAGATGAAACTCGCTTCAATGACGCCCTTACAGCGGCTGGCTACGACGTACAAATTTTATTCAGCCAAGGCGACTCTTCAACCGAACGCGCCAATGTTGAATCATTGATTAGCCAAGGCATCAAAGTACTTATCATCACCCCTCATGATGCCGCCGCCGCCGCCGCTTCAGTAGAAGCCGCAAGAGCCGCAGGTATCAAAGTCATTTCTTACGACCGCTTGGTTACCAACACTGATGCAGTAGATTTCTATGTCACATTTGATAGCATTTCAGTCGGTGCCGCTCAGGCTCAATACTTGGTTGATAATGCTTCGGGTTCAGGCAATCCACTTTATCTCTATGCCGGTGCCGCTTCTGATAACAATGCCTTCCTCTTCTTTGAAGGTGCTTGGAATGTTCTCCAACCAAAAATTGCTGATGGCACTTTTGTGATTGCGAACTCATCCGAAGCAGTTGCTTTGCAAGATAAAGCAATTCTCAGCCGTGATGAACAAGCCGCTATCATCAATCAAATCACCACTAACTGGGATTTCAACACTGCTAAAGGTTTAGCAGAAGCGAATCTCACTGCCAATGGTGCGGACTCAAAAGGTGATGTCTTCATCTTAGCTCCGAACGATGGTACTGCTCGCGCTATTGCGGATGCATTTGGTGCTGACGCTGATGTCACCAGCTACTTCGTCACCGGGCAAGATGCGGAAAAAGCTTCCGTACAATATATTCTCGACGGCAAGCAATCCATGACAGTGTTCAAAGATGTGCGTACACTCGTCAATGATGCTATCTCTGCTGCAGTCACCTTCCTCGAAGGGGGTACACCGGAAGCAACAACAAGCTATAACAATGGTTCAATCGATGTACCTGCTAACCCATCTGAAGTTGTGACTGTTGACAATGGCAATGTTGTCTCTGCTTTGATTGACTCTGGCTATTACACCGAAGCAGATTTCACCTTCCCAAGCGGTGAAGCACTCTCTGTTGGTATTATCTTGCCGACTCGTGATGAACCACGCTGGGTACAAGATGAAACCCGCTTCAAAGACGCCCTTACAGCGGCTGGCTACGACGTACAAATTTTATTCAGCCAAGGTGACTCTGCCACTGAACGTGCTAATGTTGAATCGTTGATTACACAAGGCGTGCAAGTCATCATTATTTGTCCGCATGATGGCACTGCTGCCGCCGCCGCAGTTGAATTAGCAAAAGAAGCCGGCATCACAGTCATTTCTTATGACCGCTTGGTTCGTGATACCGATGCAGTTGACTTTTATGTCACATTTGACAGTATTTCAGTCGGTGCCGCTCAAGCTCAATACTTGGTTGATAACGCAACTGGAACTGGCAATCCACTTTATCTCTATGCTGGTGCCGCTTCCGATAACAATGCCTTCCTCTTCTTTGAAGGTGCTTGGAATGTTCTCCAACCAAAAATTGCTGATGGTACTTTTGTGATTGCAAATTCATCCGAAGCAGTTGCTTTACAAGGGAATGCAACATTAACTCGTGATGAACAAGCCGCTATCATCAACCAAATCACCACCAACTGGGATTTCAACACTGCCAAAGGTTTAGCAGAAGCGAATCTCACTGCTAACGGTTCAGATGCAAAAGGTGATGTCTTCATCTTAGCCCCGAATGATGGTACTGCTCGCGCTATTGCGGATGCATTTGGTGCTGACGCTGATGTCACCAGCTACTTCGTCACCGGGCAAGATGCGGAAAAAGCCTCTGTTCAATACATCATTGATGGTAAACAATCCATGACAGTTTTCAAAGATGTACGCACTTTGGTTGATGATGCAATCTCTGCCGCAGTCACCTTCCTTGAAGGTGGTATCCCTGAATCAACCAATGCCTATAACAATGGCGCAGTTGATGTTCCTGCCAACCCAACCGTTGTTATTACTGTAGACCAAGCTAATGTTGTTGAAGCTTTAATTGACTCTGGCTACTATTCTGCTGGCGACTTCACAGGTCTTCCATAAAACAAAAAGATGTAAAACTCAAGCGTAATTTCCTCACCCTGTTCAACAAAAGAATAGGGTGAGGCTTTGCTAAAAATCAGGCGAACACATAAGCAATCACTTGAGTTATAAGAATAGAAAAATTAAGAGTAGCGGCGGGCCTTTCAACATCTACCGCTATTCTTGTATAATTAGGTAACACATAATCAGTTTCTGAGGCAAATTGCATATGACTGCTCCTATTTTAGAAATGAAAAACATCAGCAAGGAATTTCCCGGTGTAAAAGCCTTAAAAAATGTAAATTTTCAGGTAGCCCAAGGAGAAATCCATTGTCTTGTGGGAGAAAATGGTGCAGGCAAATCTACCTTAATGAAAATCCTTAGCGGAGTCTATGCACATGGAAGTTATTCAGGGGATATTTTGTTCAACGGAAAGATTCAGAAATTTTCAAACACAAATGCCAGCGAAAAAACTGGCATTGCAATTATTTATCAGGAATTAGCCCTGATTCCTGATATGACGGTTTATGAAAACATATTTTTAGGGCATGAAATTAGGAACGGCTTTTTAGTAAACTGGAATGAAACCATTAAGCGAGCGGGAGAAATGTTAAAAAAAGTAAAACTTGATGTTAACCCCGCTACGAAGGTAAAAGATTTAGGGATAGGAAAACAACAACTTGTAGAAATTGCCAAAGCATTAAGCAAAGATGTTAAGTTGTTAATTTTAGACGAGCCCACTTCATCACTTAATGAAAGCGATAGCAAAAACTTATTGACATTATTGCGTGAGTTAAAGAATCAAGGTGTTACTTCCATTATGATTTCTCATAAACTCAAGGAAGTGATTGAAATAGCCGATACAGTCACAGTCTTGCGAGATGGAGAAACCATCTCCACATTAAGTGCCAATGAAGTGAGTGAGAATTTACTTATTAAGCACATGGTAGGGCGTGAAATTAATAGTATTTACCCAACTCGTGAAAGAAAACCGTATCAAGAAGTTGTGCTTGAAGTTAAGAACTTAAATGCATATCATCCTTCTTTAGGCAGAACTATCTTAAAAGATGTGTCTTTTCGTTTAAAGAAAGGCGAAATTATTGGGTTTGCAGGCTTAATCGGTTCTGGACGCACTGAGTTAGCACTCAGCATTTTCGGAAACCCAGTTGGTTATCACTTGAGTGGTGACATTTTCATCAATGGTGCAAGAAAACATTTTTCACACCCAAAAGATGCCATTCGCACAGGCATAGCCTATGTGTCAGAAGATAGAAAAGGGAATGGTTTAATCCTGATTCAAGATGTAAAACAAAATATTTCACTGGCAAATTTGCGCGAAATCGCCAATAGAGGCGTGGTTAACAAAAATATAGAAGTACAAATTGCAAATCAATATAAAAACAACCTCAGTATTAAAACCCCCAGTGTTGAACAAAAAGTAGGGAATTTAAGTGGCGGGAATCAACAAAAAGTTAGCCTCGGCAAGTGGTTATTCGTTCGACCCAATATTTTGATTTTAGATGAACCCACACGCGGGATTGATGTGGGTGCTAAATATGAAATTTATACAATTATGACCGACCTTGTAAAACAAGGCATGAGCATTATTATGATTTCTTCTGAATTACCCGAAGTATTAGGCATGAGCGATAGAATTTATATTGTGGCTTCCGGGAAAATTACAGGTGAACTCACTTCTGCTGAGGCAACACAAGAAAAAATTATGAGCCTAGCAACAACCAATTAAGGAGCAATGAGATGACTTTTTTTTATAACGCAAGGAAAGTCTTACAGCAAAACATACGCGAATACGGCATGTATATTGCTTTATTTGTAATCATGGTTATCTTTACGATTACGACCAATGGAACCTTCATCTCATCAAGAAATATTGTAAATTTAATTAACCAAACTGGTTATATTGCCGTCTTAGCAGTCGGTATGACGTTAATCATCATCATCCGCCAAATAGATTTATCCGTTGGGTTTTTGGCAGGCTTTCTAGGAGCCATTGCCGCCATTGCCATGTCAGACCCAAGAGTAGTAGCAAATGGATTAAATTTACCGGTCTATGTTGTCATTCCATTAACATTATGCCTCGGTATTATGGCAGGTTTGGTAACAGGCTTTTTAGTTGCCCAAATGAAAATCCCATCATTTGTGGCTTCATTGGCAGGTTGGTTAATTTATCGTGGTGCCATTCTTGTTGTCACTGAAAGTACCGGAACTATCATCATTGCCAATGATGCCTTTAATGCAATTGGTAATGGCTTCATTCCTGATATTCCAGATATTGGAATTTTGCCCGGCGTTCATAAATTAACTCTTATCCTTGGGGTCTTGGCTGTCGTCCTCTTAGTCATCAATGAACTGAATGACCGTAGAAAAAAACAAAGTTATAACTTTGAAGTTTTACCGACTGAAATTTTTGCATTAAAACTCATCTTTCTTGCCGCAATTATTGGCGGAATTACATGGATTCTTGCTGGGTATCAAGGTCTTTCTTGGACTGCTGTGATTGTGTTACTTGTGACTTTAATTTATAACTTCGTTATGTCGCAAACAATTTTAGGCAGGCATATTTATGCTGTCGGTGGCAACCCTGATGCGGCTGAATTAAGTGGTATTAGCGTAAAAAGATTGATTTATGTTGTCTTTGGTTCGATGGGAATGCTCTCGGCTCTTTCTGGAATTCTATTTGCTTCTCGTTTACAGTCAGCCACTACTACCGCTGGAACATTGTTTGAATTAGATGCTATCGCCGCGGCGTATGTGGGTGGTGTTTCTGCGGCGGGTGGCGTTGGGAAAGTTGTTGGCTCAATTATCGGTGCCTTGGTTATGACGTCACTAACAAGTGGCATGAACTTGATGGGAATTGGAATTTCATATCAATACATTGTGCGTGGAGCAGTGCTTGCCGCCGCCGTAATTTTTGATGTGACCACACGTGGTAAAAGCTAAACCGTAATCAACTGTTGAAAAACAGAAGCAGGCTCAATGTCTAGAAAGAAGCGGATTTTGAGTCTGCAATTTTTTTTAATTTGACAAAACCATTCCGAAGGCTATAATTAGTTTGTTGCTCCAACATACTAATTAAATGAATCCCAAATTTACTGCTGACCAAGCCTTTGTTCGTGAAACCAATCTTTCCTTAGTATTACGACTTATTCATAGCCAATCCCCTATTTCGCGGGCGCAGTTGGCAGTTATTACGGGGTTAAATAAATCTACTGTTTCAAGTTTGGTAGATGAATTGTTAGAGCGTAATCTTGTCCTTGAAATTGGAAGTAACGTGGGTGCTGCAGGCAGACCTGCTACACTTTTACAAGTGAACGCGCAAGCAGGATATATTATTGGTGTTGATTTAGGTGTTGATTTTGTTTCAGTAGCAGTGACTGATTTTATGGGGAATATTTTATGGCGAAAGCGTGAAGATGCAGACCCAAATGAAGACCAACAAAAAATGATTACGCAAACTTTGCGGATTGTAAAAGAAGCAATGGCTTCGAGTAAAAAGAAACATCAGCACTTCTTAGGGCTTGGGTTGGTTACCCCAGGTACTGTGAATATCAATGATGGTATTTTGATTTTTGCTCCAAATTTACATTGGCGTAATGTGCCGTTTGGAAAAATATTTGCAGAACAAACCAAGTTAAAAATTTTTGTAGAGAATGATGCCAATGCGGCGGCAGTGGCTGAGCATTTATTTGGTAAAGCACGCCAAGTGCAAGATTTTTTATTTGTTTTCTCAGGTGTTGGCATTGGTGGTGGTTTATTTTTGAATGGCAAGTTGTATCGTGGGAAAAATGGATACGCCGGCGAAATTGGTCACTTCCCTATTATGGCAGAACCTTCTCAGACAGTTTGTCATTGTGGGAATCGTGGATGTTGGGAAACGTATGCAAATCAATATTCTATTATTCAACGTGTGCAAGCGCGGTTAGAAGTGAAACGTACTAGCATTATTCCTACGTTAATGGCAGAACAAAATTCTGGATTAACGATTCCGCTTATCAAACAAGCGGCAGATGCTGGTGATAAAGAAGCGATTGACTCATTTGCTGAGGCGGGTTTGGCAATGGGGCAAGGGTTTGCAGGTTTAATTAACATCTTTAACCCAAGTAAAATGATTTTAGGTGGACCATTAAGTATTGCAGGAGAATATTTATTACCCAATATTATTGATGCAGTTAAACGTCATTCAATGCCAGAAATTGGTCAACAGGTAGATATTGTGCTTTCATCATTTGGTCCAGATGCAAGCTTAATAGGGGCAATTGCGATTGTGGCAGATGATGCGCTCACCCGTTTTATTCATAATTAATGCAGGGAATTGAACATGCAAAAAATACTTAATTGGGGATTGCTTTCAACGGCACGCATTAACCGCGCTTTGATAAAACCCTTACGCGCCTCAAAACGGACACATCTGCTTGCTGTGGCTTCCCGCAACATAGACTCAGCCCAAGCATACGCCCGCGAAAATAAAATTCCAAAAGCACATGGCAGTTATGATGATTTACTCAACGACCCCGAAATTGATGTCATCTACAATTCGTTGCCAAATCATCTTCACGCTGAATGGACTATCAAAGCATTACGCGCTGGCAAACATGTGTTATGCGAAAAACCGTTAGCCCTAACATTAGATGAAATAGATGCCATGATTTCTGCTTCAAAAGAAACAGGCAAAGTGTTAGCCGAAGCATTTATGTATCGTCACCATGCACAGACGTTGAAGGTGAAAGAAATTGTTGATAGTGGCACGTTAGGGAAAATTCAACTCATCAAAGGTGCGTTTTCGTTTTTCTTAAATCGTGAGCATGATTATAGAAACTTCAAAGAATTAGGTGGCGGAAGTATTTGGGATGTAGGTTGTTATCCGATTTCGTTCACTAGAACAATCGTCGGCGAAGAACCTGTTGAGGTATTTGGCTGGCAGGTTGAAGGTCAGGGTGGAGGCGATATTTTGTTTACAGGTCAGATGCGTTTTGAAAATGGAATCCTCGCCCAGTTTGATAGCGGATTTAAAATTCCCGCCAGAACGTATATGGAAATTGTGGGGTCAGAAGGCGTGTTAAATATTCCGTTCCCTTTTAAGCCTGATGTAAAAAATGAAATTACGCTTTCACAAAAAGGAAAAGTTCAAAAGATAAAAATTAAAGGGCAAGAATTATATTTGGGTGAAGTGGAAGATATGTGTGATGCAGTTTTGAATCATAAACCGCCACGAATTTCTTTAGCAGATAGCCGAGCGAATGTGGCGACGATTTTGGCTTTTCTAAAGTCGGCTGAAACTGGCAAGCCTGTCTTAATCTAGTTTTTTTGTTTATGGGAGCAACAAATTCGCCCTCCAGAATCATATTGCATTTTTAGGCTTGGGTTTATAATCAAGTCACTATATTCTTACGACTGGAGGATTTTCCCATGGCAAGTGTTACATATCAGAACGTAGACAAGAAATTTGGTGATTTAGAAATCATCAAGAAACTGAACATCCAAGTTCAGGATAAAGAATTTTTAGTATTGGTTGGACCATCAGGTTGTGGCAAGACGACTGCCCTACGCCTGCTGGCTGGACTGGAAGAGATTACTGGCGGTGAAATTAAGATTGATGACCGCGTGGTAAACGATGTGGCACCGAAAGACCGCGATATTGCCATGGTGTTCCAGTCGTATGCTTTGTATCCACATTTATCGGTGTTCGATAATATGGCATTTGGTTTGAAGCTTCGCAAAACGCCGAAGGATGAAATTAAACGCCGCGTAAATGAAGCCGCGCAAGTGTTAGATATTACTCATTTGTTAGATAGAAAGCCGCGTCAATTATCGGGTGGGCAACGTCAGCGTGTGGCGGTGGGGCGTGCGATTGTGCGTGAACCAAAAGTGTTTTTGTTTGATGAACCACTTTCAAACTTAGATGCAAAATTGCGCGTACAAATGCGGGCTGAAATTAGCAAGTTACATCAACGTTTGCAAACCACATTTATTTATGTGACGCACGACCAAACCGAAGCCATGACGATGGCAACTCGTATTGCTGTGCTTAATAAAGGTATATTACAACAATTAGATACACCTCAAAATTTATATGACAAGCCAGATAATTTATTTGTAGCAGGTTTTATTGGTTCACCTGCTATGAACTTCTTCCCTGCGAAATTAAGCGTCAGTGCAGGAAAAGTTGTAGTAGATACAGACAGTTTCAAAGTCCAGATTCCTGATGCGCTTTCTGGTCCATATAAAAATATGGATGGCAAGAGCATCATCTTTGGGATTCGCCCAGAAAATATTCACGACCCAGAATTTGCTCCGCCTAACATCACTGGTGAAAAAGTTTCAGTCAAAGTAGATGTGACCGAGTTGATGGGTAATGAAACTTTCTTGTATTTATTAAATGGTAAAAACACATTCATTGCCCGCGTTGACCCGCGCTCGAAGAAACGGGTTGGCGATGAAATGCAAGTCATCTTTGATATGGATAAATTCCACATCTTTGATGCCAGCACTGAAGAAGCAATTCGATAAGTTTTATGAAGGAGGTGGTGCCCGGCTCGCCAGCAAATACTTTATGAAAAAATAATGATGTAACTGTTTTAAATTATTTCAAGGAGAAAAAAGAGAATGAAAAAGAATTTGCTCGCTTTATTAAGCCTGTTGGTGATTGCCTCCCTCGCACTCGCCGCGTGCGGTGGTGGCGCACCTGCCGAAGCACCAGCAGAAGAACCCGCCGCAACAGATGCTCCAGCTGAAGAACCAGCCGCAGAACCTGTTGAAGTCACTTTCTGGCACGCTTATGGTACTGGCTCTGCTGAAGAAACTGCTTTAGCAACTATTCTTGCACAAGCAGAAACTGATTTGCCAAATATCACTATCAATGTTTTACAAGTTCCATTCAATGACTTGTTCACAAAATATGATACTGATGTTGCCGCTGGTGGTGGACCTGATTTCTTCGTTGCACCAAACGATAATCTTGGTGGTCAAGCACGTGCAGGCACCATTGCCGACATCACTGACCTTGTTGCTGGAAAACTCGGCGACTACAGTGAACTTTCACAAGGTGGCATGATGTATGATGGCAAGATGTATGGTATTCCAGAATCATTGAAGGCTGTTGCTTTCTGGTACAACACAGACTTGCTCCCAGAAGCCCCTGCCACAACTGATGACCTCAAAGCCTTAATGGAAGGTGGCACACCAATCGCAATTAGTTATGGTTGTTACCATCACTGGGGTTTCTTCGGTTCATTTGGTGGTCAAATTTTTGACGATAATTTTGCCTTTGTCGCTGATGAAACCAATCAAGCCAATGTTGCTAGCGCAGTTTCCTACTTGAATGATTTGTATCAAATTTCAGTAGCCAACGGCTTACCACGCAATGATGGCGATGGTCTTGCTCCATTCACTGAAGGAAGTGTTGCCGCTATTACCAATGGTAACTGGGCAATGGGTGATTATCGCGCCGCATTAGGTGACAAACTTGCTGTGGCTCCAATCCCTGCTGGACCTGGTGGTGCTTCTAACCCATTACTCGGTGTAGATGGTTTCTACTTCAACCCAAATAGCGAAAATACTGAAGCCGCCATTGAAGTTGCTATGTACTTAAGCAACACCGCTTCACAAACTTTGATGATGAATGATGCTGGTCACGTTCCTGCTAACACTACTGTTGAAGTAACCGACCCACTCATTCAAGGTTTGCTCGATGCGTTCGCTACTGCTTACTTCCGCCCACAAGTTGAATCAATGGGTAACTATTGGGGCAACTTCTGCGGAACCGACCAAGTATTTGATGCTGGTACACCAGCCGCAGATTGGGTCGCAACTGCATTTGAAAACGCAACCAAGTAGTTTAGTTTTATAATAGCAATACAGGGAGCGGACAAGGGAACTTGTCCGCTCTTGCTATCATTGATTTATCAAACTGTAAGTGGCATGTGAGGAGACCTTCTCATGGCAATTGCAAAATCTAAACCGAAGCGTAATAAAGGGCAATGGTTACCTTACTTATATTTGTTGCCCGCGTTCTTAATCATGGGGGTCATCACGTTTTACCCGTTAATTTATCAAGTGATTGTTTCATTTACGAACTTTGAAACTCAGCATCTCTTACTTGGGTTAAAGTCACCTGAACTTGAATTTGTCGGCTTCAAAAATTATATTGACATTTTCACTGCCGCTTTACCGGTTGAAAATTTCAATTTCTTTCGCGTCTTACAATTTAACTTTTGGTGGGCATTGAGTAATGTCTTGTTACATGTTCCAGCGGGTGTTTTGATTGCTACCATATTAAATACCGAAGGTCTGTGGATGAAGCGTTTGTATCGCGCTTTATACATTTTGCCAGTTGTAGTGCCTCCGCTGGTGGTCGCTGTTGTATGGACGAACATCTTCGATGAACGCTATGGTGCTATGAATCAATTGCTGGCTATTATTGGTGGCTGGTTTGGAAACCCCGACCCTGTTTACATCCGCTGGTTTGAAGATGTAAAACCGCCTATTCCCGGGTTTTTACCTGGTGCCCCACTGACGCTTGCTTACTACGCCATGATGATTGCAAACTTCTGGTTGGGTTGGCCCTTCATGTCAGTTGTGGCAACAGGTGCATTACAAAGTATTCCAAAAGATTTATACGAAGCCGCAGAAATTGATGGTGCCACAAGCACACAACAATTTTGGAATATCACAGTTCCATTATTACGCCCCGCTATGATTCCTGCCGCAGTGTACGGCTTTACTATTTCCTTTAACTTGTTTAACTTTGTATTCTTTATGACGGGTGGTGGACCTGCTCGCTCCACAGAGTTACTTGTCACATTTGCATATAACTTAGTCAGAAATTTACGTTGGTATGGTGTTGCCGCCGCATTCGCAGTTATCATCTTTGTTGTAGCACTCATCGTTTTCCTTATCACCAATCGCATTACGCGCGCTACACAAAATTATCAGGAAGGTTAATCACATGGCTAACATAACCTCTGAAAATAAAAATCCCATCGTTCGCTTCTTCAACATGAACACGTCGGGTCAAACTAGCGGACGTAACTTGCCATTATGGCGGCAATTACTTTTACAACTTGTTTGTCTCGCTATTCTCGCTTCGGTGATGCTCCCCATTATGTACATTGTCACAATGTCATTTAGTTCAAAGACCACCAGACCATCACAACTTGAGTTAATCCCCAAAGAAATTTCATTGGTTGCCTACCAACAAGTATTAGATAGACCCACCGCCAACCCAGTCACATTCCCTGAATTACTCAAAAATAGTTTTTTACTTTCAGCAGGCGTAGGTGTCGTCGCTTTATTTATTGCTGTATCTGCCGCTTACGCTTTCTCACGTTTCAAATTTAGAATGCGTGAAGTATTAATGGTACTTGTTTTCATTCCGCTACTAATGCCAGCCGTAGGCTTAAGTACACCACTTTACTTATTAATGAATCAAGTGCAAGTGAAAGAATGCCAAGACGATAGCATCGCCATTCAACCATTCACCTATTGTGATGACCGAAAAGGCAAATTGGAATTTAACCTCCGTGATTCATTGTGGGGTGTCGGCATCGCTATGACCGCTTCTGCATTACCCTTTGCAGTTTGGAATCTCAAAGGCTATCTCGATACCATTCCAAAAGAATTAGAAGAAGCCGCCGCCATTGATGGTGCCGATGCAAACCAAACATTTTGGCAAATCGTCATACCACTGGCGGTGCCACAGCTTGCCGTCACATTTTTCTTAGGCTTCATTGGGCATTGGCAAGAGTTTGTGCTAACGTGGCTTTTCCTATCACAACCCGAAGATTACACCCTCGCCATGACGCTTTACAACATGACAGGTCAATACGCCAACAGCGTGCCGTGGAATCGTTTCGCCGCCATGGCAGTTATCGTTGCACTTCCTGTTGCTGTTGTTTACGTCGCCTTACAAAGACAAATCGTCGGCGGCATCACATCAGGTGCAGTCAAGGGATAACCATAGAATCGTCCCGCAGGTTTAATCGAACAACCATGATTCTGATTCAAACCTGCGGGACGTTATTTTTTAACGACTTATGACTCTTCGACATTTATTTTCACTGACATTAATTTTGCTCCTCATCTCTTGCGCCTCACCCTCAGGGACAATTGATACTGTTACCCCAACCTTATCTACACCTGAACCTGAATCTCCTGATTGGTGGCGCACGGCTATCTTTTACGAAATCTTCGTCAGGTCTTTTTATGATTCAGATGCAGATGGCATTGGTGACTTCAACGGCATCACCCAAAAGTTAGATTATCTTGAAGAGTTAGGTATAAATGCAATTTGGCTTATGCCCATTCACCCATCTCCTTCATATCACGGCTACGATGTGATTAACTATTATGCCGTCAACACCGAATACGGCACGATGGATGATTTTAAAAAATTGTTAGATGAAGCACACAAACGAGATATTCGTATCATTATTGACTTGGTGATTAATCATACATCCAGTGAACATCCGTGGTTCAAATCTGCAAATGCAAATGTAGATTCAGAGTATCGAGATTTTTATGTGTGGTCAAATGAAACAGGTGTTGGCAACTGGCATCAAGGACAAAATGGTTATTACTATGGATACTTTTGGGGCGGAATGCCTGATTTGAATTTTCAAAACCCAGATGTGACGACTGCCATATTAAACATCACAGATTATTGGCTTAACGACATTGGCATAGACGGTTTTCGGATTGATGCTGTAAAGCATTTAATTGAAGAAGATGGCAAAGTAGAAAATACGCCTGCCACCCACCAATGGCTAAAGGAATTTTTTACTGCTTACAAAACTCAAAATCCACAAGCCTACACCATCGGAGAAGTATTTGGCGCAGGTTCATCCATTGTTAAACAATATACAGGCACAGAACTTGACCACATCTTCAATTTTGAAATGGCGTATGGATTTGTAAACAGCACCAATGGCGGAGCAAATTCTGGTATTAACAGTGCCATCAAATTTGCGTATCAAGACATGCCTGATTTTAATTTTGCAACTTTCTTAACCAATCACGACCAAAATCGTGTCATGTCTGTCTTCAATGGAAATGTAGATAAAGCAAAAATGGCTTCGTTCTTAATGCTTACATCGGCAGGTACACCATATATTTATTATGGTGAAGAGATTGGTATGCAAGGTGTAAAACCTGATGAAGACATCCGCTTGCCAATGCAATGGAGCGATGATGAGTTTGGAGGTTTCTCCACAGTTCAACCTTGGCGAAATTTATATGAAGATGCAAATAAACCGCAATTTGACTACACGCAGGTTAATGTTGAATTACAAACTGGTGATTCCACTTCCCTACTTGAACATTACAGAACTTTGATTGGGCTAAGAAAATCAAACCCAACATTGCAAACGGGTGACACAATTTTGCTAGAGACGGATAATTCTGGTATATATGCCATCTTGCGGAAAGATTCAAATGGCACATTTTTGATTTTGGCAAACTTAAGAGATGAAGCAATCACTGATTATGCAATTGAATTTGAAGGAACAGAGTTAGCAGAATCAATCGTCAGTGTGGAGAGTGTGTATGGCGAGAATCAAGCCGCCCCGATGGAAAGAAGCGGAGAAGCATTCATCTATAAACCATTTGAAAATTTAAATCCGTATGCAATGTATATCTTAAAATTAAATCAATGAGGAAACAATGACAACTCCAGCATGGGTGAAAGACGCAATTTTTTATCAGATTTTTCCAGACCGTTTTGCGAAAAGTGATTTGAACCCCGTTAGAAATTTACATTTTGAAAGTTGGGATTCTGCACCGACACATTATGGTTTCAAAGGTGGCGATTTGTATGGCGTGATTGAAAAGTTGGATTATTTGCAAGCGTTAGGAATCAATGCCATTTATTTCAATCCAATTTTTGCATCGGCATCGAATCATCGTTATCACACATTTGATTACTACAATGTTGACCCGTTGTTGGGTGGTAATGATGCGTTGAAAAAATTATTAGATAAATCACACAAACGAAATATTCGTGTGATTTTAGATGGCGTGTTCAATCATGCTTCGCGTGGGTTTTGGCAATTTCACCATGTGCTAGAAACAGGTGGCGCTTCGCCTTATAAAGATTGGTTTCATTTTGATGAAGAACGCTTGAAAGGGAAAAAACATTGGGGGGCGTATCCGACTCAGCACGAAGACCAATTGTTAAAACATGAAGATAGTGTAACTGCCATTGGTTATAAGGCTTGGTGGAATTTACCTGCCTTACCAAAATTTAACACCAATGCACCTGCTGTGCGTGAATTTTTATTTGATGTAGCAGAATTTTGGATTAAGTTTGGCGTGGATGGTTGGCGTTTGGATGTGCCTGCTGAAATTGATGACGATGAATTTTGGCGCGAGTTTCGCAGACGAGTGCGAAATATAAATCCAGAGGCTTACATTGTGGGTGAAATTTGGCATGAAGCACAACGCTGGTTACAAGGTGACCAATTTGATGCAGTGATGAATTATTTATTCACGGCGGTTTCATTAAATTATTTTGCCAGTTCACATTTAAATATGAATGTGATTACCCAAGCAGGTGGTTTCAAAGATAGAATCCGCCCAATGCACGCGCATGATTTTGCCAATGAAGTGGACCGAATTTTGAATTTGTATCCGCAAGAGATTACATTTGCACAATTAAATTTATTAGATAGTCACGACATGCCGCGTTTTCTTTCATGCGTGAATGGGGATAAAAATTCTTTGAAACTAGCCTGGCTATTTATGTTTACACTGCCTGGCGCACCGTGCATTTATTACGGTGACGAAATTGGTGTGGATGGCGGGCATGACCCTGAATGTAGAAAATCATTTCCATGGGATGAGTCAAAGTGGGATAAAGATTTGCTTAACTATGCCAAAGCCTGTATTGCATTAAGAAAAGAACATAGTGTGTTACGGCAAGGTGAATATAAAAGATTGTATGCTGAAGGGGATGTGATGGCTTTTTCACGCGAGCAGAATGGAGAGAAAATCATCACCATATTCAATGTTGCAGATGAAGAAAGAACTATTCATTTGGAGGTTGGAAATAAAGTTTTATTCGGTGAGCCAAAGATTTCAGGTAATGAGATTAAGATAACAGCGAGAAGCGGCGTGGTGATTAAATAGCAGTACAATAGTATCGCTATTAGCCAATGCTGACATTTATTACTCACAATTTTAATTTACTAGCAATGGCCGCCTCATTATGGATGGCGTTCTACTTATTTGCACGGGGATTTCCAAATCGCATTACTTTGCGAGCAACACTTGCGTTAATGGCAATTGCAGTATTTTTTTTAGATACTTACAATTCCTTTTACAATCCTGCCTCCAACACTTCGCATCTACGCGCCGCTTTGTTGGTGATTGCGTTAGCCTGTTGGTATAGCGTAACTTTTGCTTTGCGAACACCACAAGAACAAGCGCGGTTTCGCCCCATAGAGTTTGGATTTTATTTGCTAGCAACATGTGCAATCATATTTCTCATCACAATAAAGTCTGGGATTGTGCGTGGACAAGAAGATATTTTATACACTGCTCGCTTAGAATGGAATGTTGCCACTCTGTTGTATGGAGTAGCCCAATTATGGGCATGTGTAGGCATTCTTTATAATTTGCGGACGATTCAACAAATCCGCTATACAGAGGAAGGGAAATTCTTTTTCTTCGCCTCATGGTTTCTAGGGGCGGCAATAGGATACGGCATTCTTTCATTTTTGATACCTGTCCGCTTTCCTCGTATCATCCAAGATGGGTTGGTATTCGGGGGAGTTTTTCTTTTAGGCGTTTCTGTGGCACGCCACCAAAGTTTGCTTGAACGGCGTACTATTTGGCAAGACTTTCCAATAGGGTTATTAGGCATTTCATTTATCACAGTAGGCTATTTGACCATCTGCATTGTGGCAGGGCTTCCGCCAATCTTGTGGGGAAACATTGTTGCTATCGTTATCACGTCACATGCCTTGTATGATATAGGACGTGAAGCAGTGGAACGCTGGAGAATGAATCAAGATAGACATCGGCGTCAGAAGATGAACCAATTCAAAACACTAGAGGAAGAAACGCTTCATATCTTCTTAGACGAAGAATTGCGAATGCTCCTTCAAACATTAAACTCATCTTCAGGCTTGATTGCCATGCGTGAAGGCGAAGATGTGGTAGTGGCGGCAACACATAACTCACTTCCAATGAAGGGCATCATTCCCAAAGAATTGTGTGGTAGTGAAGGTCTTGTTCGCGCTAATGAACAAATCCGCGGATTGGTATGGAGTGCGGCTATCTTTGAAGGAACACAACCAGTGGCATTGGTGGGGATAGGACATTCTAAGGTGAAACTAGAGTATTCAGGTGGCGAATTGGAATTATTTGAGGAGTTCTCTGAACAAATCGGCGTTTTCATTTCGATGTACCGTGCCAAAAACGTCTCCATGCAAGCAGTAGCCGACCACATTGCTGACAGTTTGACGGTCAATGTAGAAGCGGGGTTATATAAATCTGTAGAAGATGCGTTGCGTCATTTTTCAGATGTCTTATATCTTGGGCAGTCTAGTCTGGCAGATTGGTTAGATATTCAAGGTGCTATACACATTGAACGTGGGAAAAAATTACAAGGTATTTTACGAGAAGCAGTGTCATCGCTACGACCGACAGGTGAACGTCCTCCTGAACCACTTCCTCGTGACTGGTATAACTATATTGTTTTGCATGATGCTTATATTCAAGGTGTGCAAAACCGTGAAGTGATGGCTCGCTTGTATATTTCTGAGGGTACATATCACCGAATCCGCCGTAACGCTATACGCGGGTTGGCTAGAAATTTTGAAAAAAAGAAATTGTAAAATCAGATTAACAGGTTTTGGCAGTTTTTTTCTTATTAGGGTGGCAATAATAGCCTTGTGGCTTTTGTAAACAAACCAGCGTCCTTACACAAAAAGAAAATCATCAACCAATCTAAAGCGCAAGTTCATTCGTTTTGGTTATTTATAGTTTGGTTTTTTCTATTTTGTTTATTTGAATGTATTTTAGGTGTGGCACTTTTATACGCTCTGAGTATTTAAAGTATAGCAATTAACAGGTTTTGGCAGTTTTTTTACAAAAAATAAATCAAAATAAGCGTACCAACAAAAGGAGAAAAAATGAAAACTAAAAAACTTTCCCAATCGTTATTTTTCGTCGTACTAACCATTCTTAGTTTGGCGTGTTCGTCGCTGGCGGGGTTATCACCTACTGCCACACCTGTGCCAACAGCAACTTTCACGCCGACACCCTTGCCAACAAGCACGCCTACCCAAGCGTTTCCTGTTTCTGCAGATGGTAGCCCAATTGTCGCCAGTGTTGGAGACCTGAGTCTCTCTAACGAATTGTATGACCACCTGTCAGGCATGGTAACTTTCTATCCCATGCAAGGCTGGGATATTGAAGCATTGGATTACTTGATTAGCATGGTGGAACCAGATACAGGCGTTGGCTTTTATATTACTATCACAAACACAGGCTACGAACTTGACCCAGATGCCTATACTGCGTTTCGTAACAATATGGAAGAGTTTTATACGTTCAGAGATGGCTATGAAGAGATTTCAAGGAATAGCAATGAATCTATCAACTTGCATGTAACTGAAAAAATTTATAATCAAGATAATGCACAAATATATGCATCCTCGACCTATCAGCAGTTTGACAATGTCATTCTTACCATCGAAATGATAGGAGGAATTGATTTCGCTCTGACAAATGGCCCTCATATCATTATGTATAATTCATTTACTCAAACAATTACATTTGACTCTCAAAAAGCATCTGAATTACCACTTTATCAATACACATGGACATACCGAGCGCTAGATGTTAACGCTAGTTTGGTTGTTCCATTTGCATGGTCTGCTCAATTTGATGACACATCAAATTTTGAAACTGCCTCCTTCTTCTCACCCGATTATAATGCCGCCACCCAATTTGTAATCTTTAAAAACACGCCCAAGTACAATCAACAACAAGGATTTGATTCTGCAATGGTATGGTTGAATGCCGCACATTCTAACAATGCAAATGATGTACAACCTGCTGATGTTAGCGAAATAGAACCTGGTCTTTACTTATTTGGTTGGTCATCTCAATCTGGTGCAACAATAGGAGCAATGACCTATGATATTCGCATCCCCAATAAACTCATCTTGGTTGTATCGGTTGTGAATGAAGATTTCTTAGATGTTTACATAGATGTTCTTGGTGAAACTGGTGATAGTTACATACTGGAACAATAGAGGATAAGCAGTGTTTCAAAAACTTGCCACCTCAGTCTGACTCAAAATTGAGGTGGCAAGTTACAAGCATTTTAAGGGATAATACAAGTAACAGGAGAACTGCTATGCAAAACAAGCCGTCAGAAGAGCGGTTAGCAAAGGGAGCGTATAACTGGCTGAGAGCATCCCCTTTATTGACGATTATCACTTTATACATTGTGGCATCGTTTGGGATTGGTGAACAAATATGTTACAGCGGTTTGTTTTCGTGCAGTTATGCTGATGTGTATTACAGAGATGTCAAAGGTTATCTCAATATAGGGCTTGGAATTTTAGTCTCAGGTTGTTGGCATCTGACCCTGCTTCAATATGTAAATAACAAAGACAGTGAATTTGTCCGCAGACATGGCAAGCAAGCATTAACCTATGCAGGTGTTCGTACAGCCGTTGCATTTTTGGGTGTAGTGGCTGATTATTTTCTTAATTCAAGTGGCGGGTTAGCATGTATTACCATCATTATTCTTTTACTTTTATGGTTAGTACAAACAAATACAGGCATTGAAAAAATTAAAAAAGAACTAGAAGCAGACCCAAATATTTCGCGTGATGTAATACCACAACAAATCATTACACCAACACAAACAGAAAGAATTTATTTAACAGCTGAAAATAGAACAGAAACATTAAGTCAAATTTTGGATGATTTGAAAAGTGAAGATGATGTATCTGTTTTTAAGGCTATTTCAAAAGTAGAGTCACTACAAGAAAGCAATGCAGAAATTCTTAAACAATTAGAAGCCCTTGCAGATGAACATAACAATATGGATGTTCGTGTGGATGCACGCGATACTCTGAATAAGTTGCAGAAAGCAAATCAAGTAATTGGAACAGAGGTTAACATGGCTGAAAATGAATCTCGTAAACCAGAAGAAATTTTGAATGAAATCTTGTCAAATCTCAAAAGCAAAGAAGATGAACAAATTTTCAAATCTTTTGAACAGTTAAAAAAAATAAATTACAGCAGTGAAGCCATACGGCGTGAGGTAGAGAAAATTTCGCTGAGCAATACCAACTCTCAAGTCCGTGATGAAGCACGTGAGGTTTTGAATCTTTCATCGAATCGAGCGGTACAAAAATTATCCAACACAGTAGATAGGGGAATCCGCTACACAATTTTGAATGAAATCAAAAAATGGGTTAATGATGGTTTGTTGGCAAAAGAAAATGCGAATGTGATTCAAAGCCGATATGATTTTGATTTTGTGCAAACGCCTCAAGCCACGCCTGCAATTGCTCCTGTTCAACCAAAAATTTCTCAGCCTGAAAAAGTTGCAGTGCCCGAAAAACCTGCTGAACCCAAAGCGCCCGCCCCAACTTTATTACAAACACTAACCAGTGAAGCCAGCGTAAAAGTATATTTATATTTGGGCGCGTTTTTTGTGATTGCCGCCGCCGCCATTTTAGGCGCAGTGGTACCAGAATTGCGTTTACCAATTTTAATTGTGGGGACATTGTTATTCGGCGGTTTAGCAATTGCGATTAAAAAAAGATTACCACAACCCAGTTTTGCATTGTTTATTGTATTTTCGTTTTTATTACCGATTACGGCAAACAGTGTAGAACAAACTTTACGCGAAACTTTGCGATACGAATCTTTTATCACTTCCTTTTATTGGGCAGTGATTTTATTTGCGTTGAGTGTGATTTGGGCTTTCGGTACAAAGTTCTATGATTCAAGATTGTTTAGTCTCACGGCATATGGCGCATTTGTATTGGCATTCATTAATATTGCCAATGTATTTGAGACCGAACCCGAAATTTACACATTGGTTGGAAGCATTGCCGCCTTTGGTGGTTTAGCAGGCACATGGCTGATTAAGAAATGGAAAGATGAAAAATTTGCATTGCCAGTTTTTGCTTCATCACAACTCGTGCAATTGATTGTTTTATTTGTTTCACTTTCTATTTTTAGTTTCAAAATATTTGACCCCGCCAACTTAACCACTTGGCATCTCGTTCCGTTTTTTGTGTGGGGCTTGGCAAGTGTTTATTATGTTCTTTCGGATAAACAATATCCGTTTGTTTTATTTGCCTGGGTAACAGCCACATCATTAATTCCAATGCCATTTTTCCTCGCCGCCACATTCGATTTAGAAAATGTAGGTTCTACTATCTTGTTATTGATTTGGGGAATTCTTTTAGGCATTGCCAGTGAATTCTTTAATCGAAAAGATACGATTCGCAAATATAGTTTGCCACTTTTATTGGCTTCGTTTCCATCGTTGGCAATTAGCATCATCACTGGTTTTGTATATCAAATTTGGCTGGGTATGCTTGCCTCACTTGTGATTGCAATTCTATTCACCGCCCTACACATCATCCGCACTCGTTGGTGGTTATGGACGTTGGCATTGGTCAATTTTGTAATTGCTTATTTTGCATTCTTCCAATTGACTTTCATGCAAAACTTAAATATTTTTATTGGTTATCAAATTTTATTCATCGGTTTACTTTTCTTACTGCCCGATTTGTTCCTGAAAAAAGATTGGAACGATACTCCCGAACATCGTTTGCCATTAAGAATTTTTGGAGTGTTACTTTCTGCTATCAGCATTTTATCTGTGTTAATTGAAAACGAATCAAGTGTTGCCGCCGTTTGTTTTGCAGTGCTAACTTTGTTTACATTTATTTATTCTATTGCATATCAAAAATTTTGGTTGGCGTATTTGCCTGCTGTTCTCTTCCCCATCACCATTTTGTATGCGCTGGATACTTTCAACCTCAACAATGCTTGGCTTGCAATTTTCACGGCATTAACATTTTTATACTTCGTCATTGGTGTTGCAATTTCAAAATTACCAAATTGGTCTTATGTGCTTCGCAACACGGCATTAGGTCTTGGCACACTTATTTCTTTCATCGCATTGATTGAGTCAAATCAATTTAGTGGTTGGTATATCCTTGTGATTGGTTTCTTGTTTATCACAGAAATGCTCTTGCGTAAAAATGGTTTCTTTGAAATTGGTGCGCCTATTTTCTTTAGCATCGCCGCCTTGCTCATCATGCAAGATTTCAACATCAATATTATTTCAACGCGCCTGCTCATCTTTAGTGTGATATGGATTCTTTCAGATGTGCTGGCGCATTTGCTTTACAAACACCCCCGCCCATTGAATATGATAATTCGTGGCATTGGTGGATTAATTGCATTAACTAATTATGGATTTTTATTTTCAGCATCCGACTCAACTGCCGCTTTTGGCTTCTTAATTTACACGCTTCTCGCACTGACCGTCAGCCTGCTGTATAACCAACCGAATTTGTTTTACACGTTTACATTAACTCTGCCACTCTTCGCCACATTCTTATTCCGCAGTTTTGATTTCACAAAATGGATTCATCCTATCATCATCGTAGCACTCATCTACTATGCCATTGGATTTGCATTACGAAGTTTGAATCGACTCAAAGGCTGGGACTTAACTCTGCTATACAGTGGTCTGGGATTAGGAGTCTTTGTATCCATCGCCTCATGGATTTTAGGCGGAGTAGATGCAACAATTCCAGTGGCGGTGGCGGCTACACTTTGGGCAGTCGAAGCGTTTAGCAAGAAAAATGCTTGGTTGGCATTCCCCGCCAATGCTTTGTATTTGATGTCATATTTTATTTTGCTCAATGAATTGGATGTGCAAGAAGTTCAATTCTTCTCCATCGGCGCGGCACTAATTGGTTTGATTCAACATTATCTACTGACTCGTTCCAATACTAAAAGTGGCGCGTTTGTGATGGGCATGTTGTCTCAATTTGTTTTGCTTGGCACAACTTATCTTGAAATGATAAACAAAAACGATTTATCTTATTTCTTTTTGTTGTTCTTACAATCATTGGCTGTGTTAATCTATGGGCTTGTGATTCGTTCAAGAAGCCTAACTTTCTTCCCGATTGGTTTCGTGGTTTTGGGAGTTGTTACAGTTGCTTACAGTGCCTTGCGAGAAGTAGGTGCCATTTTCTTAATCGGTTGCACAGGGATTCTGTTATTGGGTCTTGGTATTTTGGCTGTGCTATTACGAGAACGAATTGCTAAACTTGGTGAAAAGTTAAGTGATTGGGAAGCGTAAATAGGACTACAGATTTAGCAAATAAAAGGAAAGCGCGCAATGAAGTTTAATTTAAAAATCATCACATTGATAACAAATTTTCTATTTCTAGTAGCATGCACTTATATACCAGAAAAAATTGAACCCACCTCAACTATACAAGTTAATATTTCAACATCAAGCGCAACTCCAAAACCAACTTTTACTTCTGAGCCAACAAAAACTCTTACTGTAGTACCGACAAACACACCCTGGGCAACGAAAGATATCTTAGCCCAATTTGGTGTATTTGGTGGAGATGGAGGATGGGATTATTATGCATTTATTGGTGGGCATACACCAAAATGGATTCTATACACTGATGGGCAATTCATTTTTCAAAAAAGGGACAGCAACAATAATATTTGGTTTGAAGAAACCACCCTAAACACCTCGCAAATATGCTTTTTTCTCTCACAGGTTGAAAAAAATGGTTTCTTTACTCTGGAATTCGATGATTCATCTGCTTCTCAAGTAGGGATTCCAACTGCCAATCCAATATATAAATTTGATAATACTACTCAGTTCAGTGAAGGTGGGTCTTATTATGTTTTACAAGTGAATGGTTCAAAACATAGACAACTCCACGTTTATTCTCAGTATATTCAGTATTTAGTTTCGGATGCCAAACAGGTCTTCAATTTCTTTGATAACTATTACCCGCCATCAGATTTAATTAAGTACGATGCAAAATTTATGTTGCTTCGCATTGAAGAAGGATTTGGGAATTCTATATATTTGACACCCACGCCAAATATTCAAACATGGCCAAACGATTTACCATCTCTAGCGGTATTAAAGAAAGATAATATTGAGACGGAAGCATCTCCTTATTTTTCAAGTGAAATTTCTCAAGTATTAATTACCGGTGAAATGGTTGAGAGGATTTTTGAATCTTTTAGTAACAAACTCACATATAGACTTTTTCAAAGTGAAGACAAAGTATATTATGTGGCTGTGCGCCCACTTTTACCACATGAAACTTTAAATGATTTCTCTAGTTTTCCTAAAGAAAAAGAATTTGATTTATCGTTTAGCTGTAGTAATTAGCCAAAACAAGCATTCTTTAGATCCGGCAATATCTCTCCCGATTTTCCTTGAAAAAAGTAATTTACTTTTGGAGTCAATGTCGTTTCTTCAGCATTAATCTCCACAACCACTGCCCCATTATTTCTCGCGGCATGTGCTAATGAAGCGGCGGGTTGAACCACACCAGATGTTCCAATAGAGAAAAAAACTTGACACGAACGCGAGGCTTGAACAGCAGATTCTAATTCTGCTCGCGGTAATGATTCTCCAAACCAAACGACATCGGGGCGTAAAAGTCCGTTACATTTTTTGCATTGTGGCACAGATTCACTTTCTTCATCCCATTCATCTACAAAAGTTCTACATTCTGAACAACGAACCAAATTGATGTTGCCATGTAATTCCAAAATATTTTTGCTACCTGCAAAACGATGAAGTCCATCTACATTTTGAGTAATCAATGTAAATTCTGGAAATTTATTTTCCATTTCGACCAAAGCATAATGACCTTGGTTCGGTCTTACGCCTTTAATTGCTTCACGTCTCCAAGCATACCAATCCCAGACAAGTTTTGGGTCACGCGCAAAGGCTTCGGGTGAGGCTAAATCTGTTGGTTTATATTTCGCCCATAAGCCATCTTGTGCATCGCGGAAGGTACGAAGTCCGCTTTCTTGGGAGACACCTGCCCCTGTCAGTACAGCGATGCGTGTGGAAGATTTGAGAATGTTAATTAATTCGGATGGGAAGTTCATGGGAAGTGTAATACGTGATTCGTAATCCGTAATTTTTTACGCATTACGGATTACGAATTATTTTCTTAAGGCTTCACAGTCGGAAGAGCAGACTCAGGCGTTGGCACACACGTTGACATTTTCACTTTTTCTCTAAAAATATCTGTCCGCCCGATTTCTTTGCCTGTAACATTCGTGGCAACAATTTGATACTCTAACCAAGCGTTTTGAAAATAAGCATCTTCGAGCATTTCATCGGAATATACATCATAAACAAATGTACCTGCACCAATACCCTGCATATCAAACTTTGTCCAACGGCTGGCACGTTCGGCGGTTAAACTTTTGAAGCGCGTAAATAACAAAACATAAGCGGTATTGGGTAAGCCTGCTTGGGCTGTGATTTTTACAAACGATGGTTCACATTCTCTGTTTTTATAAAATTCTGTGGCAGAAACATTGACAAACACAAAACCTTTCATGTTGAAAATTTCTGTGGATGTATTGATTGGAATTAAAGCCAATGGAGTTACACTACTCAATGTGGCGGTTTGAGTGACATCCGCTGTGGAAGTTGGCGTGCGTATGCCAATCAATGTTGGGGTTAAAGTAAATGTCAAGGTTGGGGTAACAGGCGTAAATGTAGGTTGAGGCGTGTTTGTATTTGTATTTGTCAACGCGGGTGGAGGAGTCACATTGCTGGGTGTGAATACGCAGGCAAAGGTCACAAAGATACTAAGAAAAAGAAAGTATATTTTTTTCATGGTTTTTGAGTTGGGAGCGGGCAACCCGTGATAGGCGTGAGGCACGGGCATGGTGAAATTGAAAATGCGTTTTCATAAATTTTTGTACGCCCCACTTCTTTGCCTTCATCATCTACCGCTACCATTTGAAAATAAATAAAGCCTCTTTTGTAATGATTATGTCCTTCGATTTCACTGCCAACGGCAATATAAGTAAACGAGCCATCACGATTGTTATACATGATGTTGCCATTCGTCCACGGTGTGTAATCTTCATCGGTTGCAGATTTGACGCGCATAAAAATGATGACACCATTGACATTATCTGGGTCTTCAACTTCGGCAGTTATCACGGCTTGATTCGCTTCGCATCCTCCCCAGTAGATATGGTTCGGTGAATATTCGACATCTACAAAGCCCGGACCTGGTTTGGATGTGGTTGGGGTAATGATAATTTGTTGTGTGGCAGTTACATCGCCAATAAAAATGGGGATGGGTGCGAATGTGGCGTTTGGGTCTTGGGTTGGGATGCGAATAATGGTAGCAGTCGCAGTTGGAACAGGTGTAAATGTTGTTGTGGGTGTATCAATGGGTGTGTAGGTGATGAAAATTGTTGAAGTAGATTCGGGTGGATTGGTGGCGGGAGCAAGCGCGCAAGATTGTAGAAGTATCGTCACCAACAGCAAGAATATTATTTTTCGCATAAGGGAATGATACTATGAAAAAAAGAAATTCAGTGTTCAGTAAGCAGTAATCAGTGTTCAGTAATCGGTGGAAAGTAGAAAGTGGTTGTGTAGGGGCGACCCATCAAAATTAAAAATTAACTAGTTTGAGAAATTTATTTTGTCTTTGATTCTTGAAATTGAGGAAGAGCGGGTTGCCCTTTTATCCAATAAATTTCTCTAAATCAAAAAAGGCGACCCGTATTTGCTTATGTTTGGTAATGGATGATTAAGGTGGTTTTTTTCCTAATCATTCGTGTTTGCATTGATGGGTCGCCCCTACGAAGTAATATTTTATGCAGAAGCACCTGAATAATTTCTTAATCCGATTTTCCATATCGTTCTGGATAAGATGAAAAGAAAAATTGTCAGTGCCAATGCACCGAGCCATGTTTGCAGTGTGAGTCTGCCAGTCAATGCTTCGGATGGGACAGAGATTGCAAAGGCAACTGGCACTAAAAAAGTTAATCCGTACTTTAACCAGTTGGGATAAATATCAATGGGCCAGCGACCTGCGGCATATAAACCTTCAAATAAATTTGCAATTTCATGCACGCGCACAAACCAAAAGGCAGTGGAGGTGATGATTAACCAAAACGAGTAAATCATAATAGAACCCATGACAATTGTAGATAAAAATCCAAGCACTGACCAAGCATTGATAGACCAATTCATTTGACTCAAAGCAATGATTAAGATGATGAAACCTGTTATTACATCTACCAATTGCCATAAACGAAAATCGCGTATGCTGACCAAAAGTTGTGCATCGGCAGGTTTGGTGAGTGCATAATCTAATGTGCCTTCACGAATCTCTTCCATGAGCCTTTCCATGTTGGGTTGAATTGCAGAACGGATGACACCACCGATTAATGTAAAAACGCCCATCACTGCTAACAACTCAGGTTGAGTCCATCCGCCCAAATCAGTAGTTTGTGAAAAGACAAGTTGTAAGCCAATTAAACCTGTGGCTAAAGCAATGAAAGTCTGCAAAATTTGAATATAGAGGTTGGCACGATATTGAAATTCATTTAAGATGCCAATGCGTAAATAGTTGAATGCTAATTGAAATCCTTTCATGTTAACCTCCAACCGCTGAAAATTTTCGGATAGCAAACTTCCACATGATGTTGACGAAAATTAATCCAACTACAATCCATGCGATTTGCATTCCTAAACCTGTTAGTAATTCATTTGTGGTCATGTTTCCAACCAATGATTCAATCGGAAATCCAAACGCCCAACGAAATGGGAAGAACCATGCAAAGTTTTGAATCCATTCGGGCATGAGAGAAAGCGGAACGAGTCGTCCCGAAAGAATCAGCTCGGCGGCAAAATACAACTCGAATAAAGCACTGACGCGCGTCGTCCAGAATGTGACCATGCCGATTAAAGATAAAGTCATGGTGCGAATTAAATAGGCAAACCAAATGGCAAAAAAGAAAACAACAATTTCGACAAACGTTGGATTCAAATCTGGTTTGAAAATTAAGGTCAATGCAAATGCAAGCGGAAGCCACAAAATAATGACAACAATTTTCCAACCTGCAAAATAGGCAACGTCTGTATGAATTGGATGAAACGGTCGCATGAGACTCATCGAAAGTTGTCCTTCACGAATGCGCCATTCCCAACCATAGGGCGTGAAAACAACATTCATATTTCGCACCAAAGTCCACACAATGTAATACGCCGCAAATTCAGCAGGTGTGTACCCACCCACTGCGCCGCCTTGTTGCATCGCCACCGTTGACCACACCACCATATAAATCACTGGCTCGGCAATCATGCCAATCATATAAAAATAATTTGCAACTGGATATTGCCATTGCTCTAAAATGGATAACTTCATCATCGAGCGATAGATGTCGAAATATCGTTTCATGAAACCGCCTCTTTCTTGACCGCGAAAACTGATTCAATTACATCTTCAATCGGTGCCGCCTCAACAGTTAAATCTTCTACGGCTAAATCATTGAGCAGACGAGATGTAATGGCAGATGTTTTTTCTTTTGGAACACGCATCACAACTCGTGACCCATCAGTTGAGACGATTTCACCAAATTGAGTCAAATCTACATTTGAGTTATCTAAAGTAAAACCAATCGTTTTGAAAGCGGAAAATTTTTCTGCCAGTTGTGAAAGGTTGCCGTCAAACAAAAGTTTGCCGTGATGAATCACGATAATTCTTTTACACAAGGCTTCCACATCTGCCATGTAGTGACTGGTGAGTAAAACAGTCGCATCATATCTTTGGTTGTATTCTGCAATAAATGTGCGGATTCTTTTTTGCATGGTTACGTCTAAACCGAGTGTGGGTTCATCTAAAAACAAAATTTTAGGCTTATGCAACAACGCACCAACAATTTCCATTTTCATGCGTTCACCCAAAGATAAATTACGAATCGGTTTTTGAACTAAATCTTTGAGTTCAAGGATTTCTATAAATTCATCACGAATCTTTTTGAATTCATCGGTTGGGATGCTATAAATAGCACGTTGCAAATCAAAAGAATCTAAAGCAGGTAAATCCCATGAAAGTTGATTGCGGTTTCCCATGACCAAAGTGATTTGACGTAAAAAGTCGTGGGAGCGGGCAGCAGGCTCAAAGTCTAGAACAGAGGCGGAACCAGAAGTCGGATGCAAAAGTCCGCTGAGCATTTTCAAAGTAGTTGTCTTGCCTGCACCATTGGGTCCTAAAAATCCGACCACTTCGCCAGATTGAATCTCGAATGAGATTTCATCCACTGCTTTGACGTTTTTATACTGACGTTTGAACAATCCTTTGGCGGCGGCTTTCAAGCCTGCTTCGCGTTCTGGCACTTGATAATGTTTTGCTAATTTTTGTAATGAAATAACAGAACTCATTTTTTCTCCAATTGAGTGTAAGTGCGTCGCACCAAACGGATAGGCTGATTCTTTTTAATAGAATTAATCTATCCCAAAAACTAAACTTATTAAGTGAGGTGCGACGCACCCAATAAGTTAAACAAAAAACCGCAGGCACAATGTGTACCTGCGGCAAATGATACCGAATTGAATCAAATATCAAAACATGCTAGAGATACACAAAACTTAACAACTAAATTGTTGGCTGCCATTTTATATATCTCCTTTCGTTTTGGAATTTTCAGTAGTGTATCACAATTGGAATTGGCAGGCAAGATTGAATTCAGGTATCTCAATTTTCTAAGAAACGTGTAATAATAGAAATATCTTTCTGTTTGATTATTTAATCAGTCCTTTGAAAGGATTCAAATGAAACAGCTAAAAGTTATTTTTCATATTGTTTTTGTTTTGCTTATTGGGATTTCAGTTGGTGGATGCACCTTCCCTGTCACAGAGTCGGATGATTTTGAAATACATTTCGGAAGACCCAGCAATGGGGATGTGATAATGGTTGGAGAATCTTTTGACCTGCTAGCCAATGGAAGTTCTGCCACTGGAGGCGTTTCGCGTGTTTTATTTTTTGCAAATGGTGTTTTGATTGGGGAAGCGGAAAACCGTGCAAGTGATTCTATTGTTGCATCTCATCGTTGGACACCAACAGAGGCGGGTCAATACACATTGCAATTTGCGGCACAACACGGAAGTGAATACATTTATTCTTCAACCATTAATGTTTGCGTGTTGCCATTTCAGATTGCGCCAGGTCATCCGACTGATATCTATGCTCATGGATATGAAGGAGATTGTGTTATCCCAGAGCGTGCCGCTTCTATTCTATCTGGTGAACCAACAACAGAAACCGCCAGTGCAAGCCCTAACCCACTGACGTACGTCCCAACAATTTATTACGATTCATGCCGCGATGAAACACGATTTGTCAATTTTAAGTTTTATATCAATGACCCAGGTGATGATATTGTTTTCGCTAGCATTGCTATTAATATGAATCCTGCTTATTTTGGTCGAATTAGTGGTGAAGCCACACTAGCACTTACAAATATTGGCACAGGAACCCCAAGTACAAAAATGTTTGCAGGTGGAATGGATGTACACATTTTTCTTGAAAGGTCTTTCTCAATTCCTGAAACAGGAGAAGGAGAAAGTGGGGAATTAATATGGAGTGCGCGTGGATTTAATCGTAGCGGTGAAATTTTATTAGAAGAAGGCCCTTTTATCATTCCTGTCACGCCAATCAATTGTGATGGTACATTAATCATTACATCGAATATTACTTTCTCTGCACCGACACTGCCTGTACAAACACAAATTATTCCAACATTACCCATACCGCCAACTGCATTTACTTTATCCAGAGATGCTGTTTGTCGTTCAGGTCCAAGTCTTGATTACAAAATTGCAGAATATATAAGCAATGGAGAAAGTGTCCCCGTCCAAGCGAGAAGCGTTGATTCAATTTGGCTCGTAGTCTTGTTACCAAATGGAGTGCGTTGTTGGGTTTCTTCACAATTAGGTACACTAGATGGCGACCCAAACTTGTTACCCGTAGAAGATGCACCGCCCATCATATCTTCAACACCAACCAGTGAATCGAATAATGAAGAAAATGCTTGTGTACAGCCTGCTACTTGTACACAAACTGAAGTTTATGATGGCTGTAAGTGTGTTCCGATAAATCCGTAAGCCGAGTGAAAATCTCTGGTATAATCCTCGCCCGTGACTGGTCCTACAAGTGGTAAGTCCTTCTTTAAAGGGAACCGCTACAAGTATGGAGACCTGCATTAGATTTATAAAGAAAGGAAGCATACGTCCATGCCGCTTGCGAAAGAAGTAAAGACAAAGGCGATTGAGGATTTTCACCGCCACGACAAAGACACTGGCTCACCCGAAGTTCAGGTAGCCATTTTGACAAATCGCATCAACCAATTGACCGCGCATTTGCAGAATAACAAGCAAGACCAATCTTGTCGTCGTGGGTTGCTCAAGTTAGTTGGTCAACGCCGTAGATTACTCACCTACTTGCGAAATAGCAATTACCAGAGTTATCTTAACGTGACCGACAAATTACAATTACGCCGCAAATAGTAAGTTTTTTATAAGACCTGACAGGTTTTTTTGAAAACCTGTCAGGTCTAAAATTTTATAACCGCCGTCAGGAATTGAAGAGCGCGAATAACAAAGTTATTCTCACTTCTCAGTCCCTGACTTGTGGCGGAATTATGGAGTGCAAGAGTTTACTCTTGCATATCAAACAGCAAGCTGTTTGACTCCAAAAAATTAAGGAGACAAATATGAATAAAGAAGGTAAAAAGTTTTCAACCATTGTTGGAAACAAAACAGTAACAATCGAAACTGGTCGTTTGGCTGGTCAGGCTGGTGGCGCATTAACCCTCGGCATTGACGATGCCATTGTGTTCGCTTCTGCCACGATGGGTGGCGTGCGCGATAATATTGATTTCTTCCCGCTCAGCGTGGAATATGAAGAAAGATTATATGCAGGCGGAAAAATCCCTGGCTCATTTTTCAGACGTGAAGGACGTGCTTCCACAGAATCAATTCTCACAGCCCGCCTCACAGACCGCCCGCTTCGCCCTTTGTTTCAAGATGGGATGCGAAATGAAGTACAAATTATCATGTATTCATTTTCTTCTGACGGAGTCAATCCATTAGATATTTTGGCAATCAATGCCGCCTCCGCCGCAATTATGATTTCAGATATTCCATGGGGTGGACCTGTCGGTGCGGTACGTGTGGGACGTGTAAATGGAGAATTTGTCATCAACCCAACTTTTGCGGAAATGGACGCTTCAGACCTTGACCTTCGGCTTGCTGGCACAAAGGATGCCATTCTCATGGTGGAATGTGGTGCTAACGAAATTCCAGAAGATGTGATGGCGCAAGCATTAGATTTAGGGCATCAAGCCATTCAACCAATTATTGATTTGCAATTGCAAATGGCAAATGAAGTTGGAAAACCAAAACGCGAAATCAAATTGTTCTTGCCTGCTGATGATATAAAGAAAAAAGTTTTTGAGCGTGTCAGTGGTGCGATGAATGAATTATTGGATAAACCGCTTTCCAAAGTTGAATTTTATGAAGGCATGACCAAAATCAAAGAAGAAGCCGAGGCGGAATTATGCACTGTCCCCGAAGGTGCAGACCCTGCCAATTACATTCCAGTTAATGAATTTCGTGAGTCTTTCGAACTGGCTGAAATGGATGTGGTGCGTGAAAGAATCTTGGGCATGGAAAAAAGACCCGATGGTCGTAAACCGACTGAGATTCGCCCAATTTGGTGTGATGTAGGTGTATCTCCTCGCGCACATGGTTCAGGTTTATTCACTCGTGGTGAAACTCAAATTTTATCTTTTGCAACCCTTGCAACTCTAGGTGAAGCACAAGAGTTAGATAACTTATCCCCTATCAAAACAAAACGATACATGCACCACTATAACTTCCCGCCGTTTTCTACAGGCGAAGTTAAACCTTTACGCGGGCAGAGCAGGCGTGAGGTCGGGCATGGAGCGTTAGCAGAACGTGCATTAGAACCAGTCCTCCCAGCCGAAGAGTCATTCCCGTATGCGATTCGTGTCGTATCCGAAGCATTATCTTCAAATGGCTCAACATCCATGGGTTCAGTGTGTGGCTCAACCTTAGCATTGATGGATGCGGGCGTACCAATCAAAGCACCTGTGGCTGGTGTTGCTATGGGCTTGATTACTGACTCAACAGGTCGGTATAAAATTTTGACAGATATTCAAGGCACCGAAGACCATTTAGGCGATATGGATTTCAAAGTGGCTGGCACGGCAAACGGCATCACTGCTTTGCAAATGGATATAAAAATTTCTGGCTTGAGTGCCCAAATGATGAAGGAAGCATTAGCACAAGCCCATACCGCGCGCATAGAAATTATGAATAAGATGTTGGCTGTCATTCCACAATCACGTAGTGAATTGAAGCAACATGCCCCACGCATTATCACTGTGAAAATTCCAGTGGATAAGATTGGTGCATTGATTGGACCTGGCGGTAAAAATATCCGCGCTTTGCAAGAAGAAACAGGTGCTGTGATTGATATTCAAGATGATGGTACGGTTTACATCGCTTCAACGGATGGCGTTGGTGCAAAGATTGCACAAGAAAGAATCGAAGGGCTTGGCGAAAGCGCTGTGGTTGGAAATATTTATACAGGCAAAGTGGTTCGCATTGAAAACTTTGGTGCATTTGTAAATATTCTTCCAGGTGTGGATGGACTCGTTCATATCTCGCAATTAGATAGCGGGCGTGTTGAAAAAGTAGAAGATGTGGCTGGCATGGGTGATGAATTAACTGTCATGGTCACAGACATTGACCCACAAGGAAAGATTCGTTTATCGCGTCAGGCTGTGCTTGAAGGTTGGTCTGCTGAGGAAGCCAGAGAAAAAGATAAAGGTGGAAAATCTGGTGGTGGAAATCGTAGCGGTGGACGCGGTGGATTTAACAATCGTGGCGGCGATAGAGACCGTCGCGGTGGTGGAGATAGAAATAGAAAATAGTTTTAAGTAATTGGTAATTAATTATCAGTGAAAGACGAATAAGGCGAAGGCTTTGTTCGTCTTTTTTGTTGTTAAAACAAGTTATCTTTGCAAATTTGTATAGCATAAGCGACATGCAATGTAGGTTAAGTTAGGTATAATGCGGCGGCAAATTTAATTAAATGTAAGTAAAGGACAAAGAAATGAACAGAAGTTTAATAAAACCCGTAGGTATAATGATGGTGTTAATTTTTCTCCAAATAGCTTGTGGCTTACAATCACAAACCACATCAGATGCAGAAATAAATACGCCAACCCATATTCTCACCACAGTAACATTAACAGAAGAACCAACGCATACACCTACAAAACCACCAACCAGTACACCTACCATTATTGTGCCTACTCCCACTTTACATTTTGGAATCCCAACCCCAATTAGCGGAAAAGGCGTTCTGATAGGAAAAATTCAGTGGAACAGTTTACCCGCAGTTAAATCACAAGTAAAGTTATGTAGCGATTTTGATGGTTATTATGGGTGTCAGGGTTTAGAGTATTCAGCTTCAACTGATGAAGAAGGGTATTACCTTATCGAAAATGTTAAACCAGATGACTATACGTTATTAGCGAATTTATTTGGCAGTAGTTGGTATCTTTATTATCGAGAAGAAATAAATGTTAAAGCCGAACAGGTAAAATTCGCAGAAACTTTTAACCTGTATAAGTTAGACCTAAAGCCTATTTCTCCGTTACAAAATAAAAATATAGATTTAGCAAACGACGACCCAACCTTGACTTGGCAAGAGTATCCCGACGCTGCATACTATGAATTAGAGGTGGATACCTATTTTGAGAATCCAGCCATTACAAAGAAGTTAGAAAGTACTCAATACACACTTGATGACGAAATTTTGCTAATTGACTGTCCGTACTCATGGTCAGTCAGTGCTTACAACAAAGATGGTTACATTATCAGCAAATTCGAAGAAGAAGTAAAGTTTAATTTAATCAATTCTGGCGTATCTTGCAAGATAACGAATTTAGTCCCAACAGATAGTGCCAAACTTATAGAAGGACAGGCTCAACTTTCATGGGATGCTCATCCACTTGCTGATTATTATGTTGTGTATGTTACTACACAAGATAACTCATTTAGCATAATTATGAATGAAGGTGGCACAAAAATAGAGAGTGGCACAATTTTTGATATTTCTAATTTACCTGCTGGTACTTATGTATGGTCTATTGATGGCTTCGATACATCTAACAATCAAGTAGCCACAAGTGGTTTAATCTATTTTTCAATAATTTCACCTTAAATTAAGTCATAAATTTTCCTTAAACAAAAATTTAGTATTAGACCTCAGAGTTCTTCGCCAAGCAGAACTCCGAGGTCTTTTTCGTTACTTAATCTATTCTTTTGTGTTTTACTAACTAAAGGGTTGTAAGTAGAATCCCTAAAATTCAAACATAGGAGCTAAACCATGCAAGAGAGTATTATTTCAACCGTAGTCCTCCCGTTAGCGATTTTCATCATCATGGTCACATTGGGTATGACGTTAACCGTCGCAGACTTTAAGCGCATCTTCACGTCACCCAAACCAATCTTTATCGGTTTGCTTTGCCAAATGATTCTTCTGCCAGTATTAGGTTTTGCAGTAGCGAGCATTTTTGCATTGCCAACCGTGTATGCTATTGGTCTTATCTTGTTAGCAGTTTCACCCGATGGCTCAACTACGAATCTCATCATCCACGCTGGCGATGGTGACCGTGCACTTGGCATTACACTGACTGCCATTACCAATATCCTTGCCTTTCTCACCATTCCGATTGGTTTAGGAATCGCTTATTCTTTATATGGCACAGGCGCATTAGATATTGACTTCCCCGTTTTCGATACCATGCTTCAAGTGGCAGTCATTACGTTAATCCCAACATTAATTGGCATGGGCATCCGCCAATGGAAACCCGACTTCGCAGAAAACAGCAAAAGTTGGTCAAAAACTTTTGCAACAGTTTTTCTGTTCTTAGTCATTGCCGCCCTGATTGTACAAAACTGGGATGTGATTGTAAGAGATGGTCCACGCTTTGCCCCAGCCTTCATTGCCTTAAATATCCTCTCACTCATTGTCGGGTATTACGTCCCCAAATTTCTGGGCACAGACTATGTTCAATCTATGACTATTGCCATCACCACTGGCTTACAAAACTCAACAGTGTCCATTACGGTGGCACTTGTTTTACTAAACGACAATGAAATGGCAATCATCCCTGGTCTATATGCAATTTGGATGTATGTGACTGGTTTCGCTTTGGCGTACTTTATGGCACGCAGAACTCCTGTCCCAGAGCCTGTGAAGGCATAAATTTGTTATCCAATCTTCGGAAGTCTTAAAGACTTCCGAAGATTTTAGTTACCAATGACTTCCTTATACACATCCACAATCTGACTCGCCACATTGCCCCACTGATAATTTTGTGCGTCACCCACAGCGCGACACGCCATGTCATTGCGTAACTCTTTATCACTCAAAAGAATAGATAATTTTTCACTCAACATATTCGGGTCACTATCGGGGATGGTGTAACCCGTCACACCGTTTTGAACTAAATATCCCAACCCACCCACTTCTGATGCAATCACAGGTGTTCCACAAGCCATGGCTTCTAATGCCACCATGCCAAACGATTCATATAAAGATGGCATTACCAACACTTCTGCGGCAGAATAATAATAAGGCAATGTATCTTGTGCGCGCTTGCCAAGAAAAAGAATCGTACTGCCCATACACAAGTCATCCGATAATTTTTGCAAACGCTTCATCTCTGCCGACATTTCATGAGGGCTGACGTTCGGCTCTCCACCAATAATCGCCAAATGCACAGGATGTTCTTTATTCTGCAAACTTTTATCAAAATGCGACATGGCTTGAATCAAAGTATCCACGCCCTTCAAAGGTTCAATGCGCCCCACAAATAAAATCATTCTATCTTCTGGTTTCAAACCGATAAACTGTTTGGCTTCATCTTTTTCAATCGGATAAAAATGACTCGTATCCACGCCTGGCGGGATGATAGTCAATTTATTTGCATCGGCTTTGTAGAGGAATCTCAATTGAGTCAACTCTGCCATTGTGGCGACGACAATCCGCTTCGCACAACGGAGAACCTGCCTCTCGCCTTCAAGTCTTTCTTCGCCTGCACGTTCTTCATCAGACCTTGCCACACGATTCTTCATTTCTCCAAGTGTGTGGAACATGTGAACTATTGGAGTCCCGCCCCAGGCGTTGGATAATATCTCCGCGGCAAGACCAGACATCCAGTAATGACTATGAAGCGCATCGTAGATGATTCCTTTTTCTGCCGCGAATCTTTTAATCCCTTCTGCAAATTCGGGAATATATTTTGCAATATCCGCTTTGCTTTTTGTTTCTTCGGGTCCTGCTTGAATATGCACCACGCGATTTCCAAAACCCAAATCATGTAAAACATGCGGCACATGTTCATCTTGTGAGCGCGTGAAAACATCCACATGAATTCCAAGTTTGCCGAGTTCTTTTGTTAAATCACGGACATACACATTCATTCCGCCCGTGTCTTTTCCGCCCAAAGTTGCCAGCGGGCAAGTGTGATAAGAAAGCATTGCAATTCGCATGAAAAATAATTTCTCCAGTTTGATAGACGACATGAGAACAAAAAATCTTGCCAATTTTCATATAAACCTTAGTTTAATATTTCTAAATATTGTTTAAAGGATAAGGTAAATTAAAATCAGTTACATAGTCATTGTAAGCCTGTGCCGCCTCTATTTCCGTTTTGAAATAGCCTATATGCTTGAGTTTCCCATTTATCATTATTATCGCTTTCCAATAAACATTCTCATTATTCCTTACCGATTTACTTACTCCAAAATATTGGGAAGTAGCATTTTCTAGTTTGATTCCAAACAAAGGGTTTCTTTTTCCACTCTTAGCAATTGACATTTTCCTTTTAGTTTCATCTGTATGAGTGATGCCAATATGTGCGTCAGACAATACTTTCTTTTGTTCTGGCGAGGCTTTCCTTCCCCAAGTGGGGTGATCTTTTCCGGTTACACCAAACAATGGATGTTCTTCTCCTGCACCAACCCCGTCGCCACCCCATGTTAAGTTATACCCATTTTCAGATCGATGAGTATGAAACGCCTTAATATAGTATTTTTCAAGGTCATTGAGTTGGTCAACTTCACAATAACAAATAACCTCTTTTTCGAAAGCATCAAAACCATATTTCTTAATGGCACTACTTAGTGCTTTGCTATCATTGTGTTTGGAATACATTCGCTGATGAACATCAGCTCCCTTTCCAATATATTTAGGAATGCCTTTCAGTTTCCATACATAAATACCACTTCTCATAAATTCTCCTTATCCAAATATAATCGAATTCTTATGGTAAAATCCAAAACATTAATTTGTAAAATAATTAAATATGCCACCATAGCTCAGTTGGTAGAGCAGCGCCCTCGTAATGCGCAGGTCGTGGGTTCGTGTCCCACTGGTGGCTCAACAAAAAAACCCAAATTTGGGTTTTTTCTTTTTAATAAATACAGTAGAATCATTATTAACTGATGTTACACAGTACCACAAGGTTTATCTTGTACTTCAAGGCAACACCGCGTAGCGTACCACACGGGTACGATGTGTTGCGGTACGAATAAATCGTGTAAGGTGACTTATTAAGTTTTATGATGATGTCTTTTTTGGAACAATTTTTAAATCCTTCGTTATCTGAAAAGCCATTGGGGTTTCGCAGAAACATCCGTCTTGTTTTAATGACGGGGTTAATTTGCACGGGTATTTTGGCATTGCTCAATTTAAACCGCCAAGCCATGCTTTGGCTAGGAGGGCTATTTCTGATTGCATTAACCTTAAATCAATTGAGGTTTTATCTCGCGGCAAGTTGGTTAACACTATTTGGTGGGTTGCTTATCAATACCATCGTTATGCTCCAAAAAAATGGCATTCGAGATACCTCTATTTTAGGGTTTATTGTTATTCTTATTTTTGCTGGTCTGATTGGCGGAACAAAAGGCACGTTTTTTATAGGAATACTATTAATTGCAGTAATTTTTGTATTTGGTTATCTTGAGGCGCGCGGAATTTTAATAACTCAATTTTCAGAGTACAACTTTTGGGGAGATTATGTTGCGATTGCAATATTAATTTTCTTAATTATGGGTTTGCAATATCTCATCATCAGCCGTTTGAATAAAAATATCTTAATTGCTCATGAAGAGATTCAAGAAAGAAAAAAAACAGAAGAAGAACTCCAGCAAAGAATCATTGAATTGGAAACAGTGCGCGATTTTAGCGAAATTATCATTGCCAAAAAGAATCTGGCAGATTTAATAGAAGAAACAGGCAATCATATTCGAGAGGCGTTCAATGCTTCTAGCATTTTTATTGCCATTCACAACCCACAGACTAACCTCATCCATTTTCCTTATGATATAGACAATGGAAATCGAATGCCAGATGTACCTCTTCAATATGGCAGAGGCTTAACCAGCAAGGTAATGGAAATGAAAAAGCCTTTGGTGATAAATGAAAATTGGTTGCACGAATCTCTTAAGTACAACGCCATTTATAGAAACAGCAAAATGGCAAAATCATCTATTGCGGTGCCGTTGATGATTCAAGAACGGGCAATTGGCGTGATTGCAATTGATAATACAGAACAAGAGTATGCTTTTTCAGAAAATGATGTGCGTTTATTAGAAACCATTGCCGCAAATGTAGCAGTAGCCATTGAAAATTCTCGCTTACAAGAATCAGTACAACAAGAATTAAACATACAAGAAAAGTTAGTTAATCAATTAGAAAGAAAAAATGAAGAGTTAGAACGCTTTGCCTACACCGCTTCACATGACCTGAAAGCTCCACTAATCACCATTCGCGGGTATTTGGGTTATATTGAAAAAGATGCTAAATCGGGGAATTATCAGCGCCTCTTACAAGATACGCAACGGATTGCAGAAGCCACAGAAAAAATGCACCGTCTGTTAAATGAACTGTTAGAACTTTCACGGGTTGGCAGAGTGATGAACAAAGCCGAGGAAGTTTTGTTTGTGGATATTATCAAGGAAGCCTTAGAAAGAGTACAAAACCAAATTCGGGATAAAAAGGTAAAAGTGAAAGTTGGCAATAAACTTGGAAGCGTTGTGGTAGATAAAGAACGTATGATTGAAGTGATTCAAAATTTAGTAGATAATGCCGCAAAATTTATGGGAGACCAAAAAAACCCTGAAATTGAAATTGGGATAACAGAGCAGGAAAATGAAACCATTTACTTTGTGAAAGATAATGGAATTGGAATTAAAAAAGAATTTCACGAAAAAATTTTCGGCTTGTTTGATAAATTAAACAGCGAGACTGAAGGTACAGGCATTGGCTTGGCATTGGTAAAACGAATTATCGAAGTACATGGTGGCAAAATTTGGGTGGAATCAGAAGAAGGCCAAGGGGCAACATTTTATTTCACACTTCCCGAAAACACTTAAGAAACCTGAGAAATCAGGTTTTTTTATTTCCTTGACAAATATTATATTTGTAGTATAGTACTAATACTATATCACAAGTATAATAAAGGTGAGTTATGTCACTCAAACATGCTGTTCTTGGATTTCTTTCATTCACGCCTCTTTCAGGCTATGACCTAAAAAAAGCTTTTGATAACTCTGTGCAACATTTTTGGCCCGCCAACCAAAGCCAAATTTATCGAACGCTTGCCGAGTTAGATGAACAAGGCTTAGTGAAAAAAGATGTGATTGAACGTGAAGTACAGTTAGATAAAAAAATTTATCACATCACAAAAACTGGGCGTGCTGAACTGCATCGGTGGTTGGCGGCTCCCCTGCCTGAGCATGATGACCGTGAACCTTTTCTAATTCAAGTGTATTTCAGCGGTTTGCTTAATGATGATGAAGTGCTTCATTTGTTCAATCAAAAATTAAAAGAAACAGAAGAACGCTTGGCAGTCTATGAGTCTGTTTATCAAATGATTCAAAACACACCACAAAGCATTGACGACAAACGCGCTATTTTTTTCAGCATTCTTACACTTGAAGCAGGTTACATCAATAATCAATCTATTGCTGAATGGTTAAAGTCTGCCATCACAAGAATCAAAAACAAAAAATATAAAATCAACATAGGTGAAGCATGAACAAAAATATTCGTAACATTATTATCGTGGCATTTTTTACTGTCTTTGGTGGTTGGCTCGGCATTTGGCTCAACAACGTCACAGGCAACACATCGCCACCATTACAAAGTTTGGGCGCATTGGTTTGGCTTACATCTCCCGCCCTCGCTGGATTCTTCGTGCGAGCATTGGGTGGTGATGGTTGGAAAGATGCAGGCTTTGGATTAAATCTCCGCGCAGGTTGGAAACATTATCTGCTAGCAATTTTTATTTACCCACTCGCCTCTCTCTTGACCTTCATCTTGGGTGCCGCTTTCGGCATTATCTCAGCCGATGGATTCGCCGAGCAAGGCTTTTCCGCTTATCTCTCAATTGTAGGTGTCACATTCGTTGGTTCGTTAATGAAAAATTTCTTTGAAGAATTTGCATGGAGAAGTTATTTCACACCGCGCTTTGAAGCAATCAAGATGCATCCGATTTTGAATCATTTCATTACTGGCATTTTGTGGTGGTCTTGGCATTTGCCATATTATTACTACTTTTTAGACCGTGCAATTCTTGAAAGTGCTATTACAACCAGCATTCCAGTTTTTCTTGTTCTCGCTTTTATCATGCAATTTCCCACTTCAATTTTATTTGGTGAGTTACGCCTACTCAGCAAATCCACATGGACTGCTTTCTTATTGCACAACATGCTCAATGCAATCAGTTTGCCTTTGCTCATCAATGGGTTTATTGAAGCAAAAGGCAATTTAGCAGTTATCTTCTCTCCCACAAATGATGGTTTATTGGTTGCATTAATATTCGGTATTGTAGGTTGGAAGTTGTATCAACATCGGATGAAAAATTCTCAATAACAATGTAGGGACACAGCCAAACTGCTTATGGTCAAAGCTATAAGATGACTCGCTGTGTCCCTACTCTTTTATAACAAGTTCTGCACTGCTTCTCTGAAAATTTTTGTATGATAATCAATATCTTCTTGTGTGGTTTCAGGTGAGATTAATGCCATGTTGTGAAAAGGAGTCATCAAGATGCCGCGATTCAAAGTGAACAAGTGCATGTATCGGTCAAGTTCATGGTCTATGGCGGCATGGGCTTCACCACCATTTTTTGGCGGAGTTGGTCGAAACCAATATTCAGAACGGTTGCCAAGTTGTTTCACAATCCATGGAAGTTGGAATTCTTTAATAACTTCTTCCACACCCGCTGTAAATTTTTCTTGCAAGGCGATTGCTTTTGTATAAAATTCTTCGGTTAAAACATTTTGTAATGTGGCTTTCATCGCCGCAATGGATAAAGCATTGCCTGCAAGTGTGCCACCAATTCCGCCAACATCGGCATCGTCTACATTTAATTTATTTGCAAAGGCTTGAGATATTTCTTCGGTGAATCCATACACGGCGGCGGGAACGCCTGAGGCGAGGGGTTTGCCGAGGGTCAAGAAATCAGGTTGAAGGTCGAATGAGGCGGTGTATCCACCTGGCGATGTGCAGATGGTATGAGTCTCATCAATGATTAAATACGTTCCATATTTGCGAGTCATCTCACGAAGCGCATCGTGATAGCCGTTTTGCGGATGAATGATTCCAATATTGGTCATCACAGGTTCAGCAAGCACCGCGGCAACATCACGCGCAGATAATGCAGTTTCAAGCGCGGCAATATCATTGAACTCAATAACCTTTGTTGTTTCGCGCGGATCAACTTGGGGACCCATATTATTTGGGCGAGACATGGGCGTGCCTTCTTCATCTAAAGTTATAAATGTTTCATCAACAGAGCCGTGATAACAATAATTGAACACTAAAATTTTTTGCCTGCCAGTGATAAGACGCGACATGCGAAGTGCAAAACGATTCGCGTCAGTGGCTGTGAGTGCAAATTGCCAATACGGGAGTTTGAAGCGCCGTTGCAATTCCTCGCCAACCCAAATCACATCTTCATACGGGAGCATGAGGGTGATGCCTTTTTCAATTTGATTTTTGATTGCGTTGATAGTTGCATCAGGTGAATGACCTGTCATTGCACCTGTATCGCCGAGACAAAAATCAATATAGGAATTTCCATCTACATCGGTGAAGCGTGCGCCTTTCGCTTCTTTGACGAAGATTGGAAATGTTCCTGCCCAGCGAATCATCCACAACATGGGAACGCCACCATGCAAAGATTTTCTGGCGCGTTGATAGAGCTGATATGATTTTGGATGGGTTTTGTGGAAGAGTTGTTCTTCTTTTTCTAAAAGCGTTTTGAGATGAGTGCGGTTTAGTGTAGGCATGAAGTTATCCTTTGGTGATTAGAGAATTAGAGATTAGGGGTTGAAGATTAGAGAATTGGAGATTGAGGCTATTGCCAAAGTTTGTGAAGGGTTGTATAGTATTATTAACAATCGTGGGATATAAGGAATGCCCAGAAAAATTGTTTTGCGGAGACATCAAAAAATGAATGAATTTTCGCTCGCTGAATTGCTTGATTCAATCGGACCGAATACAAATTTTAAGTTATTTCCATATTATGCCAAATGTTTTGATTTGATTCCTTCTACAATCAAGATTCACTTACAAGAGGATGGTACCAAAGAAAAAGCCGCCAAAATTTTAGAGGAACTTGACCTTGGCAAATACGCATTTGAACCTGTGTTAAAAAACTGGCGCACTGAAAGTTCGAAAGATGCACAACCTTCGGAAGATTTTGTATATGAGTTTGTATTCAAGAGTGAAGCGCATCAGATGTTGATTCATTTTTTGGCGCAACGAAATTTTATTCAGATTCATTTCTTATACAATTTACATGACCTTGAAACCGAAAAATGGATTTTGGAAGTTAATCACAGTTTGCGTGCCAAATATGGCAGTGAGAAGAAACCTGGCTTTAAGGTTTTGGTCTCTAGTGAAGGCAGATTTTATACGGACGACATTGACACGATTGATTTTGAGTCGGTAGATATTAATGAAATTTACAACGATGATTTCGCTGAAGTTGACCAAATCATTTCTCAGTCTTTGCAAAAGAATGAATCAGGGATGATTCTTTTGCATGGTGAGCCAGGTACAGGCAAAACAACTTACATCAAACATTTGATTTGCAAACACACTGACAAGCAATTCATTTTTATTCAAAATGATTTCGTGCGGGATTTGTTAAATCCTTCATTTGTGTTTTTCCTTTTGCAAAATAAAAATTCAATTTTGTTAATTGAAGATGCTGAAAAAGTTGTGATTTCACGCGAGAGTTCTTCGAATGATTCTGTTGTTTCCACTATTTTGCAGTTGACAGACGGTTTGTTTAGTGATTATCTCAATATCAAAATCATTTGTACGTTCAACACTAATATTGAGAGAATTGACAAGGCTTTGTTGAGAAAAGGCAGAATGATTGCCAAATATAAATTCACAGCCTTATCTGCTGAAAAGACGAAGGCACTGGCTACAAAGATGGGCTTTGAAAATGTAACTGGCAGTATGACTCTAGCAGATATTTTCGGGGCAGATAAAAAAGATTTCAAAGATGCAGAGAAGAAGGCAATTGGGTTTAGTTAGTTGGTCTAATTAGTCTTATTGGTCTAACAGGTCTAAAGGTCATAAAAGAAACGAGTAACAAGTTGTGCAAAAGACTTGTTACTCGTTTTTTATTTCTCATTACTTTTTATTTCACCACTTCTTTCAATGACTCACTAAATATTTTCAAGCCATCATTAATTTGTTCGGTGGTGACATTCAAGGGCGGAATCCAACGTAAAGTATTGTCATAAGTTCCACAAGAAAGTAACAATAAACCTTTTTCTTCCGCAGAATGAATCACATCTTTGACCAATTGCTTGGCTTTGGCTTGTTTGCCATCTACAATAAATTCTGTGCCAACCATTAGACCTTTTCCGCGCACATCACCAATTTGTGGATATTCTTCTTGCAGTTTTCGCAAGCCTGTCATTAATTGGATTCCTTTTTCGGCGGCGTTTTCAATCATTTTTTCTTCACGGATGGCACGGATGGTCGCGACACCAGCGGCGCAGGCAATAGCATTTCCGCCATACGTTCCGCCAATGGAACCAGTATCAAGTTTTCGCATAATATCCGTTCGGGAGAAAACACCAGATAAAGGTAAGCCCGAAGCGATTCCTTTAGCAACAGTCATAATGTCTGGCAAGATGTCATAATGCTCAAAAGCAAACCACTTCCCTGTGCGTCCAAAACCTGATTGCACTTCATCCAAAATTAACAGAATGCCATGTTTGTCACAAATCTCGCGCAAGCCTTTCATAAAAGATTTTGGTGGAGCAATATAACCACCTTCGCCTAAAATCGTTTCAATTAAGATGGCGGCGGTCTCTTTTGGTGAAGTTTGCGAGGCAAGCAAATATTCCAATTGATTCAAAGCAAAGTCACTGGCTTGTTCTTCTGTCATCCCTAAATTAAAAGCATAAGGGAATGGCGAAACATATATCCCCGAAGGAAGAGGCGCGAATCCCGAACGATAAATTGTTTTGGATGTTGTCAACGCCATGGCGGCGTGAGTTCGTCCGTGAAATGAACCGTTGAAGACTATCACGTTTTGTCTACCAGTGACTGCTTTGGCAATTTTGACAGCGTTCTCAACGGCTTCTGCGCCAGAGTTTGAAAAATAAAACGAATCAATTGGAGCAGGCACAACTTTGCGAAGTTCTTCGATTAACTGCAACATCGGTTTATGAATCACAATATTGATTTGAGCATGGAGAAATTGCCCCGCCTGCTCACGAACCGCTTCAACTACCTTCGGGTGGCAGTGACCTGTATTTGTGACGCCGATTCCACTCGTGAAATCTAAGAGCTTTTTGCCGTCGTCTGTATAAATGTATGAACCTTCGGCACGGTCTGCCACAAAATTAAAGATGCGGCTCCAGGCAGGCGTGATATGTGGAAAATTTTCTTGATAGAGTTGATTGGTCATAAAAATCCTTTTTTATTTAGTATAAACGTCCCGCAGGCTTCATTGATTATTTTTCCTTTCACAAAACCTGCGGGACGGTGTTAGAAAGGTTTATAATTGCTGTACTTTAGAACACAGGAACAAGCCATGACAGAAAAACTTACTTTTACAAACCCAGCCACAGGTGTGCAATTTGGTGAAGTGACTATGACAACACTTGAGGAAGTTAAACAAGCCGTAGAAGAGATGCGCCAAGCCTTTCCAATTTGGAGTGGTAAATCTGTTAAAGAGCGGGTTCGCATTTTGAAAAAATTTCAAGAAATGCTGATTGCAAAAAGAGACGAAATTTCAATCACAATTAGTCAAGATACTGGTAAAAGCCGTCAAGATAGTTTAATCGAATTATTTGTTTCAGTAGATATGCTTTCTCAAAATAATGCCAAAGCACCAAAATGGTTAAAGAGAGAGCGGGTTTCTTCTGGTTTGTATTTCTTCAAAAAATGTTATGTTGAGCATCGTCCACATGGTGTGGTTGCGGTTATCTCACCATGGAATTATCCGTTGGTGATTTCATTAACACCAACATTCTCGGCACTTTTAGCAGGCAATACGGTCGTTCTAAAAACATCCGAAGTCACACCTGCGGTTGGTGTTTTGCTTGAAAAATTATTTCAAAGCGTTCCAGAACTTTCTCCTTTCATTCGAGTGGTGCATGGTGATGGAAAAGTCGGCGCGGCATTAACCAATAACAAGCCTGATTATATTTTCGTGACGGGTTCCACTGCTACTGGCAAAAAAATTATGCAAGCCGCCGCAGAAAATTTGATTCCTGTCACACTTGAATTGGGTGGCAAAGATGCCACAATTGTGCTCGAAGATGCAGATGTTGATGCCGCCGCACGTTGGAGCACTTGGGGAGCCTTCTTCAATGCTGGTCAAACTTGTATGTCTGTAGAGCGTGTCTATGTCGTCGAATCTGTTTATGATGAATTTGTGCGCTCATCAGTCAAGTATGCTAAAGAAATACAAAGTGGTTTTACTTTAGAAATCAATAGCCCATATTTTATGGGTCCAGTCACCGACCCGCGCCAAGTTACTATTATTGATGAACATTTGAACGATGCTATTCAGAAAGGTGCGCGTGTTTTATGTGGCGGAAAAGAAAATGGTGCCTTCTATAAACCGATGGTAGTTGTAGATGTGAACCATTCTATGAAAATGATGAAAGAAGAAACATTCGGTCCGATTATGCCAATTGTAAAAGTGCGGGATGAAGCAGAAGCCATTCGCCTCGCCAACGACAGTGAATTTGGTCTTGCCGCGTCAGTTTGGTCAAAAGACCAAGCACGCGCTAAACGAGTCGCTGACCAAATTCAAGCCGCTTCCATCATCATCAACGACAGCATTGCTCAATTCGGAATTCCAATGTTGCCGTTTGGCGGTGTAAAAAATTCAGGCATCGGCACCACACACGGGCGAGAAGGCATTTTAGAATTTACTCGTCCGCATAGTTATGCGATTGGTGGCGTTCCGCCAAAATTTGACGTTGCCACTATCATGCGCGAATTAGGAAATTACAAACTCGGTGTTGCTATTATGGGTGTCATTTATGGCACAACGCTCAAACAAAAATGGGAATCTCTTTCTCAATTGTTCCGAAAAGAGAAAAAAGAAATTTCTTCATCTTCCACTATACAATCTGAGGCTGTTACTACAAAGTAACATGTCATTGCGAGCATCGAAGATGCGAAGCAATCTCCTAATAAATTGTGAGATTGCTTCGGGCTGGGTCTCGATACGTTCCTTCGGAACTACTCGACCATCAGCCCTCGCAATGACATTTTTGTTTAACTCTGTGCAATCATCACGTGTTTGGTGATTTGATAATCGCCAATTGCTTCGGCAGATAAGTCTTTACCGAAACCTGATTGTTTGAAACCACCATGAGGCGTTTCGGATGTCAAAGGTAAATGATCGTTTACCCAAACCGTACCAAATTCAAGTTCAGAAGAGAGGCGCATGGCACGTCCAATGTCGCGGGTGAAGATAGATGCCGCGAGTCCGTACAAGACATCATTGCCTTTACTCAACGCATCGGCTTCATCTGTAAATTCTTGCACAGTGATAACGGGACCAAAAACTTCGTTTTGCACAATTTCAGAATCTTGTTGCACATTTGTAATTACGGTGGGTTCAAAGAAGTAACCTTTATCGAAACCCTTTGGCACACCACCACCTGTTAAGATTTTTGCACCAGCAGATTTTGCACGGTCAACAAAACCAGCCACACGTTCACGTTGAACACCTGAAATCAATGGACCCATTTGGACTCCGTCTTCAAACGGCAAACCAACTTTGACATTTTTCATGGCTTCGACAACCGCTTCTTGCATGACCTTCAACTTGCTTTTTTCAACGTAGAGTCTGGTAGCCGCCGTACAATCTTGACCTGTGTTCATAAACGTAGCCATGGATGCTTTTGCGGCAACTAACTCAGGATCAGAATCATCAAACACAATGAATGGAGCTTTACCACCGAGTTCAAGATGAACACGTTTCAATGTATCAGCCGCAGTCTTCATAATTTTCTTACCCGTGCCAGTAGAACCAGTGAGGCTGACCATGCGAACATCAGGATGTTCTACAATGGCTTGACCCGTATCATTACCACCAGTGACAATATTAACCACGCCATCAGGAATGCCTGCTTCTTTAATAAAATCAGCAAGCATTAAAGTTGTAAGTGGAGTTCCAGGAGCAGGTTTCAAAACAATCGTACAACCTGCAGCGAGAGCGGGACCAATCTTCCAAGCCGCCATCATAAATGGATAATTCCATGGCGCAACTTGACCAACCACACCAACAGGTTCACGGCGATACATGGATGTATAACCTGGCATAAATTCACCAGCATGGGAACCATGCGTATCACGCGCGGCGCTTGCAAAGAAGCGCAAGTTATCTACTGCAAACGGCATATCACCGCCGAGACTTACAAAGGCATAAGGCT
>Ga0224723_1000020_pt1 | contig 100073 bp, 82 predicted proteins | sample Balambano_FR2_Me_FD_161647 | JGI IMG/M metagenome (GOLD analysis project Ga0224723, IMG submission 161647) | Freshwater sediment microbial communities from Lake Towuti, South Sulawesi, Indonesia - Balambano_FR2_MetaG | ecosystem: Environmental > Aquatic > Freshwater > Lake > Sediment | place... | reverse complement strand
AGTCATGAATAAGTCCTCAGTGATGTATTTGCAATCAACTATGTATTAGGTTTATTAACCTATGTGAATCATTATTAAGCTTTTCCTGAGTTTTGGCAATCCCCTTTGTTGATTTTTGTTAAGAAATTTCCCAGAAAACTGCGGTTATCCTCAATTGACTGGGTTTGAGGTGAGTTCGACGAGCGGTTTTTCGTAGAGGTGGGCGCAGCCCATCCCCACGAAAAACCGCCGCTTTGAGGATGTGGCGCGTCGCGCCACATCCTCAAAGCGGCGATTATCGAACTCACGTCAATGATCAAGTTAATCCGGCAAAGGGCAACGACCTCTACAAAATTGCGTTAGATCGAGCTGGTCGGTTGACTGCCAACTTAAACGGACTCAGTGGAGATGCCGATGTCTGTTTGATTCAAGATAAGAACAGCAATAGTTCAATCGACCCAGCCAAATTACGATCGCCGCTCTCCGAGATCTGGGCTGGCAGGTGAATTATGGAGTCGCTGAAGCCTACTGTTTAGTTGGCGTGCAGAGCAGTGCGATCGCGCCTCGCTCCACCAGCAAAACCAGTTCATCCCTCGTTGCCAAGCTCCCGCCTGGCAATGCAATCCTGAAAGCTCAGGCTTCTCTGACCTTCGAGAAGCTGGAGCTTCTGGCAAGCGGTTCCCAAACTGGAGCTTGGGAACCAGAAGAATCCAGACTCCCCAATTTTTAACCCTACAACTTTTAACCCTAAGGGAGTATTGGTCTTAACAGACAGAAATGCTAAAAAATTGTTAACAATGACATTAGGATAAGTTATCTTTATAGTGGGGTTTAGGCGTGCTGCATTGTCCTCAGGTTGTAATCGTGGGAGCGGGATTCGGCGGATTACAAGCAGCCCAATCTTTAGCCCATTCTGGTGCAAAGGTGATATTACTTGACCGGAACAATTACCACACCTTTGTTCCCTTGCTCTATCAGGTTGCGACAGCTCAGTTAGAGCCTAACCTGATTGCTCTGCCCATCCGCACCTTGTTGCGGCGATCGCCCAATGTTCTTTTTCAGCAGGCGGAAGTCAAGCGTATTGATTTTCAGTCTCGATGTGTTGAAACCGATAGTTCAGCCATTTCCTATGATTACCTGGTTTTAGCTACCGGAAGCCAATCTCAATTTCTAGGCGTACCCGGTGCAGAACAATTTGCCTTTCCGTTGAGGACTCTGCCGCAGGCGATCGCGTTACAATATCATTTGCTCTCTTGCTTTGAACGCGCTGCTAACGAGCTAGATGAAGCACGGCGACAAGCACTACTGACCTTTGCCATTGTTGGCGGAGGGGCAACGGGAGTAGAAATGGCTGGTGCTCTGGTCGAATTGGTGCGGGGTGCCTTGAAGCGCGATTATGCTGCTCTATTAAAGGTGCAGCAGGTCAAAATTCTGTTGCTGCAATCGGGCGATCGCCTCCTACCTGATTTGCCTGCCCAATTGGGACACGCTGCTTGTCGGCGATTGCGCCAATTGGGAATAGATGTGTATTTGCACACAAAAGTGACTCGGGTTTTACCAGACAGCCTGCAACTCGAAACGGGCTTGATCCTGCCCACCGAAACTGTCATCTGGACTGCGGGCTTGTCTGCCTCCTATCCTCCAACTTCTGAAACACTGGAAACGGTCGCAAAACATAAATTAAAGGTGCGGCGCACGCTCCAGCTACCCAATTATCCTGAAGTCTATGCAATCGGAGATGCTGCCTATGTGGAGCACAACGGCAAGCCCCTGACAGGTGTGGCTCCAGAAGCACTGCAAGAGGGAGTAGCTGTCGCCAGAAATATCTGCTCACAGATGCAGGGAAAATCGCCCAAGCCCTTCCGTTACTTCAATAAAGGTCGATTGGCCATCATTGGCTGCTATTCTGGAGTTGGCAAGATTGCTAAAATGCCATTGATCGGGTTTCTCGCCTGGTTCATGTGGCTAGCTGTTCACCTTGTCTATCTGCCAGGCTTTCGCAATCGTCTGTTTGTCTTGTTGAGTTGGTTGCACAGTTACGGATGGGGCGATCGCGCTGTCCGGCAAATCCTGCCCATACCAACGGCTCATGCTCCGGTGGCTCTAGACCAAACTAACTTAAAAGAGCACCAACTTTCTCAACCCTAGAAGAGGTTGATCCTGTTCTGAATCCTTTGCCCCCCTTCCTTTTCTGCACTCCACCTGTTGTTGGCTTTGTCTTTGAATCAGTTGTCGCTATTCAGCAGTAGGAGTTGAATATGTCATTCCAACGTTTCATTCCCTTGATTGCTAGAACGTTCCTGTCCGTGATTTTTCTGCGCTCTGGCTTCAATAAGCTGTTCGATCCCACCGGAACCCGAGAACAAATTGCTGGAGCTGGCATTCCCTTAGCTGGGTTAGTGCTCATTTTTACAATTTTGTTTGAGATTGCCGGAGCACTGTCCATCATTCTGGGTTACAAAGCGCGAATTGGGGCAATCCTGTTAACAATTTTTTTGATTCCTGCAACCTTAGTGTTTCACAACCCATTGGCTGATCCAACAGAAACTATTCAGTTTCTCAAAAACTTGTCAATCCTGGGTGGTCTGCTCATGGTTTATGCCTTTGGGTCTGGCCCTCTCAGTCTGGATAATCGATTTGCTGCCAATACTGCGATCGATTCACCGGAAGTGGTGGGGCAAGAATCTAGAAGGTAGATAACATGTCCATGATTCGAGAGTTCTGCTGAGGAAGATAGTTGTGCCATAGGTGGTGGCGATCGCATAGCTGGTCAGGATTTGTAAGCTTAATCCTGACCCTTGACCATTTAGTAGAGGGGTAAACGCAACCATGAGTAAAGGGAGATTAGAAGCATTTAGTGATGCTGTCATAGCTATTATCATCACAATTATGGTGTTGGAATTGAAAGTTCCTGAAGCGGCTAACCTGGCAGCATTACGCCCTCTAATTCCGGTATTCTTAACCTATATGCTTAGCTTCGTTTATCTAGGCATCTATTGGAACAACCATCATCATTTGTTTCAACTGGTTCGCCAAATTAATGGCAGTGTGTTGTGGGCAAACTTACATTTATTGTTTTGGTTGTCTCTTTTTCCTTTTGTCACGGGGTGGGCAGGTGAAAACCAATTTTCCACCTTGCCCGTTGCTTTTTATGGTGCAGTGTTGTTGTTAGCTGCGATCGCCTACTTCATTCTAACTCGCGCTCTGGTTGCGTGTCAGGGGACAGATTCGGCTCTGGCCAAGGCGCTGGGTCGAGACCTGAAAGGAAAGGTTTCGATGGTCATTTATGCTCTGGCGATTCCACTTGCCTTCATCAATTCATGGTTTGCGTGTCTGTTATACGTTGCAGTGGCAGTAATCTGGCTGATTCCTGATCGTCGCATCGAAAAGGCTCTTACCCTCTAAGTAAGTCAACACAGTCTAACCAAAATCGCTCCGGTTTAAATCCTGCACATCAAATTGAATCAAACGGGCAATAATGCGATCGCCTAACTGCACCAGGGTGTCTTGTGCCAGCTGGGTGAATTTCAGTCGCTCATAGGGAATTCCTGCCAATCCCAGGAGATCTTGTTTGCTAGAAAAATCTTGAATAACAGCAGTCCCTTGGCGATTCAAGATAAATCGATCGCGGCCTGCATCTCCTTGCAAAATATTGGTGCCGTGGCCGCCTTCTAACACATCATTGCCCAGAAAACCGCGCAAAAAATCATCTCCGGCTCCTCCTATGAGGCGATCGTTGCCCAGTTTACCCATTAACGTATCATCGTCATTACCACCGTTGAGAGTATCATCCCCCACATCCCCTACCAAATAATCATTTCCCGCGCCACCTTCTAACCAATCGTTACCTGCTCCACCGAACAGAGCATCAAAACCGCCGCCGCCGATAATCCGATCATTGCCCTCTAAACCCAGAAAATTTTCAGGTGCACTACTTCCCCGAAGAAAATTGTTCCCTAAATTGCCTGTTACTTCTGCAAAGAAGGATTGCAACACCGCTTGATCGGCTTGAATCAAACCAGCACCGCTGAGAAACTCATTGTTTGGTTGCACAGGCAGGGCAGCTTTTTGCAAAAGGGTTAAAAGTTGTTGTCTTGTTAAGCTTCTCCGTCCACCTGCCCGTTGCAGCATCAAAGCCGCTACCGCAGTTAAGTGGGGAGCAGCAGCAGAGGTGCCAAAAAATTGCTCAAATCCAACAACAGAAGTAGATACGCCATCAGGTGCCACAATTTCGGGTTTGCGGCGGATATCAGGAGTCGGCAATCGGTTCCCCTGACTATCAAACAGAATAGGTGTCCCACCCCGGCTAGAGAAGTTTTCTAGCACTGGTGGATTAGTACCAAAAACTGGGGTGTCGCGATAGAAAGCAGCACCCACCGCGATCGCCTCCTTAGCATTGGGATGCCCATAAACCGTCGAGCCACCGACAGCGTTGGGGCGATCGTTGACATATTCAAAGGTGAGAGAACGACCGAAAAAATCAATCCACTTAATGCGATTAGATGAAGCGTCGGCTGAGTCAGCTTTGCGGGCAATGACAAGGTAGTTAGTTTCCGAGGAGGGCGCTCTGTAGGTAATTGCTTTCTGGGGTACAGCCAACCCGTAGTCCGAAATGGGGATAAATCCCTGTTCAAAAAAATTATCTCCCTGATCAGAAAATTCAGGGCGACGCAGCAGAAATAACTCATAGTCCGTTGTGATCTGGTTGATGGGTTGATCCCAATTGAGAATCATACCCAGATTCCCTAATCTAGGAAACTGAATATCTTGAAATAGATCCACTCCTTCACCGGGATCGAAATCATGTGCCTCATAGGTGACACCGCGAAAGGTGAAACTTCCTCCATTACGAAATTCGCTTTCATAGGAGCGATTGGCATCATTCCCTGCTGCTGAAAAATAGATCACACCTTGCTGTGACACCTCTGTCACAGCTTGGGCTGCAATCCCGTCTTGAAAGTAAGGAGCTGCAAAGAAGCCAATATCATCAACGATTAAATCGGCTCCTGCCCTGGCTAAAGATCGAATTGCCGCAGCCATTGTCGTTTCGCTGTTTCCGACCGCATGAAAGAGTAATTTGGCTCGGGGAGCGATATCGTGAATGATCTGGAGCATGGCTCTGCCTTCGTCGCTGCCTTCCCCAAAGCTTAAATCCTGCAACACTTGTACCGATCGCCGTAATCGATTGGGATTGCCGTCACCAGGTAGATCGCCACTGGCAATATCGATATCTTCTTCTTGAAAGGAATTGAAACTATCAGAAATCACACCAATGGTAATGCCGCGACCATCAAGATGAAAATTGCGGCGGGCCAAATCTGACTTCATGGCGCGATCGCCCTGACTTGTAATGCTTCCAACCATAAAGAAATGAAGTTCCGTAGTGTGAGAGGAGGTGTTGTAACAATCCGGTATAAATTTTCGCTCAGAGATAGAACTTTCGGGTGAGAGCTACATCACCAATCCTGATGAATTGGAGAATTTTTTGGGGTTCTTCTAGATTTGAAGAATTAACAGCGCTTGCTCAGGCGATCGCGCCAATTTTTCAACGATCGCTTTTTGGTGAGGCCACACCGCACTCCTGCTCGAACTAACGTTTAATAAGGTACATTAGATGAGTAGCTTCCCTTGTGGAACTGCATTCTGGGGAATCCAATTGGGTGATTTCTCTCACAGAATTTAAGTTCAATTGTCATAGAAGACTATAGAAGACCCCAATCATCAGAAACAGGCATGGATAACGAACCGATTGTTCTACTGTCAAGTCGAGAATTAGAAAAAATGCGGCGGGCAGGGCGCATGGCAGCAGAACTGCTCAGCTATCTTGAACCGATGGTCAAGCCCGGAGTGAGTACCTTAGAACTCAACGATGCGGCGGAAGCATGGACTCGGGCGCGGGGTGCCAAAAGTGCTCCTTTGGGATATCACGATTTTCCCAAGTCGATTTGTACGAGTGTCAATGAAGTGGTCTGTCACGGCATTCCCAATGCCAAGCAGATCCTCACAGAGGGGGATATTATCAATATTGATGTCACGCCCATTGTAGACGGATATCATGGCGACACCTCTAAGACTTATTTCGTTGGAGAGCCATCTCCCTTGGCCCGCCGATTGGTTGAGGTGACCGAGGAGTGCTTACAACGGGGGATCAACGCTGTCAGGCCAGGGGGCCGAATTGGTGATATTGGGGCCGCTATTCAAGAGTACGCTGAAGCTCAAGGCTTCTCGGTGGTCAGAGATTTTGTCGGTCATGGAGTCAATCGCATTTTCCACACTGCTCCTCAAATTCCCCACTACGGGACTTACGGTAAAGGTAAGAAATTGCGCCCAGGAATGGTGTTTACTATTGAACCCATGATCAATGAAGGCACGTGGGAAGTGGAAGTGATGGAAGACAAGTGGACTGCGCTAACCAAAGACCGCAAACTCTCAGCCCAGTTTGAACACACGGTTGCCGTTACGCCTGATGGAGTAGAAGTGCTCACCCTCCATTCCAGCCTTGTACCTGCATAAAGAGTCGAAACCAAACGTCCTCTTACTTCTTACCTTAGGGCAATTTGGAAATTAATCACGAGCGCAGTTCATGAAGGTTAAGCGAGTACAGTTTATCAGTCGAGCAGATGACCAGGCAGGGCAGAGGCGATCGCTGCCTCTCCTGCTGGGAATTTTGCTGAGTTGCCTGTTGATTGGATGCAGTTATCTACCTCTCCCTTCAGCCATCAACAATACAACGGTTGAGTATCAATACCGCACCGTTCACAATCCTGATGGCATTGGTAAATTTTACATGGGGCGCGAAATTGCTCAAGTTATGGGTCATCAAGGAGCCGCCTGGTTAGAGCGTTCCAGTCGCGAGTGGGAAGAACGACCTGATCAACTGGTTGCTGCCTTGCAATTGCGACCGACGGACGTAGTGGCAGATATTGGAGCAGGGACAGGCTACTTCAGCTTTCGCATCAGCCCTTTAGTCCCTCACGGTAAAGTATTGGCTGTAGATATTCAACCAGAAATGCTGGATATCTTGAACTTTCTCAAGCAAGAGAATCAAACAACGAACGTAGAACCGATTCTGGGTAGCGAAACCGATCCTCGTCTACCACCTGATAGTGTCGATCTGACGTTGATGGTAGATGCCTATCATGAGTTTGCCTATCCCAGAGAAATGATGCAAGCGATCGCCACTGCCCTCAAACCGGGTGGACGGGCAGCGTTAGTAGAATATCGCGGCGAGAATCCTTTTATTCCGATTAAAGGGTTGCACAAAATGTCACAAAAGCAGATCCGTCAAGAGATGCAGGCGGTTGGGTTAATCTGGCAAGAGACTCAAGATTTTCTACCGCAACAGCATTTGATGATGTTCCAAAAGCAATAACAAGTTGCTGACCTGGCAGTTGTTGTTTCTGCCAAATGTCGTGCTTTGACTGCGCTCAGCACTCGATTACGTTGAGAGCAATCATGCAGCTACAAGCTGGAAGTTTTACCCGTTTCAGCTTGAGTCGGAATCGGCTGAATGTTACTATAGCCCATGCTGCTGGCTATTTCTCGAAGCAAAGAGATCTGCTGTTCAAAGTTTAGCGTTTCAATTTGTTTAAGCGCTTGGCTGATCAGACCTGTCGCTTGATATCCACTGGGCATATCAAGCACAGATCGACCCATTCCTTGCGCCCAAGCGTACCAAACTAACAGTTGGTTATTAGCAGTAAGAGCACCATAAGCGCGTGAATATTCCGTGTCACTGCCATTGACGATTTCTCGCATCACTGCGAGTTGAGCATCACCAGAGAGATGATAAAAATCACCTAACAACACTGGAGCCAAATTGGGTTCAGCGGCAGTTGGTGCAGCAGGAGTAATCGAATCTCCCATCTTTTGATAAATGAAATAAAGTAGAGCTAGCTTTGCATCCCCATCTAAATTATGATAAGACTGCATAATATTTTGCGTTTCATCGGAGGAGGGTTGAGCAGTAACATTGTTTGTCATGAGTTCTTCCTGAAAAATATAGAGAGAATTAAATCCAGGTCTATCGCTGTGCTATTCGGGTTCAAGTTAATCCAGAACTGCTATAGATTTATCAGATCCATCGATAACAACAACCCACTAGAAGATAGAGTTGGATTGTTGCCAAGCGGCTTAACGAACCATCTAACGATAGAGGTGAAAATCTGCCAGGAGGTTATAGCAAAATGACAAAGGCTTGAATACAGTAATTTACGTCTATAAGTAAAAGGTTCTAAAACCTGGGAGTTCATGATGGCTGAAATTAATGAAAATATCAGTTTTGATGCTCAAGTCACCTCAGAAGCGATCGCCGCAGGTGAGCAAAAAGCACCTCAAGTCGATGTAGAGAAAGATTACGAACGTTCTAAAGAATTTGATGTCAGCGAGATCGATCGCACTCCTGAAGGAGCGAAAGCTGCCGAAGCAGCAACGGCTCCCCAATTAGATGTACCTGGTGCTACCCTTCAGGATTCTAAGAGTTCGGCAACTGGTGACCCAGAGGAGTTTATAGAAATGGCGAAAGAAGCAAATCCCAACTTGTAATTTAGCCGTTGAAAAGTTCGATAGCCACGGCAGAATCATTAGACAGTGGGACGCGAGTTTCGGCTGCGCTCAACCCACCGTAGTTTGTATGCTGAGTGCGGTCAAAGTATGGTATTCTACGAGACCAACTGCCGCTAGGTTAATAGGATCAAGGATTAGATAAAACTGAACTTTTCTGTGAGCTGTGCGACTAAGCCGCACGGCTCACAAAAGGCTTTTAGGTTTCACTGAGTTGATGTTCTTAGGGGAGTTGATAACTAGCAATCCGTAGAATCAATTGACCTCGACGAGGATTTTGCCGAAAAACAAACGCTCCTGTCTTTTTCTCAGCACTGGTCAAAAATTCTATCTCCTGTTCACCTGCCTCTTGGACTTCACCATTGATTCTTAACTCGGCAATGACTTGAACTGATGCCACGGTTTCTCCACCTAAATGAGTCACCTCAAACGGCACATAGTATTGGTTATTGGCTTCCCGGATTGGCTCCCGGATATCAACCGAGAGAACAGGTGGGTATTGCTTCTCTGTGAGCCACAGGTAGCCAATTAATCCCACAATCGTTGCCAGCAGCAATGATGCAATGCCAAATGTTATCCACTCAGCCATTGTTCTCTGAGGTTGCTCTGATTCTTCCTGATTCGTCGATTCATTCTGGGTCAAACAGCCAACCTCCCAGCCGCTCCACCTATCGTTGCTGGAAACCCTAATAAAATTGTATATTCCAACCAAACTTTCCACGGATCCGCGGAATTCAATTGCTGAAAAAAGACCAGCAAAGCAACAGATGCTATCAATGAGAGTAGGTAAGCAGCGATCGTTTCACTTAAAGGATGTTGAAAAATGCCGCGCTGTTGCATTCGTCGCTGTTGCTGTGAGAATCCCGCTTCAAATACAATGCCATAGGAAACCAGCAGAGAAACTAATATAATCAGTAGCAACCAAGGGGGCGAAACCGCCGCTGCCAACATCGGAATTTCATCGGTTGGTGCAATGTTAAAGGCAATGAAAATTGCACCAATGAAACCGCCACCAATATCCCTTAAGGTGTCATTCAGTTGTTCACCCTGTCTTTTCCTGAAAGTTTTGCTGGTTTTAAGGAAGCTTTGGGATGGGAGTCCTGAATCCTCCCATCCCAAAGCTTCCTCCTCTTCAGCAAGGCTTCCAGAAGCCTTGCTATGGGATGAATCAGATTGGGAAGATTGGGCATTACGGCTATCTCCCAGCAGCAGATTGGCAACCGCAACGCCTAGCGTAAAAGGCACACTTTCAAAAACGATTTTACCAATGGCTTCCTTCAAAGGGGTCTCAACGTTTAATTCTCGTAACAACACCAATACTAAAGTAGAGCACACCAGACCAATCGCGATCGCCTCAATGGTATCAGTGATGATTTCTTGAGGTCTAGTATTCCTCCGCTTTTGTCGAAATCCTTCAGTCTGGTTCAGCATATATACCACGGCGAAGGTAATGGCGATTGTTACCAGCATCGTTTGAGGGGTTGTAAATGAACCAATCCACCAAATTTCCATTGTATATAGCAACGGTATGCCAAACAAAAACCCTCCACAGATACCGCGAATCAGATCTTTGATTTCTCTCAGCCAAATACTTTTATTAAGTTTGTTACGAATATTCATAACCCTGCATGCGATGAACTTAAAGATTGTTTGTCAAACAGGCAGTTTTGAACTTGCCAGAATGGTCTCAGAGTAAATCGCAAACCCATTCTCCAAACTCTCATATGGACATCTACCTTAAAGAGGAAAGTTGCTCTCCGTAAGCACATCCCAGTCTGAGAAGCAACGCTAAGGATTGCGAGTAGTCTACCCGTAGGATGACAGAAATAATGTCCACTGTAGAGTAATATATTGATCATAGTATAAAAAGAACATCGATTTAAGCTTCATCTCATCAGGATTTGATAGAATTTCAGTTTTTTACATTTTGTGTAATTTCAGGAGTAATAAAATGCAGTATGGCAAGATTGAAGAACTTCCAAAGGATGTGAGGGAATACTTGTCGGAACAGAATCAATATCAGTTTTTGACTGCTTTCAATGCTTTTGTTCGACGGGGTTGTGATCAGGGTAGTGCTTTTCAACTAGCGTGGCAATCGCTTGGGCAGCAAGTGAGCTATTAATGAGGGTGGGTTTCGGCTGCGCTCAACCCACAACGGCTGGACGGCTGCGCTCAACCCACGACGGCTCGGTTGCTGAGCGCAGTCGAAGCATGGATATTTGATTTTTGGCAACGTTGCTAGTAGACTTCGGTACAAATAGATTTTACCCCTGCTAAGCCTGTAAGCTAAGGCAGTGGGCTGTGGTTCCTTGTTCCAGGAAAGATAAGCTTGCGTCCTTGGCAGTGCTTCAAAGCTTAGGGGCTAAGCAAGCTTGTCATGCTGAACGGAACGGAGTGTAGTGGAGCATCTTGGTCTAGCGCCCAAGTCCAGGATTCTTCGCTGCGCTCAGAATGACAGCGTCTGAAGTTAGTGTTGTTTTATCCTTGCAACAAAGACTCTCCTCCATCAATCCAGATTTCGGTGCCTGTGATGTGATTAGAGGCATCAGAAGCCAAGAATAAAACTAATTGAGCAACTTGCTCAGATGTCCCAGACTTTCCTTTGGTCAGGGGAATTCTCCCTTCAGGAAACTCTACAGGTTGGCGCACTTGGTCTAGATTCTGCTGTTCAGTATTTTGATCGATATTTGTTGATATAGCACCAGGGCAGATGACATTGACCCGGACTCTTTGTGATGCAAATTCCAATGCAGTCATTTTCGCAAATGCAACTTGGGCTGCTTTGGAGCAGGCATAGGCCGTTGCACCAGTATTACTAAAGATCCGAGTTCCGTTTACCGATGAGTTAATGATGATGGAGCCACCCTGTCGCTTTAGATGCGGCACAGCGTATTTAACTGTGAGGAAGGTGCCCTTCAAATTCACAGCCAGGGTTTTATCCCAGTCTTCGGCAGAAAGTTCCTCAATCGGTGCCCACACTCCATTAATTCCAGCGTTCGCAAAGACAACATCAATTCGTCCCCATTGCTGAAGTGTAGCTTGAATTGCTTGTTCCACTTCTTCAGGACGAGAAATGTCGGCAGTTGCACACAATGCTTCTCCGCCGTTTCGCTGAATCTTATCTATGGTTTCCTGAATTCCCTCTTGCTCTAGGTCAATGGCTGCAACTTTAGCGCCCTCACGAGCCAGCAATTCAGCACCCGCTTGCCCAATACCTGATCCTGCTCCAGTCACGATGGCAACTTTTCCAGTCAATTGCATAAATGCTCCATTAGATTCACGACTTTTATTAGACTTGCAGTTGAGAAATTGTTTTGGAGCAGTAGGACTGCTCCACAAAATAGCTTGCGATAAAGTTGACAGTCTTAGTTTGATTGTGAAGTCCAAATCTTAGCCTCTATCCTAAGGGCAAATGCTTGTCAGTGAAGGGCAGAACTTGCAATCCTCACCATAATTCCGGCAAAATTAGCGTTCTATGGCATGATCAAAGCAACGGTCAAACATCCTCTCGAGACCTTTGAATTAATCGCTATGCCAACCAAGAAGGAAAAAAATCGGCCCTTAACTGAAGCAGAACTCGTCAAAGAGGTATGTCGCCGGATTCGCGTAGCACGATCGTACTGGGATGCCCACAATAATTCAGCCTGTCGTAGAGAGCGAGAACGCGCCTTAGAACTTTACAACACTCTGACCGCAGCGCAGAAGGAACAAATCCCAGAAGTTCTCAAAGTGTGGTTACGATACCGCAGTGAAAAATATTTTGGTCCTCATCGCACTCCTCCTAAGGAATGTGAATAAAATAAAACCGAACTTTTTTGTGGGAAGCGCGGCGCAGCCGCGCTTCCCACAAAAAAGTTTTAGGTTTTATTTAATCCTTAATCCTGAGCAGCGTTTGTAAAGGTGTAGCAGATCTGCGCTATGTAATAAATGAGGGAGTGGCTGGGCATGAAATTTTTAGGAATTGATTTTGGTTGGCGATCGCAACCCAGTGGTCTCTGCTGTCTGAATTGGCAGGATGGACGCTTACAGTTGGCAGAATTAACTCGGTTACATGCGATCGCTGAAATCCTGGAATGGGTGGACTGTTGTACCGCTGACAATGAAGCCGCTGTCGTTGGGGTCGATGCTCCGACCTTGATCCCCAATGCCACGGGGATGCGTCTTCCCGATCGCCTGACTCACAAATACTTTGGCAAGTATCATGCAGGATGCTATCCCGCTAATTTGGGCAGCCCGTTTGCCCAACGAACATTAGAATTGGGGCTGTGCTTAGAAGCGAGGGGATTTGCTCACGCTCCCACCATTGAACCGCAGAAAATAGGACGATATCAAATTGAAGTCTTTCCCCATCCAGCCCAGATTCACCTGTTTGGCTTAGACCGCATCCTCAAATACAAAAAAGGCACTTTGATGGAGCGACGAGCCGAACTAACCCGACTGCGTGATTATATTGTGACGCGACTACCGCAACATCTTCCCTCTCTGGACTTGAATGCTGTGATTAACTCTGTTATGGCACTCGAAGTTCCCCACCAAGGAGCCGCGTTGAAAGCATTAGAAGATCAATTAGATAGTTTAATCTGTGCTTATGTCGCTGCTCATTGGTGGTATTGGGGACTGGAGCGTAATCTAGTATTAGGCGATCGCACCGAAGGATACATCGTTGTGCCGACCCCTACAGGTTGATGACTAAACGGAGTGTAATCCAGTTTTGCAGATGGCGCGGGCGAAGCCCGCGCCATCTGCAAAACTGGATTATAAAAGATTGCAAAATTGAGATGCACTCGACTAAACGCACATTTACTTTATGATTGAGATACCTTCGATAAAGTTCCGTTAAACCTCATAAACTGACATTTGCACTTGAGAACCAAACGAGTATTGTTATAGAGTGACATCATTTTATTTGCTTGAATTATAGGGTGTGCGGCTACCACTTCTGTTTAGGGTGACCTGTTAAGAGGTAATTCAAGCAAATTGGAATGGAGTCCTGGGTTTTCCAGGATGTCTAGTGGATTGACCATTTAAAGTGTCAATCTGGATGGTTATTGTTCAAACTTGAGAACGAAGTTTATGAATAACCAAGTACAAATACGAAGCAATGCCATCTATTTGACCTTTCATTTTGGCAAGTTTTTTATCCAGGATTAGACAATTTATCTAAAGACGCTATTCAAACCAGGGTAAAAGTGTTGTCTCTCAGCATGGAGATTGATCACCACTTGAACACTTTTCAATTTCAGATATAAGTTGAACGTGTGGCTAGCGTCCTGGATATTGGAATGCCCGCAATGTTGAATCCTTTTGTGAAAACCTGCATCATAAAACGTGTTTAACTCCTATATAACCTGGACGATGGCAAGCAAACTTTAATCTAGGGCGATCGCATTCTTCAAATTTATGAGATGCATTGTTCTGCCCTTTTGAGTGTTGTGTGCCCCTTTTAATTAATCTCCCCCTGTTGACGCTTATGACAATTTCAGCGCCTTATTCCTTTGCTTTCCAAGCACAGGAGTTGCCTCGGAAACTGAGCCAAGTTTCTACAGCATCCCTAACGGGATATTGGCTTTGTGAGTTTTCGGCGACTCATCGTCAGCATCAACCCAATCTGCTTTACCTGCTATTGTCAGACGGCAAGATTATATTTTCAGGAGAGCATCAGCTTTCCTGGAAGAATATTCTTCATGCATTGCAACGATATATAATGCGTCTACGAAGTGAGAAAGCAAAAGTTGCTCTGCTGACCTTAGAACAACAGTTGCTTTTGAAAGAACAGGAACAATCGACCGCATCTCATGTCCAACCACTGGAGGAACTCAGTAAGTTGGATTTGATTAACCCTCACGAAGTTACTCAAGCACTACGGCTGAAAATTTTATCTGATTTAGATCATTCTTTATTCAACTCTGCTTCCGGTTACGCTCAATTTCTGCCGAGTTCTCAACCTGTCATTCACCCCCTACTTCCCAGCTTTGAACTCAAGCAATTAATTTCTGAAGCTCGAAAACGACAGGTGTTATGGCACAAGTTGAAACAGCAAATCCCTTCAATGAATAGCGTGCCTGTGCTCAATATGGAAGTGGTTTTGCAATCGGATCTGTCACAAGAACAGATACAACGGTTAGAAAGCCTAATTATGGGCAATAAAACGCTTAACCAAATCTCCGTGGCTCTGGCTCAAGATCCTCTAGAGATTGCCAAAGGTTTTGCTCAACTGATCAGCAAGAGCTTTGTCACACTGCAAGCACCAGCACCGATCGCTCCAGAAATTGTCATCATCGACGATTCGGTTTTAATCCTCAAACAGTTTAGAGGTTTGGTCACAAGCTGGGGCTATGCTGTTAAGCTATTTCAAAACCCAGCGATCGCTCTACAAAATCTTCAGCATTCCACTCCTGCTATCATTTTTCTGGACATTAACATGCCAGAGATTAACGGTTTTGATCTTGTTAAGCAGATCCGTCGCCAACCCGGACTCGCCGCTGTTCCGCTGGTAATGTTAACCGCCGAGAAAACCTTGTCCAACAATTGGCGATCGCGCTGGAGTGGGTGTAGATTTTTGAGTAAACCTTTGCATCCTAGAGAGGTGCCAGCGTTTCAAATGGAACTGCGAATGTTACTGGAAGATATGGTTACATCACCTGTCACTTCTGTCTAAGTCAATCTTAGTTCAACGTTAACTTATTGGGGAGGAATCAATCTATGCGGTTTTTGATTGTGGATGATAGCGCTGTAGACCGCCGTTTTCTGTCATCCTTGCTAGAAGAAATGGGACATCAGACTGAAGTTTTCGAGAGTACCAACGGTGTTCTGGATAAATTGGCCACAGGTAACTATGCTTCTGTTTTTCTGGATATTGTGATGCCAGAGCAGGATGGTTACAAATTTTTGCGAGAATTGCGATCGAACCAAAGCACAACCAGTCAGCATGTTATTCTCTATTCTAGCAAAAAGACTGCGGTCGAGATTAATTACGGTGTTAAAAAAGCCGGTGCGAACGACTATCTTCCTAAGCCAATTACGCGGGAAAGGCTAGAACAGGCATTGCAAAAGCTGTAGATCAAATCATATGCATTAGCATTGCCGCAGAGCAGACGGTGCTGGCCAAAAGTTCATTCAAAAGTTCATTCAATGGTCTGCTGCTTGAGGCAGCACCTATCTGCGAAGCTACAGAGCAGCAAACAACTAGGCAGTGTCACCCTACCAATTATTTGTGGATATCGATATGGATAGTGAAGTTGCTCCAATTCTATCTCCATCGCTTCAAGATCGCCAAATTCTTACCCAAATTGGCGATCGTCGCTTAGCGTTTCCTTCTTCCTGGGTGGCAGAAATTTTGTTGATTGAGCGATCGCAAATTCTCAACTTGCCGTTCTATGATCCAGTGATTCTCGGTATTGTCCATCATCATGGTCAAATCATTCCACTGATTGCCATTCAACGAGTGTTTGAAGGAACTGTAAAAGCATTACGAGAAACAGTTAGCGTTGTGCAATTGAGTTTGGCAACAGGTGACTTGGCAGGAGTTGGAATTGTGGTCGATCGCGCTTTAGAGAGCCAAATCAGCAAGACTGCTTCAACTGAAACTCCATCCTGGGCAGATGCAGTCCAACCCGCAGAATCGCTGATTTTTTTTCGACCCGACATTCTTAGCGATCGCCTGTGGCAGCCGCAGCGCTGGTGTTCTTAGCGATGAAAGTGCCAGACATCCTTTCACCTCCATGTTCTAACAAAGTCTTAACTAAACTGTGTCAAGGATAAAAACAATGAAGCGAAGAAAATTGATTAGCCAGATGACGTTTGGTGTAACGGCAGTTGGTTCATTGGCAGCTTGTAGCGGGAAAACCGAGTTTATTGGCACCGTACCAGGTTCGGTGTCTCAACCACGGGTTGAATGGCGGATGGCTACGAGTTGGCCAGAATCTTTAGAAATCGTCTTCGGCACTGCCCAATTAATCTGCGATCGCGTCAATGAACTGACAGGAGGTAACTTCTCCATTCAGGCATTTCCGGCTGGCGGCATCGCCCCTCCTCTAGAAATTTTGGACACTGTACAAGCTGGTACTGTCGAGTGCGGTCATACCGCCGCCTACTACTACACCTCTAAAAACCCGGCTTTTGCCTTTGCCACGAGTGTGCCCTTCGGACTGAACCCCAGCCAACATCTGTCATGGGTTTATGGCGGTGGTGGTTTGGAACTGACTCGTGAACTCTATGACGATTTTAATATCATTAATTTTCCCGCAGGGAGCACTGGCAACCAGATGGGTGGGTGGTTCAAAAAGCAGGTGCAAGTCGCTAAAGATCTCCAGGGGTTTAAGATGCGAATGCCAGGGTTGGGCGGTGAAGTCTTGAAACGATTGGGAGGACAAGTGCAAAATTTGCCGCCCCAGGAAATTCTACCTGCCTTACAACAAAATGATATTGATGGCGCTGAATGGGTTGGTCCCTATGAAGACGAAAAGCTGGGCTTGAACAAAGTGGCTCCCTATTACTACTACCCAGGGTGGCATGAACCTGGTACAACTTACGAACTAATTATCAATCAGTCGGCGTGGAATCGGTTACCGTTTGAGTATCAGCAAGCCCTGAGAACGGCAGCATTTGAGGCTCATTTAATGATGCTGACCCAGTATGAATCCGCTAATCGAGAAGCGCTACAACGAATTGTTAGCAGTGGAACAGAACTGATTGCCTTCTCAAATGAGATTTTGCAGAACGCCCAAACAACTTCTACTGAGCTTTACAAAGAACTCGCCAGTCAAAATTCTAGCTTCCGCAAGGTTTATGACCAATGGAATGCTTTTCGCAAAGGAATTTACCAATGGAATCGAGTGAATGAGCGCAGTTTCGCTGATTTTGTCTTTGCCAATAATTAGCACGGGCACATCGACGTACTTATAGAAACTTGATCTATCTGGAAAGCTTTAATTATGCAGACGCAACAGGATCTATCTAGCTCTCCCCAAGAGCATTTCTCACAAACTCTTAACACTGAAGCCGTGATTGAACAACAATCCTCCCCGTCAATGGTAACTAGCCTGAGTGCAAGTTCTACCCAATCAACTTCCTCTGACCGCAATCCTCAAAAATATCTTCCTGTTCTGTCGTGGAGCAAAAATCTCAGCATTGGCATCAAAGCCACCCTGCTAGCGACTCTGCTGGGTGTGTTTCCAGTGTTGGCGGTGGGGTGGTTGGCCTACCAGGCGGCGGACGATTCGATTACGCAGCGAATTGCCCAAGAAAAGCAAGCTGAAGCCACCCAGATCTCTGATCAAGTCAGTCGTTATCTAGAAGAACGCCTTGCTAACATTAAAACGATTTCTAATATTACTGAACATTTCATAGAAGCAGATGAATTGAAGACGACAAGGACAAATTCGGCTGAACGGACAGAGGCTGAGCAAGAACTGTCTGAGGAGTTAACCCAATTTGTCCAGAACTATCCAACCTACGTCAACATCACCTTGTATGATTTGAAAGGTGAACCTTTAGTTCAGTCCAGGGGTTCAGCGCGTGAGTTGAATCAGGCAAAAGCGTTCTACTTTCAGCAAGTTCTAGAGTCAGGCAATGCTGTTACGAGTGAACCTTTGGAGAGCAATATGGAAGGGACAAAGCAATTTGCTATTTACGTTGCTGCTCCCGTTAAGGATGAGCGAGGGAAAACGGCTGCGGTTGTAGCTGCCAAAATCCCAGTGGAATACATTGGTAATGCAGTTTTGAGGAACTCATTATTACAAGAAGGAACAATATATCGTCTGATTGATGCTTCAGAGAAAATCTTTCAGAATTTACCAAATACAGAAGGACTGTCACCTGGTGTAGCTGCAACACAAATTACACCTATTTTCACCGAAATCAATGCGTCAAAGGAACGCAGGATTTGGATTGACCAAACAACCGCCAAGCGGCAGATTCATGCTTATGCCCCGGTCAACCAGAATCCCAAATGGAGCGTTGTCGTTTCAACTGACGCAGAGGTTGCCTTTAGACCTCAAAGACAGTTATTTCAAGCCGTGATTTTAGGAACAATCCTGACTGCATTTAGTACGGCAGCGATCGGGGCTATTGTGGCTAGACGGGCAACTCGCCCCATTCAACAGGTAGCAAGAACCGTTGAAAAGTTAGGCCAGGGTGAGTTACAAACCCGAATTGAAGTCAGCGGTACAGATGAATTGGCCGTTTTGGGCAACAGTGTTAACCAGATGGCGGTGCGAATTCAAACCCTATTGGAAACGCTACAACACAACGCCGAACAATTGAGTCACCAAAACGCGGTTTTATCTCATCTCGCTCGGAATGAGGCGGTCATTCAAGGAGATGCGGCTCGAGCGGCACAAGCTTTTACAGAAGCGATCGCCTCCACATTGAATATAGAACGAGTGGAAATTTGGATATATGCTAACGACTACACCTTCTTGAGTTGTCTAGACCGATTTGATCAAAGCACAAAACAACACTCTAACGGCATGATGTTAGAATTAGGCGATGCGGATGAGTATCTGCAATTGGCAAAGATTGGCTATCCGGCTCACTGGGACGAAATTGCAACCAACCGGACTGACTTACCTGCTCAACCCTCAGCCCTCAATGTTCCCGTTCAAGTGTCGGGACGCATTATCGGGGTCATTCGTTGTGATGCGTTGTCATCAGACCGCATCTGGCAAGCAGCGGAAAAAACATTTGTCACATCACTAGCAAATCTCTTTTCTCTAGCACTGGAGAGTGAGTTCTTACAACAAGAAGTGAGTCACTTACTTGATGTCGTATCTGAAGTAGAAGAAGGAGATTTAACGATTCAAGCCAAGGTGAGCGATCGCACCACGGGATTGGTTGCCGATACCTTTAATCGCCTGATTGAACGATTAACTCTAGTGCTCACCCAGGTGTTGAAAGCAACACAACAGGTATCAGATAGCGCGAATCAGCAGAAATCAATGGCTGAAGTTGTGGCAAACAACACCGAGAAACAAGCGCAAGCGGTGAATCGCGTATTGCAATTGACTGAGCAGGTGGAACAGGCGGCTCAGAGTTCTGTGGAGCAGGTCGAATCTTCAGTGACTTCTCTAGAAACCATGCAAACCGCAGTCGAACAGGGACAGGGGGCCATTAATGAATTGACAGTCGGTATTGGTGTATTGCAAGAAGGAACCGATCGCATTATCCAACAAATGAAAACCTTAGGAGAGTTTGTGGGGTTGGCAGATCAGTTTGTGCAAGACCAAAGCCAAATTGCTTCATTGACCCAAACTTTGGCCCTGAATGCTTCCTTAGTAGCAGCACGAGCTTCAGAGCAACGTGACCCTAGACAATTTGCGGTCGTCGCTCGTGAATTTGACTCGATCGCCAGCCAGGTGAGCCGATTGGCTCAACAGACCAATGAAGGACTGATGACGCTGGAGCAACGCAGTACCCAGATTCACGGTGTCGTTTCTATTATTGATGCCAGCATTCAGAACTTAGGAGGATTAGTTAGAGGGTTTACTCAAGGGGTAGACCAATCCGATCGCGTTTTCACAAACATTCACACGGTCGTGAGCGAGGCAGTTCACGCCGGTGAAGCGATTACTCAATCCAGTCAAGCCATTGTTGACGCGGCTCAAACTGCGGCTCAAGTGGCACGAGATATTGCGGACATTGCCATATTAACGGCTGAGTTATCGCAACAAACCCGCACCCAATCCGACGAAATGGATAGGCTATCCAATCAATTGCTACAGAGTGTTCAATTCTTCCAATTACCAACTCTAATTGTTGGCTAGCGCACCATTCGACAGCATGAAGCGTAGGACATCACTAATTCAAGAATGATTTTGGAGGGACGCAGTTCTTTGTAGCCAAAATCGTGAGTGTAGCTGTTTCTTTAAGGTGACTTATGACATCAATACAACAGGACTCAAAATCGGCTCTACTTCATCCCGCAGGTAGGTCTATAGCAGGGCAGTTACAGTTTGGAGTGAGGAGGATGCGACGACTCTCGATGGGAAGCAAACTTGTGTTTGCAGTCGTTGGTGGCGCATTAGTCGGGTTTGGAGGGATTGTTTTCTATGTGTCTGAAGTTATCAAAACCCAATCTGAAGAACAAATTCTGCACTCCTTGAATCAAAAAGTTGAGGTTTTAGACAAAACTTTCAACCAAACAAAAACATTAGCAGAAACAGTGCGAACCAGCGTTCTGGCACTTCATTTACAAAAAAATGAGTCTGCAGAAACCTATCGCAGATTGCTGTTTGAGCAGTTTAAGCAGCGCCCTGAATTTGTAGTGGGATTAGGATTGGGACAAAGTGAAAATGGCATCTTACCAAAACAACCGTGGTTCTTCTCCTATTATCAAACGGATTCAGGAGAATCCAATGCTCCGGGGATCAAACTCTCGCCTCCTTACAGTGATATTCGATATGTGGATGGTGTTGCAAACGGTCAATTTTATCCTGATAGCGATCGCTATCGTACTTATTTCACTACTCAAAGGGACGCTTGGTCAGAACCCACTCAGCAAGGTGAGCAGCGGATTGCGACTTATTATTCTCAGGTCATCAATGACCAAAGAGATTGGTTAGGAACAGTTTTTGTCGATATTGAGACTGGTTTTTTGAACAACCTGTTGACAGGTTCGGTTATGGCTGATGCTGGAGCATTTGCGTTGCTGACCGAGAATGGACAACTTCTCTCCAGAGGCGATATGCCAGAAACTCAACAGTCGGTAGCAACCTATCAGGCGATCGCAGGGCTGGGAGAGGTTTGGTCACAAATGCGAGCAGAATCCGGAATTATCACAAGTGCAACAGGCTATTGGGCCTACCAACGTATCCCTCAAACCAATTGGATAGCAGTTGCCTTTGTGCCCCAGTCCACGGTATCCAGTCCGATTCGCAACATTATCATTGCGGGTGCCATGATGACAGCAATGGCGATCGCTGTGATTATTTTTCTGTGGTTGCGTTCATTAAATCAGCAATTACGCCCTATTCTGAACAAGTGTGAACAGTTATCTCCCGCAAACGCAGAAATAGACGCAGCAATTCAGCAGCAAGATGAAATTCGTCAATTATCGATCCGGTTCTTCTATTTGTTAGATCACTTTAAGCACCAAGAGGAACAAATCCGCCAGGAAGTAGCTCATATTGTGCAAGCTAGAGAGCAGCTACAACAGTCCGTTTGGGCTGAAAAGGAAGGGCATGCCCTGCAAGATGAGCTACAACAGTTGCTACAAGTCATGTCCGCAGTTGAGGAAGGTAATTTGGCAGTTGATGCCGAAGTGGGGTTACAACGCACCGGATTACTGGCTGATACGGTCAACCGAATGACCGAGCGGCTTGGACAAATTATCGCCAGGATGTCATCTGCCTCAACTGAGGTCGGTCAGAAAACTGAAGATTTACAACAGTTGGCGATCGAGGTTGAGAAAGATACACAACAGCAGATGCAATTATCTGCTCAGCTAAAGACCTTGTTGGAGCAATTGCGTGAATGTGCTCAACAGAGCACTCAAGATTCTTTTTCAATGGGTGAAATATCCCAACTGGCCCAAACTGAAATTGTGCAAAGTCAGCAAAACTTAAGTGTTATTACTGAGGGTGTAGGTTTGCTACAACAAGGTACTGAGCAAATCACCAAGCGAACACATACCCTAAACAACTATGTTGGGCTGGCGGCTCAATTTGCCAAAGAACAAAAACGCATTGCGACAATGACACGCATTCTGGCCGTCAATGCGTCGATGTTAGCCAGTCGGGCGGCGGCTCAGCAAGACCCAGACCAGTTTGTCAGTATTACCCGTGAGTTTGAAACCGTCGCGGCTCAGGTGAATGAACTAGCGATTCAAACAAATCAAAGTTTGGTGTTGTTACAACAGCGGACTGATCAGATTCAAACCGTCGTCTCTGGGTTGGATCACGATGTTCGAGAAATCAGCCAGCAGGTCAACCGTTTTACATCTGGCTTTAACCAATCGCGCCAGACTTTGACTCAGATTCAATCCCTCAATGACCAAGTAGTGCAGTTGGGACAAGTGCTTAACCGATCCAGCCAAACCACTGATACAACAACTCAAACCGCCTTGCAATGTGTGGATGAATTGTCTGCGATCGCCACGACTACCCATGATCAAACTGCACACACCTTAGAACAGTTGCAACAATTAAGACAGGTTGCTGAACTGCTTCTCCGTCATGCTGCCTTTTTTCAATTGCGATCGCATCATGCCCAGCATGAGGCCAAGGTGTGAGGGCAAATGGTTACATGCTCACTGGGCTTGCTCAACCTCAAAATTCAAGTTCTCTAATGTGGGGAAGCATCAAATTGACTAGACTTTACCGGAAATTGTTTTGTGGCGCGGCGGAGCCGCGCCACAAAACAATTCAAACCTCAGAAACCTTATTTCCGATTAAGTTTACTTTTTATCTCTTTAAAGAAACTGGACAGGGCATAGATCATGTCGATTTCTGAATTTGATCCCACTCACAATCCTGGTGAAATTGCGGAAGCTCAATTGCAGCAAGAACTGCTTAGCCTGTTTGCCGTAGACACTCAAACCTATTTACAATGCTATCATCAAATTGTTCAACAACTGCAAACCGAATCTTGGCGCAGTGATATTCAAGAAATCTATCGCTGTATCCACACCATTAAAGGGGGAGCAGTAACCGTATCCGCCGAAAGGGTGCTTCAGGTTGCAACTGCCATTGAAGATGTGTTGTCTGATCTGCGTTACCTCGAGCCATCTCCGCCTTTGCCAGATGGTCGGCTTACCCAAATTTTGTTGGAAGCTGGAGAGTTGCTAAGTGGAGTGGTTGCGCCTCAATCAGCAACTTCCACGAAAACAATCGAACCAATTCTAAGACGACTACAAGCATTGCACCAACATGTGCGGGAACAGTTTCTTCCCACCTGGGATGAGCAAAAATACTTGCATCAGGAATTCGCTGAGCAAGGATTCGATTTGGTCGTGTTGGATTTAGAGATTGCACTAGAGCGATCGCCCAATACTGGCAGAATTTCCGGTGCGTTACCCTATACTGCTCAACAAACGCTGGCTCAACTGCGGCAGATTGGTAGAGAGCTAAACTTTGCCAATGGATGGATTGATCTGCTTGAGCAATTTGATGAACTATTAAACTGTCAGCAAATCGAGAGTTGGCGATCGTACTGGACACAGCTTGCTCAGGCTCTCAAACAATGCGCTAAACAGGGCGGTACTCCTGTTCCATTTACCTGGAAGGATAGTCTATCTAATAACTCGGTAGAAGATCAGGTTGAACTTCAATCACCAGAATTGCATATAGAACGTGTTGCAAATTCAGCAGCAGAATTGACCATTGCCCCTAATCAGCCGTCGGCTGATTGGGTCGCTTGGCCAGTTGAGCCACCTAAGGAAGTCGATCAGCCCCCTCACGCTAACTCCTTTGCCAAAGTGCCACCAGCCTCCCTGGAAGAAACGGACTTGGCTAATCTTGCATCATTTCTAGCAGATGTCTCAGATGATCTGCCAGAGCATCTGCCCTTGCATAATGTAGTATGGCAGGATCAAGTAGTTGACGATATTGAAATTGACGATATTGAAAGCGATACCGATTTAGCCGAACCATCTAATTTTCTGGATGCTGGAGCGTTTTTAGATCATCTAAGCGCAGTAGAAAATATTGCGACTGGCTTTGATGCATCATTCACTGCTTTCGGTGTTGTTGATGAGTCATTAGATAGCTTAGCTAAGCAGCCTCAAGGGGATGAGTGGAATTCTCCTGAAGCACCTTCCCTGGATGAGCCAACTCAAACGGTGCTGGACGCGGTGCTGGATGTAGAGGAGCGATCGCCCAGCGAACGTCATCAGCCTTCGGAAACCTGGGAAAAAGTTCAAATCCCAGTCCCCTTTGAGAAGTTGGAACAGTCCTCCCAACGTCTCATTGATACGTTATTGTCAGCTCGAATGACACAGGGATTTTACCAAACCCTACAAAATCAAATTGCTCAACTGATTGCTTTGGCTCAGGAAAGCGCTCAATATATTACAAGTTTACGGCAGATTCAGGATGATTATGCTCTGCTAGATAACCTCAGTCGTATTCCTCAAGGTCCGACTCCAGAACGCTATCGCCAGGGTTACACAACAATTAACCGATTGTTAGAAACCAGTTTACGCTTGTCTGAATTAGGGGCAGAAGCTGAAAAGACCTCGCAACAAACTGCGATGAGCTTGCAGAATTTAGATCATCATCTCCTGAAACTGCAAAGCACGGTTGAGGAAAGCCGACTCGTCCCCTTCCAAAACCTGGCCTTCCGAGCGAGAGCAATTCTGCGAGATTTGATGACCCGCTATGGCAAACCTGCCCACTTAGTGGTTCGCGGAGAACAAACTGAATTAGATGTTAGTGTCGCCCGCACTCTTGAACCTGCCTTGTTACACCTCATCCGTAATGCTTATGACCACGGTTTGGAAACGGTGGAAGAGCGATTGGCTCAGGGGAAATCTGACATAGGGACAATTCTCCTGTCATTGGAACGGCGGGGCAATCGATTTCAACTGGATGTTCAGGATGATGGACGGGGCATTTCGGCAGCGAAAATTCAGTCTAGAGCCGTAGACTTAGGCTTACCTTTAACGAATACTGAAACTTCATCTGAACTACTCGCAGTCATCTGCCAGCCCGGATTTAGCTCTGAAACTGAAATTAGTGAAATTTCTGGACGGGGCGTGGGCATGGATGTGGTTGCGACTCAAATCGATCGCCTCGGTGGTAAGTTCAGTCTTGATACAACTGTAGGCGACGGCACATTGTTTCATATTCAGTTTCCTGTGCCCCAGATGTTAGTGTCTTGTATTTTATTACAAGTCGGTCAACATACCTTTGCTTTACCAACGGACACCATCAGAAGCACGTCTCTATTTGAGAACTTAAATGCCACTCTGGTTGAAGCTACACAATCTCCCAAATGGATAGTTCAATCGGGTGAAGAGGCTGTTTCTGCCTTCGATTTATTAGCCTACTGGCAACCCCAGAGTGGACAGCGATCGCTCCCCAGCACTGCTGTCGGTGTCTCTGTCCTATCTCAAGAGACCTCTCAAGCGCTCTGGTTAGTTGCCGATGAATTGATTGGACAGGTTGATCTTCTGATCAGTCCGCTGCCTCATCCCTTAATTGCACCAGAGGGATTAATGGGGGTAAGCTTGCAGATCGACGGTTCCCTCGTTCCGGTGTTGGAAGTTACGGTTCTGGCAGAAAAATTATTGACTGCCACCGAGACCGATTACTTATTCACTCCCGCAACGTCTTTAGAACTCGACTTGCCCTCTCCTGAGCAACAGGCAACGACTCAACCAGCCAGTCCGATTCTCATCATTGATGATGCCGCTTTGATCCGCCGTCGCATTGAGTCTAGTCTAAGTGCCAACGGCTATCTGACACACACCTGTGTGGATGGCTTAGAAGCCTGGAACTGGCTACAAAAACATCCTCATCCTAAGCTAATCATCACAGACATTGAGATGCCCAATATGGATGGGTTTACCCTGATCGATCGCTGCCGTCGAGATGGCATTAATACCCCCGTGCTGGTAATTTCGTCTCGCTTGTCAGAAGAATGGTCTACAGAAGCAAAACGTTTAGGAGCAAATGATTACCTGACGAAGGGATTTTCCACAGTTGAACTGCTCAACAAAGTCAAGGTACTACTAGGGGTCGCTTCGGCCAGATAAAATATTATAGCTGTAGCCATTTTTCTTAGGACGTTTTTGTGGGGGCGCTTTACGCCCCCACAAAAACGTCCTTGTCCTAACCACCGTGGCTACGGCTATACAATATGTAATGTGTTTGAACTAGACAGATTCACCGGGCTAAAGACTTCGGTGTGAGCACTCAGTCGAACGCTACGGTGATGCTAGATGCAACAGATCTGACTGGTGGGTTCCCAGCGACGTGGTTCAAAAACCCTCTAACTCTCTCGGTTTTGGCCAAGAGTGCATAAGTTCTGATCAAAACGGAATGTCATCAAAATCAGCAGGTTCTATCTCTGCTGCGGGGTAGGCGGGTGTTTTGACCGGTTCGGATACGGTTGGTTTTGCAGAGGTTTTGCGGGTTTGGGTTTTAGCTGTGGTCGCAGGAGTGGCAGATTGGGGCTGGGCAGCAGTTTGGGCAACGGGTGCAGCAGCAGCGTTGGTGGTGATTGTTGTATCTGAATTTAAGCGATGAATACGTGATACTGTCAACTCGGCGCGTTTTTCTTTGAAGCCTTCAGGTCGATCGACGTTGACCATGCCCAAGCGTCCTTCCAGAACAACACGATCGCCCTCGTGGTAATTGGCTTGCACATCTTGAGCCAGATTGCCCCAGGCCACCACGCGAATTTTGGCGAGCGGATCTTCGTCTCGCAGTCCAGCAAACTGCACCCATAGTTCGGCAATCGCTGTTTGGTTGTCAGGGGTATAGCGCAGTTGCGGGGATTGGACAATCTCAGCCATTAAAATAATTTGGTTCATGATTAAGCTCCATTGGTTGATTTCAAGTAGAAGATTACAATATAGTTTTGTCTGAGTACCAATGTACTATCTTAGCAAATGGAGGCGGCTTTGGCCTTTTTTGGTCTGTTAAAGAATACTTTTTAGAACCACAGAGGCACAGAGGACACAAAGGCAAGAGAGGGTATGAAAGTGAGGGTTTTAGGCTTCAAGTGTTTGAGCGATCTGGTTGGTTACGATAGCTCGTTGACCTGGAACCCATTTTAAAGATTGTTCGTCCGCATCAGGCAATGCCGCTTAAGTCCAGTCTGCCTTCTTCAATCCCCTGTTCGCGATCGACAAATTCCTGAACAATTGATCGATATTCTCGTAGGGTTTCATCAACCCAGCCGCGATCGTGGCTGTCGGCAACCAGATGGACTAAGGGTTCTCCCGCATCAGGCAGAATCAAGATCCAACTGTCAAGGTGGGGGCTATAGATTTTTACTCCATCAATCAGTTCTAAAGTATCAGGCGGATGGATCTCTACTAAACGACGCATCAGGGTTCCCTTAGCCGTCCAGGGACAACGCACGGTTAGAGTTTTGTGACAGACGCGGGGTAATTCGGCGCGGATTTGCCCCAGTGTACGTGCCATCCCTTTAACAAAATCCTGTTGCAGAGACAGTAATTCAATCAATTTGGCAATACAGAACATGGCATCAAAGCCTGGATGAAACTGAGGCAAGATAAAGCCCATTTCCCCACTGCCGCCTAATACAACGTTGGAGTTTGTGTGACAAGCTTCCATTAAAGCTGTTGGATTAGCTTTTGTGCGAATCACTTTACCCCCATGTCGGCGGGCAATCTGCTCCACGACACTAGAGGCATTGACTGGAACCACTACTGTACCTCTGGGATTTTCAGTCAAGAGCATGTGAACCATCAGGGCAGTTAAGGTTTCTCCCCGAATACTGCTGCCTGCCTCGTCCACCAAAATCATTTGTTCACCATTGGCTGAAACCTGCACTCCTAAAGTCGCTTTCAGGGCTTCCACCACGCGCCCCAACTGGTCTAATAGCACTTCTCGATCGGAAGGAGAAGGCACGGTGGGACTGAGGCTGGCATTCAGTACAACCACATCACAGCCAAATTTCCCCAGAATCACAGGTAAGACAGCCCCAGAGACTCCATAAACGTAATCAATCACGATCTTGGAGCTACTATTGCGAATCGCCTCGGATTTCAGCAAGCTTTCAAAACTGGCGCTGTAGATTTCAGTCGTTTGACTAATAATTGCTACGTTGCCAATTTCTTGAATTTGGGAGCGGCGAAAGTCTTCCTTAAAGTAAGCTCCTTCAATCTTCTTTTCTCGCGCTTTGGATAAATTAATCCCTTGCTGGTCAAAAAACTCAATCAAAATATGATCTGAGCGATCGGGATGCACCCTGACATGAATTCCGCCAGCTACCCTAATTCTGAGAATCGTCGCCCGTGCCACAGGAATTGCGGTGGCTTCCAAATTTTGCACATCTACGCCTACAGACATTAATCCCGCAATTAGCGATCGCGATACCATCCGTGAAATGCTACGCTGGTCACGCGAAACCGTCACCGCTGACCCTGGTTTCAAGGTCGAACCAAAGGCAGCCCCCAGTCGCACGGCAAATTCTGGCGTAATATCGACATTGGCCAGTCCAGATACTCCCCGTTGACCGAATAAATTACGATGAGCCGCATGACCCCAGATTAAATTCATGTTTAAAGTGGCCCCCGGTTCAATGCGTTTACTGGGCCAGACTCTGACATCGGGGTTTACCAACGCTTCTTCGCCTACTGTTGAGAGGGAACCCACGATCGCCCCTTCCAACACATGGGCCCGCCGATCAATCCGGGTGCCTCTAGCGGCAACGCAAGCCCGCAGGTGAACTTCTTCGCCAATAATCGCACCATTCCACACAATCGGTCGTTTCAGATCAGCATCGGCTCCAATCGTGACGTTATCCCCAATCACCGTGCCACCGCCAATTTCCACGCGGGGGCCAACCCGGCAATTGCTGCCAATCAACGCTGGGGCATCAATCCGAGCAGTACTGTCAATTTGGGTATTCTGTCCCACCCAAACACCAGGCGATCGTTCCTGATAGCGCATATCCAGCTTGACTCGTTGTTGTAAAGCAGCGTACTGAGCCTCGCGGTAGGCATCTAAATGTCCGACATCACACCAATAACCCTGGGCAATATAGCCATACATGGGTTGATTGCACTCTAACAACAGTGGAAACAAATCTTTAGAAAAATCAGATTCCTGCTCTAAGGGCAGGTATTGTAGCACCTCTGGTTCTAGGATATAGATACCTGTGTTAACCGTATCGGAAAAGATTTCGCTGCTGGAAGGTTTCTCTAAAAAGCGACGAATCCTGCCCCGTTCATCTATAATCACGACTCCAAATTCCAGAGGATTGGGCACTTGAGTTAACACTAAAGTGGCTTTAGATTGGCGTTCTCGATGGAATTGAATAGCAGCCGTCAGGTCAAAATCTGTAACACTATCGCCACTGATGACCAAAAAGGTATCTGTCAACAATTCCTCAACATTTTTAACGCAGCCGGACGTACCCAAAGGCTGGTCTTCCTCAACTGCATAGGTAATCTGTACTCCAAAATCGGTGCCGTCTTGAAAGTAATCTCGTAAGACATCTGGCAAGTAATGTAAGGTGGCAATGATTTCAAAGATCTGGTGTCGTCTGAGCAAATTGATAATATGCTCTGCGATCGGACGATTGAGGATAGGCACCATTGGTTTGGGCAAGTCGCAGGTGAGAGGCCTGAGTCTAGTTCCCGATCCTCCTGCCATTAGCACTGCTCGCATAATTTCTCCTTACTGTCTGCCACTTTTACCCATCAGTTAATCGCAATACATGCTCTAAGTTCATCTGCCCATTTAAGCTCTAGACTTGCGTTCTGAGGGTGAATAATTGTTCTGAGGACAGATCCCTCGTCCTCAAACACACCCTTACAACATCATGCAGCGGCGAATTGAGAGATAAAACTAGTCTCCTACAAGCAGAAATAGCTAAAGTATCTCTTCTCACAAGAAGGACTCCTATATAGGGATTTTCCCTGTCATTTCTAATTTTGGTTATGAAGAGTTATCACATCTAAAAACATAACGTAAAACTTTGAAAAGAGTTGTGTCATTTCTAGCGATCGATGGTGATACAAAACTCTGGCTCTCGCTCCCAAGCTGGAGCTTGCTCTCGCGCCCAAGCTCCAGCTTGGGAGTGTGCTAGCCTAAGCTCCAGCTTGGCTACTGTTTGGGAAGCTGGAGCTTCCCAGGTGGCATTACCAAGCTGGAGCTTGGTAACGAGTTAAACTCTGGCTCTCGCTCTCAATCTGGAGCTTGGTAACGAGTTAAAATATCACAATGGTGTAGCGGAAACCGCGATCGCTATCCTAAACTGGTTTTAGATGATTCACAGGTTTAGAGAATCAACTAGAGAGGATTAAATGAGTACTCTGATCGGCATTGTGCTGCTTGCGGTTTATGTAGGTGGAGCTTACAAGTTTTGGACTGGCTTTAGACGAACCAATTTCAGTGAGGGGAAACTCTACCTTACCCTGTTATGGCCTGCTTTTATTCTCAACCGTAGTTATCGTGATAACTTTAGACGCGCCTTAAAAGGTTGATATGTGTGGGGTGGGCTTTACACTTCGTTTCTTCAGAGTGTCTTGTATCAAAGCATGTCTAAAAATCAAAAGCAATCGTCCCAACTTGCTAACTTTTTGGGCAGTCAACAACCCTCCAACTGGGATGCCCAGATTGCAACTGTTGCCACTCGATTTAACCGTGAGTATCGCAAAGAACCCTTCGACCTGCCCGATGAGGTGGAAGCTATGCCGATTTTTCAAGAGTGGACAAGCGGCATCCTGGCAGGTAAAATCGCCTCTCCATTCTGGCAACTGGCTCAACCCAAAAAGCAGCAGCGAGTCTTAGATATCGGTTGTGGTGCTAGCTTTTTAATTTACCCGTGGCGCGATTGGGAAGCCATTTTCTATGGTCATGAAATCAGCTCTGATATGCGCGATTTACTCAATTCCAGAGGGCCACAACTCAACTCCAAACTGTTCAAAGGGGTGCAGTTGGCACCCGCTCATCAGTTGCCCTACGAAGAGAACCAGTTTGATCTGGCGATCGCCACAGGTTTCAGTTGCTATTACCCATTAGATTACTGGTCAACGGTTCTATCTGCTGTTAAGCGCATCCTTAAGCCAGAAGGTTTCTTTGTCTTTGATGTGCTTGATCCAGATGCTCCCAGTGCCGAGAATTGGGCTATTTTAGAAATCTATCTGGGTGCAGAGGTGTTTTTAGAATCCATAGTAGATTGGGAAAAAATGATCAATGCAACCGGAGTCCAAATCACCAAAACACAACCTGGAGAACTATTTCACCTCTACAAAGTAAAATTTTCATAATTTCTGGTGCATGTATTAATCCAGCAACATTTGTTGTCACATGTTGTCACAAATCCAGTAGCCGTGCTTCGACTGCGCTCAGCACTCAGTCAGCCGTGGGTTGAGCGTAGTCGAAACCCACCTTTAGATACGCTCATCAGATGTCAAATGGACGACGAGTTTGGTTAATCGGCGGCACGCAGGAAAGTGCCGTGTTGGCCAGGGCGATCGCCCAATCCCACATCCCCTGTGTCATTACTGTTACTACCGAAGCAGCGCGATCGCTCTACGCTAGCTCTCATTCAAGCGGCACAGCGACCCAACCAGACGTTTGGGTTGGTCGGTTGTCTGCTGAAGCGATGCCTGCATTTTTGCAACAGTATCAGGTTAGTTGTATCCTGGATGCTTCTCACCCGTTTGCGGTGGAAATTTCAGAGTTGGCGATCGCTCTCTCCACTGGTGAACACCTGCCCTATTTGCGGTTTGAACGTTCTAGAGTTGGGAGTGGGGAAAATGACCAGAAAGGGGCGATCATGCTGCCAGGAGTTGAGGAGGTGTTGCGAGAGGAATATCTGGAGGGACAGCGGGTATTGTTGACGGTGGGCTATCGTCCCCTGATGCAGTTTCGCCTGTGGCAAGAGCGATCGACGTTATTTGCCCGAATTTTGCCTTCAGTGGCGGCTCTGGAGGCGGCTTTGGCAGCAGGATTTGCTAGCGATCGCCTGTTTGCTATCCGTCCCCCCATTTCAGCCGAGTTAGAGACGGCCCTCTGGCAACAGTGGCGGATCTCATTAGTTGTGACCAAAGCTTCAGGCTCAGCCGGAGGCGAAGATATCAAGCGCCGAGTGGCAGCAGACTTAGGGATTCCTTTGATAGTTATTGAGCGACCCGCGATTGTTTATCCTCAAGTAACAAACGACCTTGAAACCGCCGTGAACTTCTGCCAGCAATGGATGATGCACAGTGTTATGCACGCTTCACGCTCGAACCTGTGACATATCGCAACATAACTGTTAACTCTTGAAACAAAGAAAGATTTTGTAACGAACAATTTTTATAATCCTTTTGATCTCAACGTGAGTTCGACAATCACCGTTTGAGGTCTATGGCATGACGCGCCATAGACCTCAAACGGCGGTTTTTCGTTGGAGCGGGCAGCCCCCGCTCCAACGAAAAACCGCTCGTCGAACTCGCATGATTTCAAAATATTTCTCAGATTTCTCTGTAACATCCCATTAAATTCCAAGGAGTCTATCCCTTGATTAATTCACCCCTTTTGGCTGTCGCCACAACCGCACAATGGTCTCCCAGTGTTGCTCTGGTGATGATTGCATGTAATTTGTTTGCGATCGCGATTGGTTACTATGCCATTCAGCAACGCGGCGTAGGTCCAGCATTGCCTGTTGAAATGCCCGCTATGTTCACAGGTTTTGGTATTCCAGAATTGCTCGCAACGATGAGCTTTGGTCATGTCCTCGGTGCAGGTATGATTCTTGGCTTGTCCAATGCTGGTTTGCTTTAAAGCATTGGCTACTGACTCAATCTAAAAATCATTGCGACGTTGTCAAGCCCTGCTTGACAACTTTTTTACGCAGTTTTATGCGGTCGAATCTTCCATTGAGTTGCTCGTTTGGCACTGAGTACACAGCCCAAAAAATTCCAACATGTGGTAGTAAATCTTAAACCGATGAGATTGGTTGAGTTCCATTTCTAACTCATGCACCGGACAAGCATTTTTATCGATCGCGACCGAATCCCCACATTGTAAACAGGTGAAGTGATGCCGATCTTCCCGAACACAGGAGTAAAGGGACTCTCCACTGGGTAAGGTGCGAACCTGGATAGATCCTTCTAGTTTCAGCGCCTCTAGGGAGCGATAGACGGTTGCTAAGCCTAGCCCTTGGCCCTGACTGCGAAGCTGGACATAAAGATTTTGAGCAGAAATCTCTTGCCCTAAACTCTTGAGCAGGTTAAAGATACGATCCTGGCTACGGGTACGTCGGGTTCTCATGGGTTCATTTTACCGAGGATTGATCTCACTGGTGACATTCTGATCACGCGATCGTTACAGTCTATTCCGTCTTAAAATGGATTAGTGCTATCTTATGCGTTCATTGCAACCTGAACAAAATTGTGACTCAAACTTATCTAGCTCATGTCTACGTTACTTTACGACCGTCTGTTCTCGATCCGGTGGGTACGGCTGTGCAATCTGGGCTAAAGCATTTGGGCTATAACGTGGATCATCTGCGAATTGGCAAATATATTGAGTTAACCTTAATGGCCGCTGACGAAGTTGCTGCCCGTGAACAACTCGATCGGATGTGCGACCAACTCTTGGCCAATCCAGTGATTGAAAATTATCGGTTCGAGATCAGTCAGTGATTTAAGGGCAAAGTCACACCACAAAGACACAAAGGACACAGAGAGAAGATGAATAAGAACATTGAGGTTGGTTGACCTCTTTTGCCTTCATCTTTTGTCTCTGTTACAAGCTGAAGCATTGCATATTAGAAAATTTATGAAATTCGGTATTATTGTTTTCCCTGGCTCCAATTGCGATCGCGATGTGGCGATGGTAACTCGCGATGTTTTGCAGCAGCCGACTCGCATGGTGTGGCACCAAGAGAGCGAGTTGACGGATCTGGATGTGGTGATCATTCCGGGGGGGTTTAGCTACGGTGATTATTTAAGATGTGGAGCGATCGCCCGGTTCTCTCCCGCTCTGCAAGCGACCTTAACCCACGCTCAGAGCGGTAAGTATGTTTTGGGAATTTGTAACGGGTTTCAAGTGTTAACTGAAGCGGGGTTGCTACCCGGAGCGCTCATGCGGAATCGGGACTTACATTTTGTTTGCGATCGCGTTCCCCTTAAAGTCGAATGCACTAGCCTGCCGTGGACGCAAGCCTATCAGACAGGCGAAGTGATTACTTTGCCGATCGCCCACGGAGAAGGCTGCTATTATGCGGATGCTCAAACACTGGCAGAGCTAGAGGAGCAGGGGCAAATCCTCTTTCGTTACTGCGCTGCGGATGGCACGGTGAATCCAGCCAGCAATCCAAATGGTTCATTAAACAATATTGCTGGAATCTGTAATCGTCAGGGCAATGTGTTAGGGATGATGCCTCATCCGGAGCGGGCCTCTGATCCAGTATTAGGAAATACCGATGGTTTGAAGTTATTTACAGGGCTGTTAAAGCAGATGGTGGCGATCGCATCATAATCGCCCATCCCTTCGTCTCAATCTTTGTCTCTTTGACAGAACCATCAGTAGGTAAAAACCACAGGTGCTGGTTTTTACCTGAGAGGTGGTTGGTTTTTCACGAAAATTTGCACTTTTCCCCCGGATCTGCGAAACTACCTTGTCGTATGATTTTGTCCTCAGCAATGCAGCAACCTGAATCATCAGCTTGCCCCTAAATGCTGCGTGTTGCAACCATTTGGAGTTCCTGAGTTGAGTGAAGTGGACTGGTTGCTGAGTTCGGCTTAATTAACTGAACGAAGGTCTACAGAGCTATCTTGATTCGTTGCTGCTCTGCACGAAAGTCCATCGTGCTACACGATCTGTTCCGCTCCCACACTAAGCCTATTAAATCAGGGTGATCCTTGCCACATTTCCAGTGCAGGTTCACCTCATTGCTCAATCGCTCACTGCTTTGAGGTTTTTTACCATGACGCTCTTACAAACCCCATCTAACCTGGTGTTCATTGATGCAGCCGTTGAGGATTACCAGATCCTCATGAATGGCGTTGCTCCAGAAACAGAAGTGATTTTGCTAGATGCTCAGCAGGACGGGATTGCCCAGATTACTGCTGCCCTGTCTACTTTTCGTGACCTGGATAGCGTTCATCTGATCTCCCATGCTACCCCAGGGGAACTCTATCTTGGCTCAACTCGGCTGAATTTGCCCGCCCTCGATCGGTATAGTCACCAGATTCAACAGTGGAAAAACTCCCTCAAGGCAGGGGCAGACTTGTTGATCTATGGCTGTCAAGTTGCGGCTGGTCAGGGTGTTGCTTTCCTACAAAAATTGGCAGATTTGACGAACGCTAATCTGGCTGCTTCCAAGACTTTGACGGGTAATGCGGCCCTTGGTGGTAACTGGAATTTGGCATACCAGATTGGTCAGGTTCAATCCTCTCTGCCGTTTTCCTCAGGTGCTTTAGAGGCATATCCAGGAGTGTTGGTGTTTGCCAACTTGGTGTATGCCATTGTCAACACCGACGAAATCCATGTTGTAGATATCACAACTGGAGAATCAGAGAGAATTGGTGACCTTTTGTTTCCCGCATTCGCTCTGGCCAGGGAAGCTATTACAGGTCGTTTGTACTATGTTGGAGGGGGAGACAACGGTAGTGTTGCTTTCTTTGACCCTGTCACCGAAACTAATACCCTTCTGCAAAGCACAACCAATGTAAGCGAAAACTTTCTAAAGCTGGCTCAAGATCAAGCTGGCAATATCTATGCTTTGAGCCTGGATTCAACCAACCTCTATCAAATTACAATCGATCCGACCAATCCTGATCCAACCGTTGGAGGACAAGCGATTGACCTGGGTACTATTACAGGTGGTACAACACCTTTTACGGCTGGATCAGGAGATATCGCTTTTGACCCAGTGAATCCGTTTCGCTTATTCGTCACAGTTACCGGTGCTGGTTTTTATCGCCTCTATACAGTTGATACAAATCCTGCCAGTCCAACTTTCTTACAGGCCACGTTCATTGGTAACACAGGTTTAAGCAATGTTGGTTCAGGCTCACTTGCCTTTGGTGCGGATGGATTCCTCTATGGAACTTCCGAAGGTGATCTTTACCGTATCGACACTAATAATGGCGTTGCTACTTTAGTCGCTACCATTGGTGGAGATGCAGGCAACACCCCTGCAATTAATGACTTTGCTAGCTTACCCACGCCCACTCCAGTGGTGGATGTGGCAGTGAGCTTAGCCGATGGGGTTGATTCGATTCCTCCTGGCAACCCCATCACCTATACGATTACGATTACCAATCTTTCTACTGATCCGCTGCAAGCAGCTTCAATTCTCAGTAACATTCCCCTTGAAATTACCAGTGTCACCTGGGATGGAGTGATCACTGGAGGTACATTTCCTGGTGCAGATGACCAATCTGGATCGGGCAATTTAATCAGTACTGAAGTCAACCTTGATCCGGGTGGCAGTGTTATCTACACAGTTACAGGCATCGTCTCTCCTAATATTGCTCCTGGAACACAGCTAGTTGCTTCAACTCCACCCCTTGAGGGCATCATTGACCCAGATTTAACAAACAACCAAACTTCTTTCAATATCGCCCCAGTCACAGTCACTCCCAACAATGTGGCTCCCAACGCGATCGATGCTACAGCAGGGGTACAACCCAATGCTGCTGTCAACCTGCCCCCCATTACAGCAACAGATACAGATGGGACGATCGCCTCGTTCACTATTACCACTATCCCTCCGGCAGATCAGGGCACGCTGTTCTTAGGCAATCCGGCAACAGGAGGAACCCCGGTCACTCCTAATCAATCCATCTTCGTTGATCAAGCGAGTCAGCTTTTCTTTCAGGCGACTCCAGGGTTTACAGGCACCACCTTTACGTTTACAGCCAGCGACAATGGTGGAGCTACCGATGCCACCCCTGCCACCATTACGCTTCAACCCAACCAACCACCTGACACCACACCGATAACCACCAATGTTACCCCTGGTAGCGTTGCCACTGTCCCTGTATTGTCGGGCAGTGATCCAGATGGCACGATCGCCTCGTTTACGATTGCAACATTACCCCCTGCGGATCAAGGAACTCTGTTTTTAGGTGATCCGGCAGCAGGAGGAATTCCAGTTACTCCCGGTCAGACGATTACCCCGGCTCAGTCCAATCAGCTATTCTTTCAACCCACTCCCAATTTTACAGGGGGAACGTTTACCTACGCTGCTACCGATAATGCCGGAGGAACAGATCCCACACCAGCAACAGTGTCATTGGTTCCAGTAGCGAATCAGCCACCAGAGACGACTCCCATTAACTCTACGGTGACACCAGGCACAACAGTAGCTCTGCCTGCTTTAACAGCCACCGATCCCGATGGCACGATCGCCTCTTTCACTATCTCTACCCTTCCACCGACCGATCAAGGGATTTTATTTCTGGGTAATCCAACAGCGGGTGGCACTCCTGTGACTGCGGGACAGGTTCTTACTCCAGAGCAGGCAACTCAACTCTTCTTCCAACCGACCCCCAACTTCACAGGTGGCACCTTTACCTTTACGGCAACAGATAACCTGAATGCGACCGACCCGACTCCTGCCACTGTCACGTTGACTGCAACTCCCAATCAGCCACCCGATACCAATCCTGTGACTGTTAATGTGACACCAGGATCAACGGTGGCTCTACCTGGACTGACGGCGACTGATCCTGATGGCACGATCGCCTCTTTCACCATTTCTACCCTGCCCCCAACCGGACAAGGTACTTTGTTTCTAGGCAATCCTGCTTCTGGTGGCACACCTGTGACAGCAGGACAAATCCTGACTCCAGCACAAGCCGCTCAACTCTTCTTCCAACCCACGCCTAACTTCACGGGCGGCACCTTTACCTTTACGGCTACTGACAATCTCAACGCTACCGATCCAACTCCAGCCACCATCACACTGTCGCCGGCCAGTACTACCAATCAGCCACCCACTGCCAATAACGGCACGTTGACAACAACCCCAGCCAGCATCGTTAACGTGCCCGGTTTATCAGCGTCCGATCCAGACAGTCCCCTAGCTTCTTTTACAATCACCAGCGTGCCGCCCATTACTCAAGGTGGCTTGTTCCTGGGTGATCCCTTAGCAGGCGGCACGCTGATCCAACCGGGACAGGTGCTCACCCCTGACCAGATTGACCAGGTTTTCTTTGCGGCTGGCCCCAATTTCACGGGCACTACTTTTGGCTTTACCGCCACCGACACCACAGGTTTGACTGATCCAACCCCAGCCACTTTCACCCTGTCCCTGGGTAGCGGCAGCACTAATCAACCCCCTGTCGCTGAAGATGAAACGATCGCCATTCCTCCGGGTGAAACCACTCCCATTCCTGGCTTGTCTGCTAGCGATCCCGATGGTACGGTACAACTGATTACTCTGGTTACAGTGCCTACGCCTGATCAAGGCACTCTATTTCTGGGTGATCCCAATGCGGGTGGCATTCCCTTGAGTGCCGGACAGTCAATTACTCCAGCTCAATCCAGCCAGTTAGTTTTCCGACCTGGCCCAAACTTCACAGGAACGACGTTTAGCTTTACTGCTACCGACAACAATGGCTTAGTTGCTCCTACCCCAGCCATGTTTACCCTGGCTTTAGACGATTGCCAGTCTGGTGTTCGACGCAGAGGTAACACTCGCAACAATCGGCTGCGTGGTACGGAAAATGCCGACACCTTGCGGGGTGCCAGAGGAAATGACATTATTCGGGGGCGTGAGTGCCCTGATCTGATTGCAGGCAATCAAGGCAATGATCGATTGTTTGGGAATGCGGGGCGGGACACCCTCAGAGGGGGACTGGGACGCGACACCTTAAATGGTGGCGATGGTAGCGATCGCCTGATTGGGGGACGAGGCAACGATCGCCTGCAAGGTAAAGCGGGCAATGACACCATCCGAGGGGGCTTGGGCAACGATCGCATTGGCGGTGGTCCCGGTGACGATGTGATTGACGGTGGACGCGGCAGGGATAATATTCTGGGTGGTAATGGAGACGACTTCATTCGCGGCCGACAAGACAATGATGTGATTAATGCTGGTGCAGGTGATGACACGGTCAATGGTGGCTTGGGCTTTGACTTCATTCGCGGCAGAAGCGGTGATGATGTCATTCGGGGTGGTCGGGGTCGAGACACACTCTTGGGTGGTTCAGGCAGCGACCGCATCAATGGTGGCTTGTCAGATGACATTATCAGAGCACACGCAGGAGACGACACCTTGCGAGGAGCGAACGGTAATGATCGCATCAGTGGCGGCCGGAATGATGACGTGATTATTGGCGGCTTAGGGAGAGATACCCTGATTGGGGGAGGCGGCAGCGATCGCTTTGTCTACAACCGGGTGAGAGAGCGCCAGGATCTGATTCGTGACTTCCGCGTTAGTCAGGGCGACCTGCTTGATCTCAGAGGCATCACAACCCGACCCAAGTTTGGCAGCGATGACTTCTTTGGTGAATACATCCAATTACAGCGCGTTGGCAGAGGAACTGCGGTGCGAATTGACAGCAATGGCGATCGCGCTGGAGAAAGGATCAGGACACTGGCAGTCTTAGAAGGGGTCAGACCCCGCGCTATCGGTGCTGACAGCTTCATCTTCATCTGATCACGCTAACCGTAAGCAGAACACTGAAGGGTGGGCACTGCCCACCCTACCTATCACTCACTGTAGGTGGGCACTGCCCACCCTACTTATCTCACTAAGGAGTCGTTGCAGGTGAAGCCTCCGCTTCTGCTGGCTCAACCTGGTAAAGCGGTTCTGGATCAAGCTGACCCACCCGACCGGGTGGCCAGAAGCGAACTACAGCCCGACCAATAATATTTTCTCGCGGCACATACCCCCAAAAATGGCTATCGTAGCTATTATTACGGTTATCTCCCAGAACCAAATAGGAATCGGCAGGCACAGTTTCAGGCCCCCATTGATAGTTGGGAGGAGCCGCAATGTAGTTCTCCTCCAAAGGTTCTCCGTCGATATAAACTAAGCCATTGCGAACTTCGACGGTTTCATTGGGAAGACCAATGACTCGCTTGATAAAGGCATCTTTGAGGCTGGGATTCTCCTGTTTCAGCTTATCTGTCGGCCAGAAAACTACAATGTCTCCTCGCTCTGGCGGATTGAAGTGATAGCTGATCTTCTCCACAATCAGGCGATCGTTAACTTCCAGAGTGGGCAGCATCGACTCTGAAGGGATGTAACGAGCCTCAGCCACAAATTGTCGAATGCCCAACGCCAGTACCACGCTCAGTCCAATCGTCTTAAAAGCTTCTACCCACGGATTTTCAGTATGATGTTGCGCTGTTGGCTTGAAGGATGGCTCACCGTCGAGCGATCGAGGGGGAATGCCGCTCGGTTTTGGGGTATCTGCATTCATTTGAGACTGATCATCTGCCATATTGCCATTCCAATTCTGTGAAGAAGAGTAATCGTTTGTGAAAAATTGCGAGTCGGCTGCGTGGTACTTTTCTGTTTCGCTTGCAGAAGAGTTCTCAGGAGATTCCTCCCCACCCTCCTGTGCAGTGGGTCGCAGAGAATAAACAGTCGCCTCTGACCAATCGTGAGCCTCAGACGGGCTGCTCTCGTCAGGTTTATTCAGTTCTGGTTGCGGCTCAAGCGTCATACAGTTTAACCACGAAGCAATCAATACAAAAAAGGGCTTACAGATAGCCTAGTCGATTTTAGAGCAAGACTACAGGATTGAACTGTCAGTAACGGACTAGATAGATAGACTCGATAGCTTTTGTTCTTTTTACTGTACTCGACTTACTGTACTCGACTTACTGTACTCGACGATCGGTTTGAGAAAATGGGTGAAGTGCGATACAAGTGCGATAGATTGGGTGCGATCGCTTTAGACTCGTTTACTCCTATGGCTCATCCAACAGGTTTATTGATCCAGCAAGCTCAAATTCTACTGCCCAATGGCACTTTTCTTCAGGGAGATGTGCAAACTTGGGGACGCGAAATTGTCCAGGTTGCCCCTGAACTGTCAATTGAGGAATCTGATCAAACTGTTAAAACAATTGACGCAAGAGGATTAACTTTGTTGCCTGGGGTCATTGATCCGCAAGTTCATTTCCGCGAACCTGGCTTAGAACATAAAGAAGATTTATTTACAGGCAGTTGCGCCTGTGCCAAGGGGGGAGTCACGTCCTTCCTGGAAATGCCCAATACTCGTCCTTCCACCACTACTCAAGCGGCTTTGGATGATAAATTACGGCGAGCCAGTAGCAAATGTTTGGTGAACTATGGATTTTTCATTGGCGCAACCGCAGAACATTTATCTGATCTACAGATGGCTGGGCCCACTCCTGGCATCAAAATCTTCATGGGATCAATGCATGGCGAGCTTTTGGTAGACGAAGAAGCCGCCCTCGATCCCATTTTTTATCGCAATTTAGAGACTGATCCGCCCACAGCCAACCGCTTGATTGCCGTCCATGCTGAAGACCAAACCCGCATCCGACAACGCCGAGCAGAATTTGCGGGAATTACCGATCCAGCAATTCATTCCAAAATTCAAGACAATTTAGCTGCTCTGCAAGCGACTCAACTGGCGCTCAAACTCTCCAAAAGATATCAGCGCCGCCTGCATATTCTGCACCTGTCCACTGCCGAGGAAGCCAACCTGTTGCGACAAGACAAACCCGCTTGGGTGACAGCGGAAGTCACACCACAGCATTTGCTGCTCAATACCAGTGCCTATGAGCAAATTGGTACATTAGCCCAGATGAATCCGCCGTTGCGATCGCCCCACGATAACGAGGTGCTCTGGCAAGCTCTGCTGGATGGGGTGATTGACTTTATCGCTACCGATCACGCGCCCCATACGCTAGAGGAAAAAGCCAAAGGCTATCCTGACAGCCCCTCTGGAATGCCCGGTGTCGAAACGGCTTTGCCGCTGATGCTGACCCAGGCGATGCAGGGTCGGTGCAGCGTAGCCCAAGTAGCCAACTGGATGTCTACCGCCGTGGCTAGAGCCTATGGCATTCCCCGCAAAGGGGCGATCGCAGCGGGATACGATGCTGATTTAGTTCTGGTTGACTTGAATACCTATCGTCCTGTAGACCGGACAGAACTGGTGACCAAGTGTGGCTGGAGTCCGTTTGAGGGGTGGAGCTTAACAGGTTTTCCCGTGATGACCATCGTCGGCGGACAAATCGCTTATGAACGAGGACAATTGCATACAGAAGTACGAGGAGAGCCGTTGGTCTTTGAAAGCATGTAGGCGCGAGTCCCTCTACTTTGCAAAGTTAACGTGAATTCGATGAACGGGGTTTTGGGAATTTTTCCGCGCCGCGAAAAATCCCAAAAACCCCATTTTGCGTGCGCTTCGCACGCAAAATGGGGCTACCGAACTGATGTAAACGTGAGTTCGACGGGCGGTTTTTCGTAGGGGTGGGCGCAGCCCACCCCTACGAAAAACCGCCATTTTGAGGGTGTGGCTCGTCGCGCCACACCCTCAAAATGGCGATTATCGAACTCACGTAATGTAAAGGTAAGGAGCTGCGATTTGGAGATGTCAATGAAGCAAGCAAGACCGTCGTAGTTGTAGAATTTTTGGGCGTTGAGTGTGCCAAAAACCCCACACTTTTCCGGTTTGTCTCACAAAGTGCGTGAATCCTGGAAAGTGACTAATCTGGGAACAAAAGAACGGATACCAATTTGACTTGCGATCGCTACAGATGACCCCACCGCCTACGGCTCCTCCCCTTAGCAAGGGGAGGTTGGGAAGGGTGTTATTTGTCGGGTTTACCAATCAAATTGGTATGACATTTGCAGTGAGTTTCGACTGCGCTTAACCCACGAGGACCGGAGTGTTGAGCGCAGTCGATTCTGGCACTACGCCACGAATACGAACAGGTTCTGGCTCCAACCTACCAGTGCCAGAGTGCTGAGCGCAGTCGAAGCACGGCTGTTACAGAATTCCATCGACTCTTTACAGAAGGAAACATTAGTTGAAACTTTAGTGTCTTTTGTCTACAGAAGTTAAACTAACTTAACAAATTGGGGTATCTTTATAGGCATAGGTACAACTTCTCATTGACCTGATGATTCAGTTTTGCTTGGTCTGTCAAGAAGAATAGGCGGGAGATGCCCAAGGTTACGGTCTCTTGGTGCTTGATTTCTTTATTCAGGGTTGCATCTACGATCGCTATCAAGAGTGTTTGTTGCTGTCACGCCTCCCGACATCGAACGATCGCGCTTCCTTACAGACTGAGCATAGGTTGTTTTGTGTCAATGCATACAATCTCAGTTCCCTCAGTCCGCTGATGTTTTTGGGTAGGCCCACATGATCAATACGCACTTGCCCTGGTTATCAATCCTCATTCTGTTCCCCATGCTGGCAGCCTTGCCGATTCCTGTTCTGCCAGACAAAACAGGTAAGACCGTTCGCTGGTATGCTCTTACTATTGGGATGACTGAATTTGCCTTGATGGTCTATGCCTTTTGGAAAAATTATGATTTGCAGAACTCCAGCTATCAGTTAGTAGAGAACTACGCCTGGATACCGCAAATGGGTCTCAATTGGTCGCTGGCGGTTGATGGTTTATCTATGCCTCTGGTGCTCTTGACGGGATTAATTACAACTCTGGCAATCTTGGCATCGTGGAGCATTAAAGTTAAACCCCGATTGTTCTACTTTTTGATGTTGCTGATGTATAGTGCCCAGATCGGGGTATTCGTCGCTCAGGATATCCTTTTGTTCTTCCTGATGTGGGAATTGGAACTGGTGCCAGTTTATCTTCTGATTGCCACATGGGGTGGGGAGAAACGCCAGTATGCAGCCACTAAATTTATTCTTTACACCGCAGCAGCTTCTATTTTCATTTTGATTGCTGGATTAGCGATCGCATTCTACGGCGACACGATCACGTTTGACCTCACAGAATTGGCATCAAAGGACTATTCTTTAGGCTTTGAGCTACTCATTTATAGTGCTCTCCTCATCGCCTTTGGGGTGAAGTTGCCAATCTTTCCGCTACATACCTGGCTACCTGATGCCCATAGTGAGGCACCTGCTCCCGTTTCGATGATGTTAGCCGGAATTCTATTGAAAATGTCTGGCTATGCCCTCATTCGATTCAACATTGAACTATTGCCAGATGCACATGTCTACTTCGCTCCAGTTCTCGTTGTGCTGGGTGTGGTTAATATTATTTATGCCTCGTTAACCGCTTTTGCTCAGCGAAATCTAAAGCGCCGTCTGGCTTATTCTTCTGTTGCCCACATGGGGTTTGTGTTGATTGGAATTGCTTCCTACACATCGCTGGGCATGAGTGGCGCAGTCTTGCAGATGCTCTCGCACGGTTTGATTGCAGCCCTGCTGTTTTTCCTCTCCGGTGTGGCTTATGAGCGTGCCCATACCCTGGCGATCGACAATTTAGGTGGCTTGGGTAAGCAAATGCCTACCGTCTTTGCTCTCTTTACAGCCGGATCAATGGCTTCCTTAGCGCTGCCTGGAATGAGTGGTTTTGTCAGTGAATTAACAATATTTCTGGGTCTATCTAGCAGTGATGCTTACAGCACTGGTTTCAAGTCGGTGATTGTGGGGTTGTCAGCGATCGGTGTCATCCTCACCCCAATTTATCTGCTCTCCATGTTGCGCGAAGTGTTTTATGGCAAAGCTAATGCTTCGTTCCAATTCAGTTTGACCGATGCTAAGCCCCGCGAGGCCTTTATTGCTCTGTGCTTACTGGTGCCAATCATCGGTATTGGTTTCTATCCTAAACTCGCTACTCAAACCTACGACGTGAAGACAGTTGCCGTCTCTACCCAGATTCGCAACGCGCTTCCCATCGTCGCAGACCAGCCTTTGTATCAATCTCATCTCCCTTTAGTAGCTCCCTCCATGCAGGAGTTTGAATCTGAAGAACCAGTTGAACTGGCTCAAACCAACTATTAATTCGGCGATCGTTGTGCTGGCAAAGCCTTGCTTCGACTCCGCTCAGCCCTCGGACTAGAAGTGGGTTGAGCGTAGTCGAAACCCACTTTGCAATGTCAAAACTTGAGTTGCTGGATTCATCAGTCGTTCAATTTCTGGCGTTGCTGATTGTGGCGATGCTTTTGGACGTGAAACCTGAGGTTTCGCGTCCAAAAGTATTTTTTTATTCAACATCAAACCTGCGACACATTGCCCTATCCCCCGGAATGGTTCGCTCGGTTTCAGCAAATCTCTCCAATGGACGACAACGCGATCGCTCTGCTATGAGAAAGTTTGTAGAGTTAATAGGAATTTAGCATCAGCCCTAATGTTGGCACCTTCAGTTCCCGACACTCATCCCACAAAGTTTACAAAAGATCAGATCCGTTCCAGTCTCAGCGCTTCAACTCTAGATGGTATTTTTGCTACGCTGTTCTCCAACCTCACTGGAGGTGTGCTACTCAGCAATTTTTTGGTAGAGTTACGTGCCACCCCAATACAGATTGGCTTACTCGCTGCATTGCCGATGCTGGCAAACTTGTTGCAACCTTTGGGAGCGGATTGGGCCGATCGCACGACCAGCCGACGACACTATAACCTCTGGGTTTATGGCATCTCTCGATTACTTTGGCTACCGCTAGGCATTGCCATAATCGTCTATAGCTGGCATCCAGATCACCCACGGCAAATGATTTTTGCCACTCTCGCTGTGGTGTTGGTTACCCATGTGTTTGGGGCGTTGGGCAGTGCTTCGTGGCTATCCTGGTTAGCAGTTTTAATTCCCCGACAGTTACGTGGGCGGTATTTTGGTTTTCGGAATAGTCTGCTGAGTTTGACAAGTCTGATTGTGCTACCACTGTCGGGGGTCGCGACGGCTCAATGGATTGGAGGTACGATTCAAGGGTTTGGAGTGATGGTAGTTTTAGCAACGATCGCTGGATTGTTCAGTTTAGCATTTCAGTTTCGTATAGCGGATGTCAATCCGCAGAATAACTTATTGAACACTTCCAATTCACAACCAGAAAACAACACGACTTCTAATTTGATTACACCCCCTGAGTCCTTTAACAGTGTTGATAGTAGTATTCTCATTGATATAAGAGACTCATCTCCAGCCATCTATTCTAATCCTTTTCAGGATTCTCGCTTTCTGTTATTTTTGTTGTATTTTAGTTTCTGGGCATTTGGGGTTAATTTGAGCAATCCGTTTTTTAACCTGTATTTGCTCGACAGTCTTGGTTTGAACGTAAGTTGGGTAACACTTTATAACAGCTTAGGGGCTGGCGCAAACTTAATTATGCTCCTGTTTTGGGGTAGGTTAGCCGATCGCATTGGTAATCGTCCGATTTTGCTGCTTGATGGTGTTTTAGTCGCCATCATTCCCCTGTTCTGGTTGGGCACCAACACCGCTACACTTTCGATTTGGCTCTGGTTTCCCCTCCTACACTTGATTGGTGGCGGAACAGGAGCAGCGATCGATCTGTGTATTAACAATTTGCAGTTAGCAATCGCGCCAATGCAACACCACACAAAATACTTTGCTATAACGGCGGCACTGGGTGGAGTCAGTGGAGCATTGGGAGCACTGACAGGTGGTTGGCTAGCTGATTTGTCCGAATCTCACAACATGACACAACTGTTTGCCCTTTCCACTGTAATGAGACTGGTAGCCCTATTACCCCTCGTCTGGCTGCCAGCCCCGCAAGAGCGATCGGTACGACAAATGTTGGAACAGTTGGTTCTGAAAAGCGCAACAGCTTTGATTCCGTTGAGAATTCCTCCCACTCGCGTAGAATAGACAAATTATGATGTTGTCAGGGTGGCCATTTGAGTATGTCTGAAATAGAGTCTGTTTCGATTCGTGTGCCTGCAACCACGGCGAATTTGGGGCCAGGATTTGACTGTCTCGGTGCAGCGCTAACTCTGTACAACACCTTTGATTTTGCGCGATCGCCCGCCCCCGAAACTATCCAGATTGAAGTCACTGGAGTGGAAGCAGAGCAAGTCCAGATCGATAGCAGCAATTTGGCTTATCACTGTTTTCACAAACTGTATCAAACCATCGGTCAAACGCCACCATCAGTCAAGCTAACAATCGCCCTCGGTTTCCCATTAGCCAGCGGCTTAGGCAGTTCTGCCACTGCTATCGTGGGGGGATTGGTGGGCGCAAATTTGTTGGCAGGCTCACCATTAAGCCAGGAAGAAGTGATGCAACTGGCGATCGCAATCGAGAGACATCCCGATAATGTGGTGCCTGCCTTGTTGGGTGGGTGTCGTCTAGCTGTCCCCAGTGGGAATCACTGGACGATTTGCGAGATTCCCTGGCATCCGGAAGTGGTGCCTATTTTGGCAATTCCCAATTTCAAGCTGTCTACTCAAAGCGCACGTCAGGTATTACCCCAAACCTACAGCCGGACAGATGCCATTTTTAGTCTGGCCCATCTTGGCTTGCTGCTGCGGGGATTGGAAACCGGGCGAGGGGATTGGTTGCGGGTTGCCCTACAAGACCGCATTCACCAACCCTATCGCCAACCTTTGATTCAGGGCTATGAAGAGGTACAGACAGCGGCGATCGCTGCTGGGGCTTACGGCTTAGTCATCAGTGGGGCGGGGCCAACGGTGTTGGCTCTGGCGCATCCTGCACAATGCGCGGAGGTTGAGGTGGCGATCGTCAAGGCTTGGAGCAATCAAAATATTGCGGCTCAGACTCATGTCTTGCAGATCAACACAGAAGGTGTTGTGTTTGGCCAGACAAGGGGCTGAAGCAGACAAGGGGCTTTAGCCCCTTGTTCTATGCAACTTCATACAAACTGGCATTAGCTGGACTACATCCCGATTTTCGAGGGGCGCAGGCGCAGCCCGCGCCCCTCGAAAATCGGGTTTCAAGTATGACAAAAGTGGGATGCCCTACGTTAGCTGCGATTTCCACAGAAAAGTTTGGTTTCATCTAATTCACATTTCTAAGTCAGGTTCTTCAAAGTTACGGCGGCGACCGCTTCACGTTACATATGCACATAGCATGAGACCTGTTCTCGCCCTGAGAGAGATGAAAACAAAGTGAGGGTGTAGCCAAAATCATATTAGTAGATGTGACTTTGATTAAGATGACACAAAAATTTTGACATTCGATCTTTTCCCTTCTGAAAATTTGCTTGACTGGATGAATAAAAGATGCAAGGTGATTGACTTAAGGCGATGAGATATAAAGAATTTGGACTGATTAGGGTAGGACAGACCCATCCACGATCGCTAGATACTGAAGGTGCTGAATTCCTCTGGTGTGCCGACTCGTTAGAATTGATGCTGACCTTCAAAGAACCTTCACTTTTAGAACGGTGGGCAGTGACATCAGGAATTTTTGAAGTCACGCTCAATGTCATTGAGCAGATCCCTTTTCTGTGTTTTCGGATTTTTCAGGTGAATGACTCAGAGCAGTTTAATCACCCCAAATCAGCTACACTCGTTTTACCCTGGCAGGAATGCCCGTTTCACCTGGTGCAAGTTGAACCAGACCGACTTCCAGCTTTTGAGTATGTCATGCAAAATCCTGAATCTGGCCTACCGATCACCGTCGTTCTGACTGATTTGGAAACCGCCACAGTCAAGGCTGTGCGCCAACTCAAGCTCAATCCATTCTTCAGTCGATCGCTGGTCGATGCGTTGTTGAGTTCCTTCCCCTACTACACAACACATTCCTACCCTGAAGCGGTAGATCGAGTATTTGCTCAATTTCCGACTAACACCATTGGTGATACCACTCGAATTCGATGCCGATCAGGAGACTAGCTTGGTAGTAATGGTAATCGACGCGCTTGCAAAACTGGACTATCAAACTCGTGTTCATCCTCGAACCAGATCACCTACGCAAAACCGGTTTTTTATCTGAGGACGAAAAACCGTGCAGTTTAACAATTTCTGTCTTAATGCAGAACATTTTGGCAAAAATAAGAAATTGTTCACATAATCTTGATGTTTCGTTTGAGCACGTCGTCTGACTTTGCTCCTCTCCAAATGAGATGGATTCTGATGTCGATCGGAGGAGAAATCGTCTACTCGCCGCCAAACGGACTGCTCTAGAAAAAAACCAGTGTAACCAAGCGTCTCTAACTCTGCGAATACACTCTCAATTGGCTTACCACCTAACCACCGCTGCTCAACTTCAACCAGTAGAATTGGTTGATTTCTCTGAATCGTCTCAAGTCCTCCCCGAATTACTTCGATTTCGTGACCTTCGACATCAATTTTAATGAGAGAGACTCGTTCAAACTTGTAGTCATCTAGCTTTCTGACCCCCACGGTCAGCGTTTCATAATCACCCCCAGGTTGTCTTAGACTGGCTCGATAAACAAGATTTCTACCATTGTCAATAGGAATATGGAGCATTGCAGAACCGTTAGCTTCTGACAGACAAACCGGGTGAATGTTTACCTTCGCTTGGCTCACCTGGCTATATGCTGCAAGAATTGAACGCGGACCGGATTGCGGTTCAAACGCTTCTACAACGTGGCAAATTTGGGACAGGACATAGCTGTAAATCCCTTCATTTGCACCAACGTCGATCGCCCGCCCCCCCGGTTCAATTAAAGATTGCATCCAAAAAATTTCCTGTTCAAGCTGACCTGTTAATTTACGCCATTTGTACTTTAATGGTAAGAGCAAAGCTGGCGGACAAATGGAGATTGCGTACCCCTTCAAGCGCTTCAGCATGAGTGACCTTAAATTCGCTATAATTAAATGACACCAGATACAACGACATCAGACACGATTAAGCAACGAAAGTTGTAACTCTCGTGCTTCATTTAGAATTAAATCGTGGTGAGTAAATAGTAGCTGGAGAAACTATTGTGCAAGCTGGCTGATACTACAATAAAGTGGAAGTGAGCTAAAACACTTAACACGACTTGCCAGAATCAGCATGAGAATTAACATGCAATTACCCTGATTCCACGGAGGTTAAACCTTCGCAACTGCAACTTCTGTATAGTAGAGGAAATTGGTAGCTATGGATTCACTCTATACCCCAATGAAGATAGCCTAGAAGCACCCTTATGCTATCTCTAACAGATGCACCTGACAGAATATCCAAGCTCCACGTTAAGCAAACCTAAACCATACTAAGCAGAGTCGAGCACAAAGTATTTAAGACCTCAAAATTATTCAATTAAACCACCGTACTAAATTATACAGAATATTTTTATTCAGAGTGTAATTTAAAATACATACGGTCTGTCAAACACCTTAATGATGTCATAAATAATACTCATAAACATTTATTTCAAGAAATGGATGCACCCTGATGGTTGTAAAGATGTACCCCTTTTAGCTCTGAAGATATACACCCTGATTTCAGTGAGAGGCTTACAAGAGCGTCTTAATGTGGCTTTGAACTAAGGTTAACGTATCATTTCTTGCAGTTCTCTCTACCCTAAGAGAGAGAAAACCTGTCATCAAAATAAAAAGTTCATCTAGACGAGAAGGTATCACTTTAAACATTGGAAAACCACGTCATACCCCCTTCATTCTTAGTAGAGTGTAGGTAGTGGTATCTACATACAATTAAGGATTAAATATAACCCAAAACTTTTTTGTGGGAAGCGCAGCGCAGCCGCGCTTCCCACAAAAAAGTTCGGTTCGATTTAATTCACGTTTCATGGGATGTTGACCTACAGACATTTAACACGACATTAATCCTCTGCTGAGTTTTTACGGCATTGCTGTATCAGGAGATGATTTTGGATATGGGACTGAGTCTCCACATACAAAATCATCCTTTAAAGTCAGCAACACCTGTTTTACTAATATGCTGCTGCCGATGCCAGTTAAGCGCTTGTTGCCGAATGGTTTGTAACTCTTCAGTAGGCATTTTGTCCAGGTTCTTGAGAATAAAGCTCATGCGCCCTTGGGATTGCAGGCGATCGCGATGACGATCTAAAAAATCCCAGTAAAAGAAATTAAAAGGACAAGCCCGCTCACCCACTCGTTCTGTTGGTCGATAACGGCACCCCTTGCAGTAGTCACTCATTTTGTTGATATAATTTGCTGATGCAGCGTAGGGTTTGGAAGCGAGGATGCCTCCGTCAGCAAACAGCCCCATGCCTAACACATTGGTTTGCATCACCCAATCATAGGCATCAATAAAAGCTGCATGAAACCAATTCTCGACCTCTTGGGGCGAGAGTCCAGCAATTAGCGAAAAGTTGGCCAATATCATCAAGCGCTGAATGTGATGAGCGTAGCCAATCTGCTCCACCTGTTGCAATACTTGATGCAAACAATTCATATCGGTTTGGTTAGCATCCCAGAAGAATTCTGGTAACGGCTGAGTATGATTAAACCAATTCCGTTGGGAGTATTCTTCTTCGACATGATGATACAGCCCGTACATATATTCACGCCAACCCAACACTTGCCGAATAAATCCTTCAATACTGTTTAAGTCTAACCCTTGTTCGTTGTACGCTTGTTCTACAGCGGTGATAATTTCCAAAGGATGCAGTAGCCCCAGGTTCAAATAGGGTGACAATAGAGCGTGCCACATGGTTTCTTCTCCCGTTACCATCGCATCCTGGTAAGGCCCAAAGGTCGGCAAACGATATTGAATAAAGTGCTCTAACACCTGAAGAGCTTGCGATCGCGTCACTGCCCAGCGAAACGGCTCAAGCTTTCCATAGGTGGAAAAGTTCTCCGATTTGACCCAATCAATGACTTCTCTGGTCACATCGTCCGGTTCAAACCAGAGGGCTGGGGGTGTATTCAGCTTTCCTTTCGGTGGTTTGCGATTCTCTTTGTCAAAATTCCACTGTCCGCCAATTGGTTGCTTACCTGCCATCAACACTTGAAATCGTTGTCGGCCTTCTCGATAGAAGTATTCCAGCAACAGATTTTTGCGTCCTTTGGCCCACTGATCAAATCCCTGCTCTGCCCACAGAAATTGATTATTAGGCAGAAACTTGACAGCGCAGGGTAAGTTCAACGATTGAATGAACCGGGTGAAAGGACGATCGCTCGGTTGCATGATTCGCAACTCAGTAATTTCCTGTGAGGCAATCCATTGAGTGAGAGGGGTGGCAAAATCTGGGGCGATCGCGTAATTCACTGTCCATCCCGCCTGCCGCAGTTCCTCAGCAAAATGGCGCATTGCTGACCACACCAGAACCAATTTCTGTTGATGGTAAGGCCGCTGTTCTACCCACTGGCGCGACTCAATCAGAATCACGGGTGTGTCTGATTGCCGTTCTACACAGCTTTGTAGGGCCGCTTGTTCTAGCCACAGTTGATCACCGAGTATCCAAATTCCTGTTGTCATGAGTCGCAAAAAATTTCTTTAAACTGGTAGCAGGTCGATCGCCCGGTCACCTTGCTGTTTCTGCCTGTACTGTTTTTAATTGTATCTCTTATGTCGCAGTCCTCTGGTTCAGCCACACCTACGTTGTTACTGATTGATGGTCACTCCTTGGCATTTCGCTCCTATTTTGCTCATGCCAAACGGCAGGATGGGGGACTGCGGACTTCCACAGGGATTCCAACGAGTGTTTCCTATGGTTTCTTAAAATCTTTGCTGGAAACCATGGAACAGGAGAAACCAGGATATGTAGCGATCGCCTTCGATCCAGATGATCCAACCTTCCGCCACGAAGCCGATCAAACCTACAAAGAAGGACGAGCCGAAACCCCAGAGGATTTCTTTCCCGATATGGAAAACCTCCAAGAATTGCTGCAAGCCTTGAATTTGTCCATCCTGATGGTGTCCGGCTATGAAGCCGATGACGTGATTGGCACTCTGGCACGACGTGCTAGTCAGAACCAGTTTCGAGTGAAGATTTTAACGGGCGATCGCGACTTGTTCCAGTTAATTGACGAAGATAATCGCATTACCGTGTTGTATCTCAGCACCACGTTTGGCAAAAGTACCCCACCCCCCAGAGAGTTTGGCCCGCAACAGGTCGTCGAGAAGATGGGCATTTCTCCTGCCCAGATCGTTGACTTCAAAGCCCTCTGTGGCGATGCCTCGGACAATATTCCAGGAGTCAAAGGGATCGGCGAAAAAACCGCTGTGCAATTGCTGACGACCTATGGTTCCCTGGATCAAATCTATGCGGCGATCGATCAGGTCAAGGGAGCGGCGAAGAAAAAATTAGAGGAAGGTCGCACCGCAGCTTGTCACTCCCAGTACTTAGCACAAATTCATTTAGATGTGCCATTGGCTATAGAGTTGGAGGATTGCAAGCTCAAAGGATTTGACACGGAAGCGGTCACTCCCTTGTTAGAAAAGCTAGAATTCCGAACCTTCTTGTCTAAGCTGCAAAAACTGCAACGTCAATTGAGTGGCGAAGTGCTTGAAGCCGAAGATACTGCTGCAAGCACCGAAATTGCTGAACCCGCAAGCAGTGACCTCTGGTTCTTTAGTGCCGCCGACACGGAAAAGGCGCAGCAGAGTCCAGCCCTCGAACTGGCTCCGCAGATTATCGACACTGAGGACAAACTGAATGTTCTGGTGTCTCGACTGAAAACCTTCACCGACTCTGCCACTCCAGTAGCCTGGGATACAGAAACCACTGCCCTGGAACCCCGCGATGCTCAACTTGTAGGGATTGGCTGTTGTTGGGGAGAGGGACTGGACGATGTGGCATACCTGCCATTAGGACATCGGCAGGGTGGCAACCTGGATCAGTCCGTTGTCTTTTCTGCACTGCGTCCCATTTGGGAAAGTCCAAAGTATCCCAAAGCCCTACAGAATGCCAAATTCGATCGCCTCGTCCTGCGCTGTCAGGGCATTCATCTACAGGGTGTGGTGTTTGACACCATGCTGGCTAGCTACCTGCTCAACCCTGAGGGCACTCACAATTTGGCAGAATTGGGCAGAAAATATTTAGACATCAACGCTAAAAGCTATGATGAACTCGTCCCTAGAGGTAAAAATATCTCTGAGGTTGACATCCCTGCGGTGGCTGATTACTGTGGCACGGATGCCTATTCTGTGTTTCGTTTGGTGTCACCCTTGCGTCAAGAACTGGCAGCCCTCCCTAAACTCCATCAGTTGTTGTTAGAAGTGGAACAGCCATTAGAACCTGTGCTAGCCGAAATGGAATTTACAGGGGTACGGATCGATCAGGCATATTTAGCAGAATTTTCCAAGACACTCGAACAGGATTTGCAGGCGATCGAACAAAAAGCTTACAACTCCGCCGGACAAAAATTCAACCTGGGTTCCCCCAAACAATTGGGAGATCTATTATTTGATAAATTAGGTTTAGATAAACGTAAATCGCGTAAAACGAAGACGGGTTACTCTACAGATGCAGCGACGCTGGAGAAACTACAGGGAGATCATTCCGTGATTGATGCGATAGTCGAATATCGCACGTTATCTAAACTCAAATCTACCTACGTGGATGCCCTTCCCGCTCTCGTCCGTTCCGACACTCAGCGCGTTCACACAGACTTCAACCAGACCATCACTGCCACGGGTCGGCTCTCCTCTTCCAGTCCAAACTTACAGAACATTCCCATCCGCACCGCTTTTAGCCGCCAGATTCGCAAAGCTTTTGTGCCTGAACCCGGTTGGTTACTCGTCGCAGCGGATTATTCTCAAATTGAACTGCGAATTCTGGCTCACCTGAGTCAAGAACTTGTGCTGCTGGAAACCTATCAAAACAATCAAGACATTCACGCACTCACCGCCCGTCTCTTGTTTGAAAAAGACGAGATCTCACCAGAAGAACGCCGCCTTGCCAAAGTGATTAATTTCGGTGTCATCTACGGTATGGGCGCTCAGCGATTTGCCAGAGAATCCGGTTTTAGCACAGCGGATGCCAAAATGTTCATTGAAAGATTTAACGATCGCTATCCCCAAGTCTTTGCTTACTTACAACAAATGCAACGGGAGGCGATCGCTCAAGGTTACGTCGAAACCATCCTCGGTCGTCGTCGTTACTTCAACTTCAGTAGCGACAGCCTCAAACAACTGCGCGGCAAACATCCCGACGAAATTGACCTCGGTAAAATTCGGACACGCGATCAGTACGATAGCCAGCTACTCCGAGCTGCCGCTAACGCTCCCATCCAGGGTTCGAGTGCCGACATTATCAAAATCGCCATGGTCAGATTACACGACATCCTGGCGCAGCATCAGGCGAATCTACTGCTGCAAGTTCACGATGAATTAGTGTTTGAAATTCATCCCGATGAATGGGATGACGTGCGATCGCAAATTCAAACCACAATGGAATCTGCCGTTCGCTTGAGCATCCCACTTGTAGTAGAGATTCATGCGGGACAAAACTGGATGGAAGCCAAATAATTTCTTCATCTAATGAACTTGCGAGTTTCAGGTAAATTTAAATTAATGTTGGCAACCCGTTGAACAACTTAGAGCAATATCGTGTCTATCCCATTTACTGATCGAGAGATGTATAAAGCTTGGCGAGCAAATCTTCAAGCTTCTCTTCACACTTCACGTAGTAATTCCCATCGGTTGCTCCTCTTTTATGCAGTAGAGTGTGGCTTAAAGGCCGTCCTGATGAGGCGGAGATCTATCACATGCACAAAGGATTGTGCAGAAATTACTGAAGCGCAGCATAATATTAACAAGTTACTGGACATTCTCTGTGCTGGTCGTGCTCTGAAGTTACCCGACCAGTTGGTCATAAGCAAAATCAAAGTGAATGGTATTTACCAGGAGCGCTTGCTGAATCCTGGTCAAATCAATCAAATATGGCGTTATGGGGGCGCGATCGCAGGCAGTAAATCTGAAGTTGGATTGCCTTGCAATGATGTATCAGTTGAGCAACAGTTATTACAGATTGTAAAGTGGATTGAAGGGGAGCTTGGACAGCCATGAGATCACTTAAATTCCTAACCTGGCTAGATGTACGAAGAGAAATTCGCCGCAAGACAAGTAATGGAACTCACATGCCTCTAAACTCTGGCATTGTGAATATCAATTGCTTTTCTGATGCTCTAGAAATTACGCTCGATTCCCCTCACAGTCGGCTAGATGCTGAGAATAAGTTATTGGAGTGGTTTGGAGACTGGTATCATCAAGGTGAAGCGCTCATTCAGCTTGATCTGGGTGATGCTACATTGCCAATTGAATTTATCGAAGACAAAACCAATCTTCCCCATAAAACTGTAATTAAACCATTTTGGAATGAAATGGTTTATATAAATTCCACGGGTGAGGAGAGCAATGTTGAGAAACAGTTATTACAGGAAGATACTGTCACAACGGAAAACAATCATGAGACAGTTCCTTTGCCTGAAGCTTATTCATCCTCTAGTAAGCCATTGATTGTAGCCTTTTACTCATTCAAAGGTGGTGTAGGTAGAACTCTACAACTTGCTGCACACTTGTTTGCATTAATTGACCATGCTAAAGAACTTAGGCGAACTTTAGAAGTCTTGGTGATTGATGCAGATTTAGAAGCTCCTGGCTTAACCTATTGGGATCGCTTGGAGGGTCAGCAAGCTGCCGTTTCATTTATCAATTTTTTAGAGGTCTATCATTACTCACCCCTGGAAATTGAACGATCGCTCGAATTATTTGTTAAAGAAATTAAGAAATCTCCTAAACGGGAAGGTAGTTCTACCTTTTATTTTCTACCTGCTTGTCTCCAAGATGAAGAGCTATTAGACACCCCGATTCTACCTGAACAAATTGCCCGCAGTCTGAATCATCCTTGGGAATTTGGTACAGCCCTTTATCGCCTTGGAGAAGCGATGGAAGTAGACTATGTTCTAATAGATTTACGTGCGGGATTAAGTGAGATCTCTAGTCCAGCCATTTTTGATCCTAGAATTCAAAGATTTTTTGTGACAACAGTTACAGAACAATCTATTTCAGGCACTGAGTTGGTGCTAAAGCAGATTCGTCAAGTTGCTCCTACTGATTATGAGGTTGATAGTAATAAATATTCTGATCCTTCCATCATATTCAGCCTATTAACACCAGAAATTAAGGCACTACCAGATTTTGAAAATGCTTTAGTGCGCCTGAGGAGCGCCTACATCCAATCAGAAAACGATACTGTTTACTCTAAACGATTGGAAGTTAAAGAAACTGATTTCGCTCAAGAGTTATTGAATATCAATGGTTGGCAAGATGCACGGAACAGATTAGCATCTTCATCTGTTATGCGGATTGCCAAAGATTGGGCAATCAACCAGTTGAAGTCTTTATCTGAGAATGGATCAGAAAAAATTCCTCAAGAAGCCGCATCCGCTTCATCAGAGCAAGTAAATAAGTTGAAGGATATTTGTGAACGCTATGTATTTGCTGAAAGTGGGCAGGGTGAGAGCCTACTTGTGACAGAGCCGCTGAGAAATTTAGCGACAACCTTTGGGGAAGATTTACCTCATGTTGTTTCATTAGGAGCAAAGGGGTCTGGAAAGACGTTTATATGCGTGCAGTTATGTCGTCTGAAATACTGGGAAACGTTTGTTCAGCTTGCGCTTAAAACAGAACTACCTTCAAATTCAAAAACTTATATTTTCCCGTTCCTTCAGTCAGAGACTTTGATAGAAACTGCTAAGCAAATCACGGAAGAAGCCAGAACAAATATTTGGCGAGATCTAAACATCAACTCAACTCAAAATATCTATCCTGAATATCGAGACCAGATTAAAGAACAGTTGACTAACGGTAACTTGACTGAATTGGACTGGTCAAGATTTTGGATTTGTCAGCTAGCAAATGCTTTGAGCATTGAACTGAAATCCAACAGTACACCAACTGCTTTGCTTGCAAGTCTGAATCAACAGCTAAAAATAAAGGAAATACGAATTGTTTTTCTAATTGATGGTTTAGAAGATCTCTTCCAAAATGCATCCCATGATTCCAAACAACAAATTGCTTTGAAAACACTCATTGAACTACCACAACGATTGTCTGAACTCAGACAATTAAATCTAGGGCTACTCATTCTGTTGCGCCGTGATTTTCTACGCTATGCTCTCTCACAAAACGTAGCGCAATTTGAAAGTTTGTATCGTCCTTATGAGCTTATTTGGAATCTCGATTCTTTTCTAAAGTTAGTTTATTGGGTTTGTAGTCAAGCAAATGTCATTGATGCTAGAGAGGCAGAAATAGATGCGCTCAGTCGGGAAGAAATCATTGAAAAATTGCAGCGCCTATGGGGTGAAAAGCTAGGTGGTGTGAAAGAGGCTTATTCTCATAATTGGGTATTTGCTGTCTTAACTGACTTCAAAGGTAGACTACAAGCAAGAGATATCGTCCGTTTTTTATTTCATGCTGCAAAAACCACTGTTGAAGATTCTATGGGAGTACTTAATAAATGGTCTGCAAATCGCCTCCTACCCCCTGCTGCAATTCGGCGAGCACCTGAACCTTGTAGCCTTGCAAAAGTCCAAGAAGCGCAAGAAGAGTATCCAGATTTTAAGGAGTGGGTTGAATCACTTGGAAAATTCTCTCAAGACTTGAAACAGGTTCCGTTTAGTGTAGAAGACTTAGACATGGAACCTGCAACAATTAGGATGTTAGAGGATATGGGTGTGCTTTACGAAGATAAGGCAAAAAGAGAGGCAAAGCGCTTTTATATGCCAGAAATCTTCCGCACTGGGCTGGGATTTAGCCTCGCCAATCGAGCCAGACCACGGGTTCTTGTCTTGAAGCGTAAGGCCCTAGAGATGGGTTCTGGTTCGAGATAATCTCATCATGTTTGCCTGTTATTCATGCAAAATCCTTTTCAGCCTATTATGAGAATTATCAAAGTGACTCGAGCTAATTTCAATAGTGAGTTAACCTGGCACTGAAACTGTGTTCAGGTATTTAACCGAAGAAATGCAAGTTGTTTTACAGTTGGATAATTTGCGAGGGCGGAACGCCTCCGCGAAGTCATCCAATTAATTTGGTTTTACGTTTGAGCCAGGTAAGTCCCATTCATGTTAACTACAATACATTCCCGATCGAGTCAGTCTATGGCAGAATCCTAAAGAGGACAAAGTATCAATTCTTACTTTAGCTAGAAGATGGGAATGCAAGTTGATGGACGCTACGAAATTATTCGAGAACTGAGTCGGAGCCAGTTCGGCAAAACTTATCTGGCAGAAGACACCTATCAGCGATCGCGTCCCCATTGCATTGTCAAACAATTGCAACTTCAGTCCAAAGCTTCCCCCCTGTTGCAAAAGGCAAGAGCTTTGTTTGAGCGCGAGGCGCAGCTTTTGTTCCAGCTTGGTGAACATGCCCAAGTGCCGCGCTTATTTACCTATTTTGAGCAGCATGGCGATTTTTTTCTGGTGCAAGAATGGATCGATGGCTACAATTTGCGGAGCAAGTTTACCTATGGCGATCGCTGGGACGAAAAGAAACTCATCCCGTTTTTGCAAGAAGTATTAATGGTGCTGGCAGAGGTGCATCGACGGGGGATGCATCTGGATATCAAACCAGAAAATTTAATTCGCCGATGGCACGATCGACGGCTATTTTTAACCGATTTCGCCAGAATCAAAGCCATCCGAGATTTGATCGTGGATGCTCAAGGGCAACCCCAATTTCTCAAGCCGATAGGGACTCCAGGCTACTGGCCGATTGAACAAGTCCAAGGGCAACCTCTGCTCTGTAGTGATATCCACGCCATCGGGATGATGTCCATCCAGGCGCTCACGGGCTATCTTCCCAGCCACTTACCCCGACATCCCCTGACCCAAATGGTGGAGTGGCATGAACAAGTCGAGGTCAGCCCAGCGTTGACAGCAGTGCTCGATCGCATGGTTGCCTATGAGCCGCGATCGCGCTATCAATCGGTATCAGAGGTGATGACAGACCTTGCGGCGATCGGAGCAAACTCATCACCCCACTGGAGTTTCAACCTGTTATTGGCTGAAGCGAACTCCGTTGAGTATGGTCTGGTTATTCCTGCACGGTTTGAATGGGCTAGAAGCTTTTCCGAAGGGTTAGCGGCTGTAATTACCCAACAGCGCTTGGGTTACATCAATAAATCAGGTGATTTTGCCATTTCGCCCAATCTGGAGTTTGATCCAATCAGTATTTTCCGGGAAGGAGCGTATCAATTTTCTGAGGGATTAGCACGGGTCGCGATCGCGGAGCGGTGGGGCTTTCTCAATGTAGCAGGACAGTTTGTGATTGCCCCTCAATTTGATAGTGCTGGTGCCTTTTCTGAGGGTCTGGCCCGCGTGGAAGTTGATGGCCAGTATGGGTACATCAATCATCAAGGGAATTTCTTGATTCCACCACAATACAAGAGTGCAGCAACGTTTCGGGAAGGACTGGCGGGTGTGGAGGTGGGCAGTCAGTTTGGCTACATCAATCGTCAAGGGGAAATGGTGATTCAGCCCCAGTTCGATACAGCGGATGAATTTAAGCAAGGGTTGGCACGAGTGACGTTGAAAGACAAGTATGGCTTCATTAATAAAATTGGAGAACTCGTCATTCCAGCCCAGTTTGATGTGGCTCACAACTTTGCTGAGGGATTGGCACGAGTCCGCTGGGGGGATTTCTATGGGTATATCGATCGCACTGGAAAAATGGTGATTCCGCCGCAATTTGACGATACCTTCAGCTTCACAGAAGGGTTGGCACTGGTGCGCCGACAGCAGCAATATGGCTATGTCAACGCAGCAGGAGAACAGGTAATTGCCTGCCAGTTTGCCGATGCCTATCCCTTTGCTGGACAATTAGCCGCTGTTAAACTCAACCAGCGTTGGGGCTTTATTGACCACACAGGCAAAATGGTCGTCGAACCCCAGTTTGAGGATGCTGGTTCTTTCAGCTATGGGCTAGCAGCGGTTAAGGTGGGCGATCGCTGGGGATATTTGGGAGAGAAGCGATAGACTAAATTGGAAAAATGATTCCCAAGATCTTCGAGAGATCTGCGGTTGCTACACCATTGCTGATAGTTGGACGTTTGTGAAAGCAACGATCGCAGGCATGGAATCAGAACGCCCTAATTTACAGACAGAATATTCTCGTGAATATACTGAGAAAACGAACGCAACCCGCATTTTCAAGATACTCAAGACGATTATTGAGCGGTATGAAAGGGCAGATTTTTGCCAAACCTTGACCAAGATTGAAATTGTGCTCAAAGATTCAATGAATTTCTATCTGAGAAGATCTCACTTGAGAGGGGTGATTGGGCTGAACCCTTGGGCAAAAGGGGGTAATTTTTGTAACAAGTTCATATCATAGATGAAAGCTTTGTTTTTCATTCATGTCGCATCATCTAAACATGCTGAGCCAGATCAAAGACCTTGCAGCGAATCTTGCGCCTCGATTAATTGAAATTCGTCGTCATCTTCACAGTCACCCTGAGTTAAGTGGTCAAGAATATCAAACGGCTGCCTATGTTGCGGGGGTGCTGTCATCGGCGGGATTACGAGTCCAAGAATTAGTAGGTAAAACGGGGGTGGTGGCTGAGTTACCGGGGCGATCAGAAGATCAGCGTATCCTGGCGATTCGGGCTGATATGGATGCCTTGCCAATTCAAGAACGGACGAACTTAGAATATGCCTCTCGGCAACCAGGAATCATGCACGCCTGTGGACATGATGTTCATACGACCGTTGGCTTGGGCACGGCCATGATGCTGGCTCAATTAGGGGAGTCGCTGCCAGGAACTGTGCGGTTTTTGTTCCAACCTGCGGAGGAAACCGCGCTGGGGGCTGCCTGGATGGTAAAAGACGGAGCTATCAAGGGAGTGAATGCCATTTTCAGTTTGCATACTTTCCCGACGATCTTGGGTGGCTCAGTCGGTATTCGCTACGGAGCCTTAACCGCTGCGGCAGACGATCTGGAGATTTCGATTATCGGTGAGTCAGGGCACGGAGCCAGACCCCATGAAGCGATCGACGCTATTTGGATTGCTGCCCAAGTGATTACAACCTTGCAACAGGCGATTAGTCGCACCCAGAATCCACTCCGCCCAGTTGTGTTGACAATTGGCCAAATCAGTGGCGGCAGAGCACCAAATGTAATCGCCGATCAAGTCCGGCTGTTGGGCACCGTGCGATCGCTCCATCCTGAAACCAGTGTTACTCTCCCTGCCTGGATTGAAAACATTGTTGCCAATGTTTGTCAAACCTATGGAGCACGCTATGAACTGCACTACCGACGGGGTGTTCCCGCTGTACAAAACGACCCGATGTTGACCCAGATTATTGAATCTGCTGCTCAAGAGTCTTGGGGGAGCGATCGCGTCCAAATTCTTCTTGAACCTTCTCTAGGGGCAGAAGATTTTGCCCTCTATCTGGATCAAATCCCCGGAACTATGTTTCGTTTAGGAGTTGGCTTTGTAGACCAACCTAATTTCCCTTTACATCATCCGATGTTTCAGGTAAATGAAGCCGCTATTGTAACAGGGGTAGTGACCATGACTTACGCAGCTTACAAGTATTGGCAGCACTAGCACCAGTTCAACATAAAACTCAGGTGCGTCCTTTGCCGAGTTAATATAACGTGAGTCTCCAATGGAGAGTGGTGGATGCGTCGCACCCACCACTCTCTAGGAAGCAGGCAAGAAAACTACGTTTTCTCAGGAGTTCGATGATCGCACGTCGAACTGGCGTTAATAAATTACTCCACTACTCCAAAGCGGTTAAACGGCCAGAAGCGAAACAAAGCCCTGCCAATGATACTTGCTTGCGGCAACGAACCCCAAACATGGGAATCTCGGCTGTTATTGCGGTTATCCCCCAGAACGAAAACGGCTTCTGGAGGTACTTGCACAGGGCGCATTTGATAGTCGGGCGGCTCAGCGATAAAGTCTTCTTTGAGGACTTGGTTGTCAACAATGACAACACCGTCGGCAACTTCCACCGTTTGCCCCGGAGTAGCAATGATTCGTTTAATTAAAGCCTGATCTGGAGTGAACCCTTCTGCTTGCAACACTGGGGGTGCTCGAAATACAACGATTTCTCCCACCAACGGAGGACGCAAGCGATAGGAGACTTTATCTACAATCAAACGATCGCCAATTAACAGCGTTGGAGCCATTGAGTCGGAAGGGATATAGCGTGGCTCCGCAATGAAGACCCGGAGGAAGAGAGCCAGGGCCAGAGCGATCGCTAAGATTCGCAGATTTTCTCTAAGCATTCCTGAGGAAGACTTGGCGGTTGACTTAGAGGGAGTTAAATCTTGCGGATCTGAGGTCATAAAGAGTGAGCTATTTTTAACAAACCAAACTAGGGGATAGTCGTTCCATTTTGCCATGAATTTGCTGTAAATTCGGAAATCTCCAACCTATATAAATATCTGACAGAAATACAGAAATCTCTTAAGCTAAAGACATCAATTCGATCAATAAGCGTCGCCTGGCTCAAGGAAAAATTGCAAATTATGAGTAATTCAGGGGCATGGTATATTGTCAAGCAAAGCGATGGAAGTTGTGAAATATTACCTTACCCACCGCAGGATCAAGTTGGGTCAGGCAAAGAGCTAGAGCGATGGGGGCCATTCGCTTCAGAGGCAGAGGCGATCGGTCGTCGCGTTGGGCTGATTCGCGCTGGCAAATGTAAACCCCTTTAAAAGACCAGATAGGGACTATACTATTGTGACAGTTTCCTGACTCCACTCCGGCCTATTTTCTAGTTCAGCCCTGCACTAGCGGATTGTTTCCGCTCTGGGTTGCCCCTGATTAGCAATTTGTTGATTCAGCACTTCCAGCGCTTCAGCGTATTGAGGATCAGCCGCAGTACCTACGTTTTCGCGGTTTTCCACCAGTTCTTCCCGCTGAGCTTCAGTCAATTCCACAATCACATCAGGTTCAATGCCAGCATGGTTAATATCTCGACCACTGGGGGTCAAGTACTTGGCAACTGTAATGGCCAATCCTGAACCATCGCCCAAGCCCCGCACAGATTGAACCAATCCTTTACCAAAGGTTTTAGTACCAACCAGGACGGCTCGATTGTTGTCTTGTAACGCACCTGACAGAATTTCGCTGGCACTGGCTGAGCCACCGTCTATCAGAACGACCAAAGGTTTATCTGTCAAAGCAGTGCCATTAGCCCGCTCTAAATCGGAAATTCCCTGTCGATCGACAGTTGAGACAATGCTGCCTTCATCTAACCACATGCGGGCAATGTCAATGCTGGCATAGAGCAAACCACCAGGATTACCGCGTAGATCCATAATGTAACCTGTGATATTCTGCTCCTCCAGCGCTTCGATCGCATCTTTCATCTCTTCAGCAGCATTGGCGCTGAATTGGTTAAGGCGAATGTAGCCAATTGGTCCAAACTGACCTTGTTGCACATTGAAGCGAACTGGGTGAATCTCAATTCGGGCACGTTTAAGTTGAAATTCTAACTCCTCATCCTCTCTCTGGATCGTCAGGGTGACATTGGTATTCACTGGACCACGAATCAGAGTCACAGCCTGGTTAACATCCATGCCCTCGGTAGATTGTCCATCGATTTTAACAATCACATCCCTGGCTAAGATCCCAGCTTCAAACGCTGGCGTATCTTCAATTGGAGAAACGACGATGAGATCTTTCGTTTCCTCGTCTTGAGCCAGTTGAATCCCCACTCCCGTTAACTCCCCGGAGGTATCAATTTGCATGTTCCGAAATTCTTCCGGGTTCATGAAGCGGGTGTAAGGATCGTTTAGCTGCTCCAACATCTCGTTTACAGCAGCATATGCTTCCTCGCGGTTCGTGTAATCACGCGCCAGATAATCTTGCCGGACGGCTTGCCAATCAACCTGATTGAAAGTGGCATCGACGTATGTGCGGTCAATCAATTGCCAGACTTCGTCAATCAACTCTTTGGGACTTTCCTGAAAAAAAGCCTGCCCTTGAGACAGGTGAAGTCCTGCACCAGTTACAGTGACAGCGGTGACAGCAACAGCAGTCGCACCTAAGACGAATCCGCGCTTTGTGATTGCCATAGTCAAGTCTTAGCAAAAAGGGAGTACGCTCAATCTAGCATAGACTCTGCCGAACGGCAGTACTTTAAACAGACTGTTTTAGATTAAGGATTTGACCCCTAGTGGATCAACCATTTCCGGGTCAAAATTCCCTGGTAAGGGCTAAACAGCAAGGCTAAAAGAAATCCCGCAAAAATCACGATCGCGATCGTCGGCCCAGAAGGCAAATCAAAGTGATAACTCAGGTACATGCCTGTAACAGCAGCGATCCCTCCCAGTCCTGATCCCAGGATCATCATCCAGTGCAATTCTTTTACCAATAGATAGGCCGTGATAGCCGGACCGATCATCAGCGCAACGACCAGAATCACCCCTACGGTTTTCATGCCAACAATAATGGTCAGCGTAATGCCAGCCATCAGTCCGAAATTAATCCACTGAACGGGCAACCCAACTGCCTCAGCCCCCGAGCGGTCAAAGGTAAAAAACAACAGTTCTTTGTAGCACAGCTTGACCAACAGTAGTACAAATAGGGTCGTGATGGCAGTTCGTTCGACATCGGTAGTCGTGACTCCCAAGATGTCGCCAAACAGCAAACCTTCTAAGTCAATTTGGCTCCGCAGAATGGTCAACAGTAAGATGCCCAATGAGAAAAAGCTGGCAAACGTCAGGGCCATGGCTGCATCCACTTTGACCCGTGTCTGACTTCGCAACCAGGCAATGACTGACGTACTGATCATGCCAGAAACAAAAGCGCCTAACAGAATGTCAATACCGAGGAAATTAGCGATCGCCAATCCAGGTAGCACCGCATGAGCAATCACATCGCCCAGTAAAGCCATCCGCTGCACGATCAGGTAAGTCCCCACAAGTGGACAGAGTACCCCAACTAAAGCCCCAACCGATAAAGCATTCCGCATGAATTCGTAATTCAGCGGGTCAAGTAACCAATCCACCATAGTTAAACGCGATCAACAGTAATAGAGATAATCAAATCATCGCTCATCACTGCTTCCGATCCGCTAGTAGCTGGGGTGAATTGCCAGGATTCTTCGAGAATACACGCGGCCAACTCAACATATGCCTGATTCAGGGGGTGATCACTGGGTTGCGGAATGGCATCGGCAACGTGGCCGTCGGGCTGAACTACAATTTTGAAGTCTACGGCTTGCCCGAAAAGGGGCAGAGCGTCGGGGGTAATCAGACAGTGCGAGGCGGCAGGGTCGGGGTTGAATACTTGCTCTGTCTGCGTTGGACTGGGGAGTGTTTCTGGGCGATCGCCTGCTTCATTTAAAGTAGAAATAACCTGCACACTGGTCATTAGCTGATTAAAGGTTTGTTCTGTAGGAATGTCGATGGTGGGCAGATCCGATGTCTCTGCTGTAGAAGTCGCTGCATCTTGAGGTGGAATTGCATTGTCGTCCACAGGCATAGATGAATTCGTCGCTGCACCAGTTACAGGGGGGGCAGGTAAATTGTGATTGGGTTGCAAGTTTGGCACAGGCAGCGGAGCCGAGGGGAGGGGAGCAGCAGGGTCGGAACCTGTGGATGGAGTTGCCAATGGAGTTGTTGCCAGTGGAGTTGAGGGAGATAGCTCAGCAGCATTGGGTTCGATTGGGGGAGAGACAGGTTCAGACGGAGTGAATTCTTGAGGAGGAACGGTGGGATTGTAAATTGGGGAAAGCACAGTCTCTGGTTTGTCTTCTGGGGCAGTGACAGGCTCGGACTCGATGGGGGCAAGTTCAGGAACAGGGTCGAGGGATTGAGTGATCCCAGGCAAATCTGAGGGAACGGTAGCCGATAGGGGAGGTGAAGGAGCGATCGCCCCGGTCGCCAGATCTTCTATTAATGCTGTCTGAACATCAGGTAACTCGACTATCTCAACTGCTGTAAAGGTTTGAGATGAATCAGTGGCCATTTGAGTCAGCCAAGGCAAAACCGCCCATAACACTAACGCATGAAAAAATACTGAAGCTCCAGCAAGACTCAACCAAAATTTGAGGGAGTTATGTTGGGGATGAGTGAGTGTAATCACAGGAGGTTCAGAAGGCGATAGAGATGTCATAACAGAGGTAAAACATAAAGATAGATGATCTGAAGGTTAAGTTAGCATCTCAGGGAACAGTCAAGACCTGCACGACATTAGAACTCTAAGGCATGAGACCCCAGTTTGAGAGCAAGGTTCCTACACGTCTTTTGGAAAACAAGAGTAATTATCGAATTTGCATTACAGTAGGGTGTGCCCAGTGTAGGTCGTGCTTCGACTACGCTCAGCACTCGGCTGCGCTCAGTGCTTGGATGCGCTCAGTGCTCGGATGGGGTGTGCCCAGTGTAGGTCGTGCTTCGACTGCGCTCAGCACTCGGATGCGCTCAGGACTCGGATGGGGTGTGCCCAGTGTAGGTCGTGCTTCGACTACACTCAGCACTCGGCTGCGCTCAGTGCTTGGATGCGCTCAGGACTCGGATGGGGTGTGCCCAGTGTAGGTCGTGCTTCGACTACGCTCAGCACTCGGCTGCGCTCAGTGCTCGGCTGCGCTCAGGACTCGGCTGCGCTCAGCACTCGGCTGCGCTCAGCACTTGGATAGGGTGTGCCCAGTGTAGGTCGTGCTTCGACTACGCTCAGCACTCGGCTGCGCTCAGTGCTCGGATGCGCTCAGGACTCGGCTGCGCTCAGCACTTGGATAGGGTGTGCCCATCTCTCGGTTAATAGTGGGTTGAGCGGAGTCGTGTGGGTTGAGCGGAGTCGTGTGGGTTGAGCGGAGTCGTGTGGGTTGAGCGGAGTCGTGTGGGTTGAGCGGAGTCGTGTGGGTTGAGCGGAGTCGTGTGGGTTGAGCGGAGTCGAAACCCCATATCAGACCTACAGTTGTTAGGTCAATCAGGTATCCTGGTTTTTGCGGCAACGGTAAAGGTAACGCTCTTTCCATATCACTGTTTGTCACCAAATTCGATTACTGTCACAAAGTGAAAAAAATATAAATATTAATTATCTGTAAGCAAAGAAGTTTCAAAGCTTGGCTTATGCGATACCTGATATATTTTGTGTGGGCCTGTTGGTCAGGGTACTCCACGAGTGAATGCTCAATTAGCAAGCCGTTTCATTAGATAACTAATGGTGACTAATGATGAGATAATGGTGAGGCTTTATGGAGGTCAATCAGTCTAGCGCCCTGGCCGTGTAACAGATATTGGCACAACTTGTAGCTGCTTTGCTGTAAACCGCTTGGTAGCACTGAGCGGCAGATTTCTACATTTGGCTCTCTCGGATCTCATTGATTCACAGGAAGGGAAACATGTCTTATTCTCAAACTCGAACCCAGTCAAAATCGGGATATCAGGCTGGTGTAAAAGATTACCGCTTGACATATTACACTCCGGATTACACCCCGAAAGATACTGATATTCTGGCAGCATTCCGGGTCACACCTCAGCCTGGTGTACCGCCTGAAGAAGCGGGCGCAGCCGTAGCAGCCGAGTCTTCAACCGGAACCTGGACAACAGTGTGGACAGACTTGCTGACCGACCTCGATCGCTACAAAGGTCGTTGTTACGACATCGAACCCGTTCGGGGTGAAGACAATCAATTCATCTGTTACATTGCCTATCCCCTCGACTTGTTTGAGGAAGGCTCTGTCACCAACATGTTGACCTCGATTGTGGGTAATGTGTTCGGATTTAAGGCATTGAAAGCCCTGCGGTTAGAAGATTTGAGAATTCCGATCGCTTACCTCAAAACGTTCCAGGGTCCTCCCCACGGCATTCAGGTTGAGCGCGACAAGCTGAACAAGTATGGTCGTCCTCTGCTCGGTTGCACCATCAAACCCAAGCTGGGTCTATCTGCTAAGAACTATGGTCGCGCTGTGTATGAGTGTTTGCGCGGCGGTTTGGACTTTACCAAAGACGACGAAAACATCAACTCCCAACCGTTCCAACGGTGGCGCGATCGTTTCCTGTTTGTTGCAGAAGCAATTCACAAAGCACAGGCCGAAACGGGTGAAATCAAGGGACATTACTTGAATGTCACGGCTCCCACTTGCGAAGAAATGTTCAAGCGGGCTGAGTATGCTAAAGAACTGCAAATGCCCATCATCATGCATGACTTCTTGACCGCTGGTTTTACCGCCAATACCAGTCTGGCCAAGTGGTGCCGCGATAATGGTCTGTTGCTCCACATCCACCGTGCCATGCACGCTGTGATTGACCGTCAGAAGAACCACGGGGTTCACTTCCGCGTTTTAGCCAAGTGCCTGCGGATGTCTGGTGGTGACCACATCCACACGGGCACCGTTGTAGGTAAGTTGGAAGGTGACAAAGCCATCACTCTTGGTTTCATCGATCTGTTGCGTGAGAACTACATTGAGCGCGACATGTCTCGGGGTGTTTACTTTACCCAAGACTGGGCTTCGATGCCAGGGGTGATGGCTGTTGCCTCCGGTGGTATCCACGTTTGGCACATGCCTGCATTGGTGGAAATCTTTGGCGATGAGTCTGTGCTTCAGTTTGGTGGTGGTACACTGGGTCACCCCTGGGGTAACGCTCCCGGTGCGGCTGCTAATCGGGTTGCACTGGAAGCTTGCATCCAGGCTCGTAACGAAGGCCGAGACTTGATGCGCGAAGGCGGCGATATCATTCGTGAAGCGGCTCGTTGGAGTCCTGAACTGGCTGCGGCTTGTGAACTGTGGAAGGAGATCAAGTTCGAGTTTGAGGCCGTTGATACCGTCTGATCAAGGGCAAAAGGCAAAAGTGAAGTCAACTTTTTCTCCTTCTGCCTTATGTTGCTGAGCTTTTGCCTTTTGAACGCTTTGTAAGACTGGGTCAACTTATGGATCTCAAGCAAATTGCTAAAGATACCGCCAAGACGCTGATTAGTTATTTGACTTATCAGGCATTGCGGACGGTGGTTGCCCAATTGCGGGAAACTGATCCACCCAGAGCTTTTTGGTTGCAGGAATTTTCCAACAAAACGTCCATTCAGGATGGTGAAGCTTATCTGCAAGCTTTATTTCAAGCAGAATCCTCTCTGGCCTTGCGAATTCTCACCGTAAGAGAACACATTGCCGAGGAAATTGCAGACTACTTACCTGAGATGGTGCGATCGGGAATTCAGCAAGCCAATACGCAGCATCGTCGCGATCAATTAGAGCGCATGACGCAACTCGATCTCTCAACCTCCACGGCTCCTCCAGAGGAACTGTCGAGTTCTGATTCTGAATAGCTTTCTTTTTGACTTGTTAGCTTACTCATTTCAAGGAACTGAATCCCATGAAGACCTTACCTAAAGAGATTCGCTTTGAGACTTTCTCCTACCTACCACCGCTGACTGATGCTCAAATCGTCAAGCAAGTGCAGTACATTTTAGACAAGGGATACATCCCGGCCGTTGAATTCAGTGAGAGTTCTGCTGCTGAACAGCATTTCTGGACGATGTGGAAGTTACCTTTGTTCAGCGCTTCCACTCCGCAGGAAGTGTTGAATGAAGTGCAGCAGTGTCGTTCTGAGAACAATTCTTGCTATGTGCGCGTTGTTGGTTTTGACAATATTAAGCAGTGTCAAGTGTTGAGCTTTATCGTTCACAAGCCAAATACTTCTGGTTTCCGCTATTAATCCCTTTTGATGTAGCGCTCGCGCAACTTACTTGTTTTTTGGCGTAGAAGCCCCCATAGCAGGGGCTTCTATTGCTTTATTTACCTATCAGTAGTGCTTTAGAGGCAGATTGTCCTATCTGGTTGAGTTGGTGAATCAGGCGTAGACTCAGGAACGTAATCACAGTCTATCCTCAATCAGCAACACCGAAAATCATCGGGAAGATAACCGATATAGCGACGGAGATGCAGATTGGCTTGATCTGGCTGGAGGCGATCGCCATTGATGTAGATCTCCCCAGTAGTCGGTTCCTCTGCCGTGGCTAACATGCGGATCAGAGTCGTTTTGCCTGCACTGTTCGGCCCAATCAAACTATATATTTCGCCAAATCTGACCTCCAAATCAACGTCGTTCACTGCAAGATGGCGGTCAAATTGCTTCGTCAGGCATTGGGTTGCGATCGCCAATTCTGTTTGCACAGGGTTTTGAACTGCTGCTGCTGGTACAGATAGCTTACACTTCTCCTAAAAGCGATCGCCAGTTGCTTTTGGCAAAGGTGCAGCAAACATTTTCAATTCTGAAAAGGCATCACTTTATGCAAAGATAAGTTAGGAAATGTGAATTTAATCTATCTATCCCAACGCTAGTGGTCTGTATAATTTTGATTTGCGGGATACCCCGCAAATCAAAATCGAGTTAAAAGAAGTTTTGAGGGGTCACAGACCCCTCAAAGATTCCTTGACAGACTACTGGTAGGCTAAGGCACAAATAGACATATAGTTTCTCCGCCTAAGAGTCAGGCAAGGGACTTAAGCCCCTTGCTCAAGGGTGGGATGAACTTATGCCCTAGCCTACTAGTGCGTTAGGGGAATTAATACTAACGGGAGAGTTTAAGAACCCTATGAAAGTTGGCGATCGCGTCCGAGTTAAAGAATCAATTTTGGTTTACCATCACCCTGAGCACCGAAGTCAAGCCTTCGATCTGAAAGGATTAGAAGGAGAAGTGGTCGCGATCGCGAGCGAATGGCACGGTAAATCGATCAGCGCCAATCTCCCGTTGCAAGTGAAATTTAGCAACAAGTTTAAGGCTCACCTGCGCGACACTGAACTGGAGTTGATCGATGCAGATGGTCAATAGCCCTGGGTCAATCCTGGGCGAATTTGCTGAGATGACATCTGATTGTTAGACCAGTTGACTATGACACAGACTGACTAGGAGACGGCTTATGCATGGATAAAACGGAACACAGCAACTTGACACTTCCAAAATTGACACATTGTACTACTGGTGACTTGACTGATTGAATACAATTGTTGGCTATCTTTAGGATAAAATACCTTGTGGTGTGAATGAGTAAAAATGACTAGTCAAGCTTTAATGCCTAATTCTCCATCTCGTCTAAAAAGCATCTATGCACCTGACTGTGGAACCGGATCTGCATCAAATGGCGATACGTTTGTTCAATCGATCTGCACTCAAAAGGATACTGGTAGAACCGTGAAATTGCCTTACAGGGAGAATCACCAAGCTGAATGGCTGCACCTGCAAGCCGATATTGATGCTCTGCTTCAGCAATTGCAACAGTTACAACAGCAGCGATCGCCCTTACATCAAAGTGCCCAAGAGAACAGTAACCACACTGATAGATTGAGCCAACCCGTCGCTGCAATGCGGGGTTAAACAGGGGCACAGCCTTTAGGATGTTGGACTCTAGCAATCTAGAGCTTCATCCAAGCTGCTTGGCCTTTGAGGTATCAAACATGAAAGGGCAATGTTAGCAGCGGCATCAGTCCCAGAGGTAGCCAATGCCACGGGAAACCGCTGCCGACTGTGTCCTTTTTATCAGAACTCTCTAGAAGGTGCGAAATCCGTAGCTCCAAGCGACACAGGCTGTTGTCGCCAAAGGCAGCAGACTGAGCTACCTGCGAGGCATGAGGAGCCTGTACAACCAGCAACAGCGTCTCAGCCAGAAGCAGCGGATCAACTCGCTGAGCGGCCCACTGGTCTGCCCGTAACTCTCGCAACAGCAGTAATTCTTGCCATAGTGTTTCTGTCTTGGGTAGCCAATCCGTGCAACGTCGTACCCAGCCCAGCCAGAAGAACCAAAAAGTATCTCGATAAACGGCATGGGCTTGTTCATGGGTAAAAACTGCCTGGAGTTGTTTGGCCTCTAGCGTTTGCAACAACCCTTGACTGACAACCAGTTCGGATTGCCAAAATCCCATTTGTGCCGCAAATAAACCAGAGGTTGGTAGAATCCGAACTGCATAATTGTGCTGGCACTGTTGGGGACAGGTTTTGATGCTCCGCAGCGATCGCCATCCCTGCATTGCCGAGATCCCCAACAGAATTGCCCCGTTCATCAAGAACCCCAGCGCAATCCAATAGCCCAATCGTCCTGCTGACAGCCCCAACATGTTCCCCTGAGTTCCCATTTGAATCACTGCCAGCGAGGCAGTGAGCAAGAGCAGGGGCGGCAATAGAAAAGCCGTCAAAGTGCGTTGCCAGCGATTTTCCCAGGTTGTCGATGGCAATTGCCAAAGCGATCGCAACACCACCGCTAGCAATAGCATGAACAAAATCAAGCTGAGATGCATCAAGGTTCCTCCCTGGCTTGACGAAGGGACCTTAAGCGTTGGGCGATCGCTTCAATCTGCTCTAAACTGGCGCTATCCAAACTATCGGCAAACGCTGCCACGACATCGGGATTGCTGATTGCTAAAAACTGCTGAAGTTGATGATGCGATTGCAACATTTGCGCCTGCTCACGAGAAATCAGCGATCGCCAGCGAAACGCTCGGTCTTGCTTATCACAAACCAGCCACCCTTTTTGAGTCAACCGTTGCAGCACCGTTGTGACCGAGGTATAAGCTAATTCCCGCTCAGGATCAGACAGAATCTGATCGTGGATCTCCTTGACCGTAGCAGAACCAAGATCCCACAGGATTTCTAAAATTTCTGTTTCTAGTGGGCCCAGGGACAACTGTTTAGGACGGTGGTAAGGCAGTGGAGCCATGAGTTTGACGGGGTGTCTTTTGACAAAGCAACAAGCGCTAATCAGCATGATAAAGGAGCAACTCCACAAAATTCTGTCTTTTCTGAGGAGATTACTGTGAAGAAAGTGTTACATATTGCAGTGATTGTATTCCTGGGATGCATGTTGATCACTGCCCCTGCGATCGCTGCTGATTTGCAGGATGGGGCCAAAGTGTTTGGGGCAAATTGTGCGGCTTGTCACATGGGTGGAGGAAATGTGATTAATGCCGCCAAAACGTTGAAAAAGACTGCTCTGGAACAGTATGAAATGGCATCTTTAGCAGCCATTAAAACGCAAGTGACGAATGGTAAAGCAGCCATGCCCTCTTTCAAAACTCGCCTGACTCCTGAACAAATTGAAGATGTTGCTGCTTATGTGTTGGACAAAGCAGAGAAGGGTTGGTAGGGTTTAGATCAAAGCTAAAGATCTGCGATTTTTTTGTGGCAATGTGGAGTTAAAGACTCAAGCCCTCAGTCAGGGATCTGAGCCTCAAACTAGTGGTCTACCAAAGTCAGGTTGCTTGGTTAATTCATTTTGGATTTTGGATTTTGGATTTTGGATTCAATCTAAAATCTAAAATCTTGGCATTATTGGGCAACATTATCTAGACGAACTACTAAACAGAGATTCCTGATCTTTTGGCAAGGTTGAGGATAAGGTTTCAATCTTCTAAAAAGTCGAGGAGTTGGTTGAAATTGGGAGCATGTCACCTTTGCCTATCGCCCACCCTACGGGAAGAGCAAAGCTCTACATTCCCCAGCCCCTGCTCCCAGGTCGGGAGCAGGGGAGCCGGATTAAAGTCCCTCTCCCGCTTTACGTTTAAGATACAAGGGTGTAGCTTGCTTCCCGTAGGGTGGACTGCAAAAGTGACATGCTCCCGTTGGAATTCGCTTAATTCACTTATTTGAGAAACAAGATTCATGTCAACTTTTCGCTGGCAACGGTTGTTTTGGAGTATTGGTTTGATGATTGTGCTGCTATTTCTGGCGGCACCCGTGCAAGCTGAACCGATCGCTGAATCTGCTCCTCAAACATTATTTCAAATTGGGATTACTGCCCTGCGGCAACAACAGTATGAGACAGCGTTGACTGCATTGACGCAGGTGATTCAACAAGATGACCAGTTCGGCGCAGCTTACAGTGATCGCTGCTTAGTGAATCTGCAACTTGATCGGTTGGAAGATGCGATCGCCGATTGTTCTCAAGCACTGGCATTGCATCCTTACAATCCAGAAGACTACCTCAATCGCGGATTAGCTTTTTTTCGAGCCGGGGATGCTAACCAGGCGATCGCAGATTATGACCAACTTCTGAAGTTCCGACCTTCTGATTTTCGAGCGCGGTATAACCGGGGGCTAGCCTACTTTGAATTGGGGGACTATCGCAGGGCAATTGTGGATTATGGAGAATCCCTACGGGAAACTATGCCACTGGACTATACCAGTCTGTCTGAAATTCATAGCGATCGTGGCCTCTCAGAACTGATGTTAGAAGATTATCAGGGGGCAATCGCCGACTTTTCGCAAGCCATTTACTTTAATAGCAAAAATGCCAGAGCTTACTACAATCGCGCCTGCACCAATCAGCGTCAGGGTGAAACAGCCCGGGCCCTGGCAGATTTTTCTCAGGTGATTGCGCTGAGTGCAGATTATCCCGATGCCTATTTGAGCCGAGGCTTGATCTATCAACAGATGGGCAAACAACAGGAAGCAATGATGGATTTACAACATGCTGCCCAACAGTTTCAAGCGCAGGGGGCGATCGCTGCCTATCAACAAACGCTCAACTTAATCGAGCAAATTCAACACCTCAGGATTGCTTATGGCTAGCCCTACGACTACTCTTAACGCCGCAATAGTTGTTTCATAGTGCCGTGCTGAGCGTAGTCGAAGCACTTAAATCGTGGTGTTGCTGATTTGAAGGATGATTTTGAACGTGAAACCTCAGGTTTCACGTTCAAAATCATTTTTCTATTAAGCAATGCCCAAATCATAGTGGGTTGAGCGCAGTCGAAACCCATGCGCTAACCGTCATATCTTTAGTTGCTGGGTTAATCAGGACTGCTGCGGGTTGCTAAGCTATAGTTTGAGCACCAGTTTGAGCAACGAGCGTTTGATCTCGCTATATCTGTCATGCAGTCCGTCGATCGTTCCCCACCTATCCCACCCAAGCTCCGTCCTTATCAAACTGACCTGATTAAGGCCCTCTATGCCAAATTAGCCCAGGGCTATCGGCGCGTTGCTGTGATTGCTGGCACCGGAGCCGGGAAGACCGTGATCGCGGGACAGGTGTGTGCCCATGCCGAGGCGCGGGGTTGTCGGTTACTGTTTCTGGTGCATCTGGATGTGCTTGTGGGGCAGACCTACGAGAAGATGAAAGCCTTTGGTTTGAATTGTGGCTTTATCAAAGCGGGCTGGCGGGAAGACCCAACTGCTCCAATTCAAATTGCCAGTATTCAAACGATGACCAAGCGATCGTGGTGGCGCAATTGGCCTGCCGATGTGGTGTTGTATGATGAAGGGCACACTACGGTGTTTAGTCAAGTGGGACAACAACTGCTCTACGAAACCCATCGCCATGCAACTCATTTAGCTTTTACAGCAACTCCCTATCGCTTAGGCAAAGAGCAACTGGGCGATCATCTGGAAACATTTGTGGCTTCTCCTGTGCCGTCGGTGCTGCAACGCATGGGGTTTTTGGCCCCGATGAAATATTACGGGATGCCCGCCGATGAATTGATCGATTTGAGCGATGTGCGAACGGTAGCGGGCGATTTTGATGAACGGGATTTGAAAAATGCTTGCGATCGTCCTGAATTAATCGAACGTATTGTCGAAGAATGGCTACGTCTGACTCCCGATCGTCGCACTGTTGCTTTCTGTGTAGATATTGAACATGCCCGACATGTGGCAGATGCCTTTCGGATGCAGGGGCGATCGGCGGCTGTTGTCGATGGTGGCACATCAAATAAAGACCGACAACGCCTTTATAGTGATTTACGCTCTGGCAAATTAATGGTGCTGACCTCCTGTAATGTCATTAGTATTGGTTTTGATGAACCGAGTGTGGAAGTCGGTTTGTTGCTACGACCCACCCAATCACGGGCATTACATCACCAACAAATTGGGCGAGTGATGCGAATCTCACCTGCTACCGGAAAAACGCATGGCACGATTTTGGATCAAGCGGGCAACTTACATCGGCTTGGCTTTCCCGAAGATCTGACTGAATACACGCTGCCGACCAGTAGTGAACCAACTGAACCTGGAGTCGCACCGAAAAAACAATGCCCTGCTTGTAGTCTTGTCGTTTGGGCCTTTGTCACGGTTTGTCCAGATTGTGGACATTCCTGGCTAGTGGAAACCGAAGTCCATACAGAAGATTTGGTGGAAGTACTACATGAAAGCAGAGAGACTCCAGAAGCTTTGGAACAACAGGAAATGATCCAGTTTTTTCATCGGCAACGCCGCAAAACCTACGAAGAAGCCGCCGCCCCCAACTGGGCCATGCGGATTTTCTTTGAGAAATACGGCTTTTTACCAGAAGATAGTTGGTGTTTGGGGTCTACTTTTGGTAACCAACCAGGCTTCGAGGATATGCAAGCGTACAAACTCTATCTGGCTCAGATTGCTCGATCGCAAGGAAAATCGATCGCCTGGGTGATCAGTGAATTCCAGAAAGAATTTGGTATGGGCAACTGGCAATAACGGGTGTTGCTGATTTGATGGATGATTTTGAACGTGAAACCGCAGGTTTCACGTTCAAAATCATCCCTTTATTAAGCAACGCCCAATAACGTAAGTTGGGGTGTGAGGGCGCAGCCGCTACACCCCAATTCATCCCAACAATCACCAACGCTCAATCCATTAAACTAAACCCGATCGCAACGCTACAACGGCCGCCTGAACGCGATCGTCCACCGCCAATTTATTGAGAATGCCGCGCACATAGGTCTTCACTGTACTTAAACTGAGATAAAGCGTCGCAGCAATTTCTGGATTACTCTTGCCTTCCACGATTAACTTTAAAACTTGTAGCTCACGCTCGGATAACTGACCAATGCCGCTGTGGGTAACAACCGGCTTGAATTGATCGATAATACGACGAGCAATTTGCGGATCAAGATATGTTGCTCCTTGTTGGACGGCAGCAAAGGCGATTTTGAATTGGTCTAAACTTGTTCCTTTGACGCAATACGCATCGGCTCCGACGGAGAGAGCGGCAATCATCTCGGTATCAGCGGTATGAGAAGTCAACATAATAATCCGCAAGTTGGGCATTTGAGCTTTGATTTGCTGGGTCGCCGCAATGCCATCCAACTTGGGTAAACCAATATCCATCAACACGACATCGGGCTGGAGCCGCAAAGTCATATCAATTGCGGTATAACCGTCAGTCGCCTGCCCAATGATCGTCACTTCGGGGAGATCGCCAAAAAATTGCTCTAACCCCAACTGCATAACTGGGTCATCCTCCACCATCAGAATTTTCAGAGGTGGGGTTTCTATACCAAAAGAATTAAACGGATTTACGGTAGACACGATCGATGGGGTCAGATCAGCCATAGCACAGATCTCCATCAAAATATCACAACCGTATACGACTGGTCAGTTGGCAACTTCACCCGATAGAACAATCATATCTTGCTATGGTCAGCGCCAGTTAGTTTGGGCTGCTTTGGAGGAGACGCTTAGCATCTCCTCCAAAGCAGCCTAGTTCTAAGCGCTGGGGGACAGCGATGACTGACTGGATGGGTGATGTTGAGCAATCGAGGAGTGTGCTAAGGTTTCTACCAAAATCAATCCACATCGCGATCGAGGATCTGCCCCCTTATAAGACCTGTGGCTTTATGACTTCCCAAGCCAAATTTTGGCAATCCATTCATAAAGTATCTCAAGCTTTGCCGCTGACTCGAAGATTTTGGGTTCAGTTGGGAAAAACGATTCTGCCATCTGAATCGGCTGATTATCAGGCATGGCGCTACCGCTTTTTAAACGATCGCCTGCGGTTGAGTATGTGGATCGCAGCCCTGTGTTTTATGAGCTTCGTGGCACAGGATTTCTATCAGTTTTATCCTGGTTTTGCCCAATTTGAACAGAAGATTACCCAAATCTTTGGCGACCCTGACCTGGCCCGCCAGTTTAGGGACATGGAGTTGATCGGCAATTTACTGACGGGGATTTTGCTGTGCGGTTGTCTAGTTTTACATAGCATGAACTGGGGTAAGCGACATCCCAAATTCATGTTTTTAATGTTTTCATGGACGTTTACTCTCACTCCTCAGATTGTTGATACTATCTTTCGCTTGCCCAGTAATCGCTTCATTATCTGGTTGCTTGTGTTTCTAGCCCAGGCGACTCTCATTCCGGTTTACTGGACACTCCATTTGCTGGCTCAGTTGGTCGCTCTGGTTTACTATATCTCTGTCAATCCCCTTTTGGGGTTAACGGAAATTGCAGGAAAATCCGTTTATAGTCCTATTGATTTCATCTATCTATTCTGGTTGTGTTTAATTTTTGATCTGGCTGTGTTTCTTTACGAACGGTTACAACGGGCTGAATTTGAGTCTCGGCGCGAACTGCGCGTGTTCCTTCATGCCGTTTCCCACGACTTGAAAAATCCAGTCATGGGAACTTCTGTGGTTTTTCAAAACTTGTTGAAAAAGTCATCGAATGGCATGGTGACAGTGAGTGAATCGGTGATTGAACGGTTATTACAAGGGAGCGATCGCCAGTTAGCCCTAATCAATTCATTACTAGAAGCACACCAGGCAGAAGTGCAAGAAATCGTGCTGCATCGCCAACCTGTGCAACTCCATACCCTGGTTGAGTCTGTGCTATCTGATTTGCAATCCGTCATTCACCAAAGCCAAATTGAGCTAGTCAATCGCCTCCGTCCCGATCTGCCCTGGGTTCATGCCGACCCGGTTCAATTGTGGCGAGTTTTTAGTAATCTGATGAGCAATGCTGTTAAGCACAATCCCAGTGGAATTACCGTAACCCTCGAAGCAGAAATTATCTCACCGGGAAGCAAGCCCTATCGGTCTGTGAACCTACAGCGATCGAACTCCTCCCTCAAAATGATGCGCTGCCTCGTTCAGGATAATGGCATTGGCATCCCACCAGAGCAAACCAACCGGTTGTTTGAGCTTTATGCCAGAGGCACTCGCGCTCGCTATATGCCTGGATTAGGATTGGGATTGTATCTCTGTCGCCAAATTATTACAGCTCATGGGGGGCACATCGGTGTCATGAGCACGGTCAATCAGGGGTCTACTTTCTGGTTTACATTACCGCTCGTTGACTTGGAGAACCAACCACCACGCAGCTAAACCAGAGTTTGCAACAGCGCCCTTAGCTTTAATTGAATTTCGGCGAGTTCGCGATCGGGATCTGAGCCTCGAACAATTCCAGCCCCGGCGTAAAGCCGGGCTTGTGGGCCATTCAACAAAGCTGAGCGAATCCCGACAACAAATTCAGCATTGCCTTCAGAGTCAATCCAGCCTAAGGGTGCGGCATAGAGCGATCGCTCAAATGGTTCCTGCTGCCAGATATAGTCGCAGGCGGCATCTCTAGAAATGCCAGCGACCGCAGGCGTAGGATGGAGATGTGCTAGAAGGTGCAGCGGGGATAGAGCCGTTGGCATGGCTGACTGGATAGGCGTGTGGAGATGTTGGATATTGGAAAGTTGCAAGAGTTCTGGCGTGGGTTTGAATTGGGGGCATAGTCCCAATTGGGAGAGTTGCTGGGCAATGAAATCCACGACAAATTTGTGCTCATGCCGTTCTTTGGGACTGTTCAGCAGTTGGTTGGCCAACTCTAAATCCTCAGCATAGGTTTTGCCCCTGGGAGCAGAACCCGCGAGGGCATCGGTGAGGAGGGTGCGATCGTGCAGATGCAGCAAACGCTCTGGACTGGCCCCAATAAAACACGCCTCACCCTGATTGACAGAGAACACATAACAATCTGGATACCGTTGCCGCAGATTATGCAATGACCCAATCCAGTCAAAGGGAAACGCAGCGATAATATCGGTTGCCTGGGCGATCACCACCTTATGCAACTGTTGCTGCTCAATCCGCTGCAATGCCTCTACCACTCTGGCTCTAAAGTCGCCAATCGGGGTGATGGCTTGCTCTTGCAGATGATATCGGGCTAGCGTGGGCAACTGAAATAGCCCCAATTTTGCTCTCCGAATTGCTTGCAATTGCTGCCACAGGTTACTCGTCACTCTCTCTAGGGGAGATTCAGTGGACATGACAAAATTAGCAGTGACAAAACAGCGATTTTGTTGCCGGAGAATTTGCCACTGTGGTAAGAAAATATGGGCTGTGTAGGGTTGCGTTGAAGTTGGTAACGGTTGGTCAAAAAAATTAAAACTACAGAAAAATCGAGGTATTCCAGCCATCCCTGGCAACGGCTCAGAACAAATGAGACGTTCCAGGCAGTGTTCTACAAACATTTGAGCTTGAGCAAACCGCTGCTGTCCCAGTGTCTTAAAGCTAAGTACACTGCCAATGGCGGCGATCGCTGCTCCTGGTTGCCGCTGCTCAAAATAGAAATGGGGTTGGTTAGAATGGGCGATCGCATGGAGTACCGCTAGCGGATCAACAGCGCCTATCTCCATAGAAAAGCTGAGAATGGGTGAGTGGGTCGTTGGATAGTGGTTTTCTGCCTTAAGTTGATAAGTGTTTAAGAATTGATAGAGTTCTTTACAGTTTTCAAAAAGGTGAGTGTGACCGGAGATAACTGGCATGGAAATGATGATCTTGATAAAGATTTCAAAGGGATGCCTGAGCGTCGTTCAACGGTGCCTCATGAGGGCAGAACGATGATGATATCCCCATCCTACCCTTAAGCAAGCCCCTGTAAGGGCGGCATTGGGATCAGCACGCTTCGCCTACTGGTTCAGTAGCATCGGAGTCCTTAAAGACAATTTTGACAATGAACGCACGGAAAAATCGTAAAATAATCTAGCTCAGTGATGTTGCTCACCTTAAACCCATGACCCCTGAGATGCTCTCCTCTTCTACCGCCCCGACTCAATCAAAACTCTGGCTAGCTGCCATTAAACCCCCCATGTATAGCGTGGCGATTATGCCAATCGCTTTGGGGACGGCGATCGCCTACTCAGAGACCCACACGCTGAATGGTCTGGTTTTTCTGACATTTCTCGTGTCAGCCATTTTGATTCTGGCTTGGGAGAACTTCAGCAATGATGTGTTTGATGCTGAGACAGGCATTGACCAAAATAAACCCCATTCTCTGGTCAATCTCACAGGCAACAAGCCATTGATCTTCTGGCTTGCCAATTTGCTGCTGGGTTGTGGAATAGCAGGGATTGGGGCGATCGCATGGTGGCAGAAAGACTGGATTGTTCTGGGCTTAATTCTGCTGTGTTGTGGATTGGGGTATGTGTATCAGGGGCCGCCCTTTCGCTGGGGCTATCAGGGGTTAGGTGAAATTCTCTGCTTTTGCTGTTTTGGTCCACTCGGAGTCTCCGCCGCTTACTACAGCCAAACACAGTTTTGGTCAGCGCTCAGTCTGGCAGCATCGGTGATTCTAGGCATCAGCACCACAGTAATTCTGTACTGTTCCCATTTTCATCAAGTGAAAGATGATCTGGCAGCGGGCAAGCGATCGCCCATTGTGCGATTGGGCACCGCTAGAGGTGCTCAACTGTTGCCCTGGTTTTGTGGCAGTGTGTTGGGGCTGACCACCTTGGGCGTGGCGATTGGTTGGTTTCCTATCACCACCTTGATAGTTTGGGCCAGTCTGCCGCCAGCCCTCAAGCTCTGCCGCCATGTGGGACAACATCATGATCAACCCGAACTTGTGAAAAACTGTAAGTTTATTGCCGTGGCTTTTCATTTCTGGAGTGGGTTGCTGCTCTGCCTGGGTTTTGTTGTGTCTGGGCTGGTTTAGCCTGTTAAACTTTTGCAACTGCGATCGGACTAACATCTACATTTCGATTAAACAGAATGCGAGGTTTCAGCAAGATGCGGAACAACAACAGCAGCGAGTCCAACTCGTTGGGGCTGCAAGGGCTGCGCCATTGTCCAGGACGACAAAATAACATCTCGGTTAACTGGCGTTGTTGTTGCAAATTGGGTTGTTCAAACAAGACTCGCACCGTTGGAAACTCATCTTTGATGCCAGCACGGGTGACTTGACCTGCCAATTTCAAGTTCTCCTCCAAAATTTCCAACGTCATCGGCATCATCTCATCCACTGCTGCGCTAGGGAACCCCGCCTGGGTCAAAGCCACCTCAGCCCCAATTTCAGATAGCATCGTTGTTACACCCCAGAATGTTTGATTCTGAAGTGTTAATTTCACAGTGCGTCGCAAATCAAACCACTCATAGGGATGCGGACGGGGGACATCCAATAAAATCAGCAAAGCGATCCCAATCATGATTAAATTATAGGCACTCCAGATCCAACCCAAGCCCACGCCCTTAGCTTGCATCGCCATGTCAGGCGGCACTGTAGCCTGCCATGCCCCTTTCAACATACAGATGCCTAAATTCAACCATAAGCTCATCGCTGTTAACACAAATAACAACACCAGCGGCCAGGCCAGGTTCCAGTTGAAGGAGAAGCGATCGCTAGCTGTACCCTTGGGAGTCACCTTAAAACCAGCAGAAAACGGACGCAACATCACCTGAATCACCGTTAAAGCTAATGGGAAGCAAAGCACTAGATTGTAGATATTAGACAACAGGGCCGAACGGGAGCGGAAATTTAACCAGGCAAATGTAGACAATTGCACTCCATAGAACGGTACAAAGAAGTAGAGTAATTCTGCTGTAGTTGCCCGGATTGGAATCACATGCAGAAAAGAGTAGGCTAGAGGCATCAGCAAAAAGCCAATCGTCGAAAAGCTGGTAAACCAGTGCAAAAGTCCCTCTAAGTGAGCGATTCGCTGGAGCGGTCCTAAGCCTGGAATGGTGAGGGGATTGGATTGAATGAAGAAGGCTTGCAGCGTTCCTCGAGCCCAACGTACCCGCTGTAACGCATGAGCAGAAATATTTTCAGCCGCTAATCCTGCACTCAATTTTTCATCCAAATAAATTAAGCGATATCCTCTAGCTGACAGGCGAATTCCTGTAAAGTAATCTTCACTCAAGGACTCAGTGACGAATCCCCCCGTTGATTCCAACGCACTGCGCCGCACAACAAAGGAGGTGCCGGAACAAATGACGCTGCCTGCTCCATCTCGAATGGGTTGAATCTGCCGATAAAACACTTCCTCTTCTGGCGTAATCACATTTTCCAGTCCCAAGTTGCGGGCGATCGGGTCGGCGTTATAGAAACTTTGGGGAGTTTGCACCAGAGCTACTTGTGGATCTTGGAAGAAACCGACTGTGCGAACCAAGAAATTTTTGGTAGGGACAAAATCCGCATCAAATACGGCAATTAATTCCCCAGAGGTTAAACCAAAAGCGTGATTTAAGTTACCTGCTTTGGCATGACGATTGTCGGGTCGGGTGATGTACTCACAGCCCAGATCTGCTGCCAAGGCTCTCACTTCTGGGCGGCGAGTGTCATCCAATAAGTAGATCCGCTTATTGGAATAATCCATTGCCTGACATCCAATCACGGTGCGCTTCAAAATGAAGGGGGGTTCGTTATACGTCGGAATCAAAACATTAACAGTCGGGCTGTACTCACCATTGACGACCGCTTGGGCACAGACATCAGCCTCACGGCGGCGATCTCTAACTCTCAACATCAAAAAAAGTTGAATCGTGCTGCTGGCTAGCATTAGTATCTCTAACAGCAGCAGCCCCAAACTGAACACTCCATCTAGAGGTCGATCGAGATTGAGAGTAGAGAGCGATCGCCAGATGACATAGCGAATGGTGAGGGTGAGGAGAATACTGACGACGACAAACCTGGACCACGGTTGTGGTTTAGGAGAAATTTTCATGACACTCAACACCAGCAGCAGCAGCAGCATGGTTGGAAAAATGAGATACTGTCCTGTCACCATCGGCACCATCAACCACAAAGGCGGCTGCTCTTGCAACGAGTTTAATTGAGCAAAAATATTGCTAATTGTTCCCTGTCCAGCAAACCAGGCAGCAACAATCACACTCGACAGCGCGAGCGTTGTCAGCATGATCAGGGTAGCCGCTTGGGGTCTTAAGACTTGGCGATGTATCGAACGGGTATTCTGACCCGTAACCTGCGAAGTGGTCATCTTCTTCCTCTGCTCAAATTGGTGAAGTTATTAGCGAACCGTCGGGAAAAGGCAACTGAGAGGGGCTAAGGTGTCTCGACTAAAAGGAGCAAGTAGAACCAGGTTATTTCTTGCAAAGTATTATTTAATACGATACTCGATCGCTGTTGGTACAGGAGTTCGCATTAGAACTATTGTTTCTTGCTCCCTCAGTCCCTATCTAAGGTTTTGTCGTGACCAACCGTGACAAAGTTGATTATATGAGTTCAACCGATTCTCCTCATATTGTTACGGCATGTCAAACTAGACAGATTCAAGATAGCAAAAGACAATCGTTATTTTCAAAACCGTCTTATCCGTAGCCAGATGAGTCTTGATTCCAGGGAATATAGGCTGAGTCTGTATCCTCAAGACCATTTCCTGAAAACTACTCCCTCAAGATGAACCTTTTGTCAAAAAAGAATCAGGATTCTCATAGGAATTTTTCATCTCAAAATCATTTTGGCAAGACATGGAAAAGCCAAAATGCTATAAGAGATTCCTGAAATACTGACCCATCCGATTCAGGCTTGGGTTTGTTGATTGACGGATGCACTGGGCGCGGTAAAATCTGACAGAATTTAAATCTGTGGCTGGTTGTTGTCTGTATTGAATATATGGGTCTGCAAGCGAGGTTGACATGGGAACACTTGACATTACGACTTTATTTCACCCAGCGATCGCCGTTTTCTTCGTTTTCCCCCTGATTGGGATTGTCACTAATTTTGCGTGGCAGACGCGGCAGCGGCGATTACAAGCCTTAGATGGGGGCAAAAGCAAAATTCCGCCACAGGTTGGGCCCGAACACTTGAAATACGGCCGCTGGCTTAGTGCCTCCGTCGTGGGTATTGCTTTGCTGGGCATTGGACATCCGATCTTCTCCAAATTCATTCAGGGTCAAACCTGGACAAAGGAACCCGGACGAGTTGCTTTTGTGGTTCTATTGTTTGTGGCCACGATCGCCTCTCTTGTATTGCTGTATCGGGCTAGAACCAAATTGTGGCGGGGAGCATTTGCAACTTTAACCGGAATGGGGGTGATTTTGTTAGGCAGCCAGCCCGAAGTGTTTCGGCGAGGATATGAATGGCACGTTTCCCACTATTACTACGGCATTACGGTTGCCATGTTGATGATTTTCTCTTTGGCAATCGTACAAGACATTTATCAAGACCGTAAGAACCGCTGGCGTAACGTTCATATTATTCTAAACTGTTTGGCGTTACTGTTTTTCGTCGGTCAAGCATTCACAGGTGCTCGGGATTTGCTAGAAATTCCGCTGGCGTGGCAGAAGCCTCATATCGAACAGCTTTATATCAACAACTGCCAAACTCAACCGTGTGTTGTGCAACCCGCGCCTGCTGAGCCATCGGCTAATCCGAATCCTTAAGAGGCGGAGCAGGGGAAGGGTGGGATTGGGTGGCTGGAGCAGGTTAGGCGATCGCTTTCATCTTCTATGCTATTACACATTAATTTGACCATTTCCCCAGCATTTAATGACACGCCCCTGTATTTTTTTCCCAAACCAGGGAGTGTTATTGGATCGAGATTCCAGCGTTTGTCGCTCAACTAACCAAGCTGTTTCTGGGTCAAATAGAATCAATTCAGCGACTTCTCCCGCTCCCACTCGCGCTGGTGTTTGTTGTAAGCACTGAGCCGGATGCGTGCTGAGGGCACGCCATAGCGTCAGCGCAGGCAGTTGTTGAGAAACGACCAAGCCTTGCCACAGTAAGGGTAGTGCCAGTTCCAGCCCGATTGCTCCCGCTGGTGCCTCTGCAAAAGCGACAGTTTTTTCCTCATAGGTGTAAGGGCTGTGGTCGATGGCGATCGCGTCAATCACCCCCTCATGCACTGCTTGAATTAAAACAGCTTGATCTTCTGGATTCCCCAGGGGTGGAGTCAGGCGCAAATTCGGGTCATAACTCTGTACGGCTGTGACATTGAGCAGCAGATGCATCCAAGTGGTACTCGCTGTGATAGCCAGTCCTTTCGACTTAGCCATTCGCAATAGCTCAACCTCACGTGCTGTGGACACCCGCATCACATGAACTGGAGTGCCGATCGCCTCCACACATTCCAGCAAGGCAGCCAGGGCGCTCGACTCTGCGATCGCAGGTATACCCGCCAAGCCCAATCGGATCGACTCTTTGCCCTCTCGCACGACACCCTGAGCAGCTAGACCTTCCTGACAACACATGAGGGCAATGGGTTTCTGCAACGGAGCGCTATATTCCAGCACGCGGCGAATTAAAGCCCAGTTTTGCAAAGGTCGGCCATCACTAAAACCAATTACTCCAGCACCCGCCAATTCCATCAATTCCGTCATTTCCTCCCCTTTAGTTGCTAAAGTCAATGCACCCCAATAATGCAGTTGAGTTGGAGACAACGGCAAGTGTTGCAGTTTGGTGCGAAGTTGCTCCAGCACAGCCGGACGATCAACCGCTGGATTGGTATTAGGCAATAGAGTCAGGCGAGTTACCCCCCCCACTGCCGCAGCTTTTAGTAGAGAACCCAGGGTTTCTCTCGATTCAAATCCTGGTTCTCCAGAGGAACTATAGAGATCAACCAGACCCGGACCCAGAATGAGATGAGAGCGATCGCAAACTTCCGTATTTTCAGGCACCTGGCCGATTTCATCTGCGACAGCACGAATCATGCCGTCTTCAATCCAAACATCGGCACGGCGATCGGTATGGGAAACAGGATCAAGAACCCTGACGTGACGGAATAGTTCGCTGGGCATAGGAGAGTGGGGAGTGAGGTTGGGCTGGTGGAAATTTGGGTGCAGTTTTCACAAAACTCCTGTTCTCAATTCTGTTCGCCTCAAGGTGAGCGTTCTCATACTTCCTCCAAGGTGATTTGCCATACTGCCTGCCTTACAATGCGCCTGCTGCGGTTTTGTCTAGCACCCCTGCATCTAGATGACTGGTGATATTGAGGGCTTGAATTTGGGGTTGACTTTGAGCATGTGCATATTCAATCACACTAACGGCACAGTTTCCTTGCTTAAACGTCCAGAAATGTTCTGGCCCTAAATCCACCAACTCGCACAGAATAGCTTTATTAATTGCATCGTGAGCAACTACCAGAACTGTGGTAATGCGGTTGGGTTCGACTGGAGTTGAGGTCAGAATTGCTTGCCAGGCCGCGATCGCCCGCTGCCAAACTTGTTGCAAATTTTCCCCTTCCGGCATTTGTACTGTTTCTGGAGCTTGTTTCCACTGTTGTAATTCTTGTGGAAACTGTTGTTCGATTTCTTCTTCTAGTTTGCCTTCCCACAATCCATGAGCAATCTCTTTCAAATTTTCATCTAATTCGATCGCCACTTGGGGATGATAGCGCTGGATAATTTCAGCCGTTTCCTTAGGACGCAGCATAGGACTGGTGACAATGCGATCGAGGATCACGTCGCTTAAAAAAGCGGCTGCCTTTTCGGATTGCTCCTGTCCGCGCTGATTCAGCGGTACATCGATCTGTCCTTGAAATCTTTTTTGACGATTCCATTCAGTCTCCCCATGCCGCACCAGAAGTAGCCGAATACCACTCTCAGTGCGAGATCTAGGGAGATTTTTACCTAAATGGGCAGTCAGGTTGATAGATTCTAGCTGCACAGGCTGTCCCAAGCCACCTGAAAAATTGAGGACATTAATGCAGCAATTCGCTTGATCAAAAGTTTTGTAATGCTCAATCGATAACCCAACAGCATAGGTAATCAAGGCGCGATTAATACCACTATGAGCGACAACAAGAATGGTTTCGTCTGCATGACGAGGTAGAACTTCTTGCCAAAAGTGGTGAGCCTGCTCATATAAATCCCGAACTGGGAAAAAGCTTTCTTTTCCCCTCACCGTTGTGCGTTCCATCTGCAAATCGTGGGGGTGATTGCGCCAGACAGAGTACCGCTCTGGAAATTGCTGCTTAATTTCATCAAAAGACATGCCTTCCCATTGCAACAGATTAATTTCCTTCAGTAAGTCCGTCTGTTGTAATCTAGCAGGAGGAACGTGGGCTGGCTCAAGATTGGTGAGAATAATGTCGGCGGTTTCCCTTGCCCGTTGTAGAGGACTGCTGTAGGCCGCATCAAACTTTAATCCGCGCAGTGCTGCTCCCACTTGGGCGGCTCCCACTCGTCCCTCTTCTGTCAAATTGGAAAGGTCACAATGTCCTTGAACTCGGCGTTCCAGATTGAAACTACTGGTGCCATGACGCACTAAAATCACACGAGTAGCCAGAACCCTATCCCCCTTTAAAGACTGGTCAGAAGCATTGTAGCGTAGTCTTCCGACATCTCAGCATTAAATGAATGACGCTATGGGTGTGCTCAGGCTGGAACTGGGGGCTGACATCGCCTCAGTGCAGTCTTGCTTGATGACCCACGATAACTGGATCTTAGACATAGCCGTTCGGACAATGCACATGGAGGATGGTCGTCTCATCTAGAATATGGCACTGTAGGAAGGGTTATCTGTCAAAATCCACGCCGAGTTCCATTTGTTTCCATCCTGTTAAGAGCAAGTCATTGAGAAAACTAACCATGAAAAAGACCTGGATAGCTGGCCTTGCCACTGTGGCCATGATGGGGCTGGGTGCCATATGGGCAGACACCGCCAAAACCGAACGTGCTCCCGTTGTTGCCCAAACCCCGACAGAATCTGCTGATCCAATCGCACCCTCTGCTCAGATTGAAGTGTTGGAGCAAGGTGCGGAACCCAGGCAGGTGATTCAGTTAAGTGTGCCAGAGAACGCTCAGCAAACCATGACGATGACCCTGCAACTGAATCTGGCAATGTCCTTTGCAGGGCAACCCGCTGAAACCTTTCCGACACCTACAGTGCAGTTGACAATGGCAACGGAGAGTGGTGCTGCCAATGAAAACGGTGAGATTCCAATTCGTTTTGTGACAACGGCGGCCAATGTCATAGAAGGAACTACATCAGCAGAAATGGTAGCAGCAGTGCGATCGCAACTCGAACGGCAGATTGGCACAGGTGGCTCATATTCGATCGATCGTCAGGGACAAATCCGAGATGTAAATTTGATCTTGCCAAATCAGCAAGACCCAGCCAGTGCGCTGATTGCAAAACAGATTGTTAATGCAATGGTGCAATCTACCACTCGGCGTTATCCAGACACGCCGATTGGACAAGGAGCGCAATGGCGGGTAGTGATTCCTAATTCACAATTGAGTTTCTTCACAGCAAATGCCGTAGAAACCTATGAATTAACCAGCTTGCAAGGAGATCAGATGACCGTCAATCTCACCCTGGAACACCAATCTGGGGCGCAGCCTATTGACGCGCAGTCTTTTCCAGGATTGCCAGCAGGACTTAATGTGGAATTACAATCCTTTACTATGCAGGGCACTGGCACTCTCACCCAAGCGCTAGAGGCGCTCGGCCCAAGTTACTCAATGTTTTCTTCGACCTCCAATTTATCTTTTGAAGTCACTCCTCCCGACACTCAGGAAAAATTGCCCGTCACGCTCCAGTCTGACATGAACATGACGATCGAAGCCAATTAAACTGGCGTTCATGACTTTAAAGATGTTTTTGGACGTGAACCTTTTAATTTCATGTCCAAAAACATCTGCCTAATAAACAATACCAATCCAAGCAAAAGTCAGACCGGATACATTTGAAGATCAGAACAGATCACGATAAATGGGCAGTACAAGACTCGAACTTGTGACATCCTGCTTGTAAGGCAGGCGCTCTACCAACTGAGCTAACCGCCCATACGTTGCACACATTGCCTTAGTATAGCAAGCTCTTAGCAGGATGGCAATAAATTTTTTATATTTAAGCGACCCTATCTCTACCGCTCTCTATTAGGATGACTCTCAGAGGACTGCTCAGAATAGCTGCGATCGCTGCTATGGCAGTCCTCACTGATTTAGTAAATGCTCATAGAGCAGGATTCATGTTTGTGCGGGCAGGATGTCTGCCCTGAGTTCACGATTCATCTAGGATTGCTATATTCTTCGTCTTTTCCGTCATCGGGTCACTATGCTCAAACCCATTGTGCTGTTGTCGATTTCCAACATTTTTATGACGTTTGCCTGGTATGGTCACTTAAAGGATTTGAAAGCGGCCCCTCTGTGGGTGACGATCGCCATCAGTTGGCTGATTGCGTTGTTTGAATATTGTTTTCAAGTGCCCGCCAATCGGCTGGGGATGCAATATTTCAGTTTGTCTCAACTCAAGGTGCTGCAAGAAGTCATCACCATGCTGGTGTTTGCAGGCTTTAGCGTCATATATATGAAAGTTCCTGTGACTCGGAATTATTTCTTTGCTGCCATGTTGCTGGCAGGAGCCGCCTATTTGATATTTAGCGAATCATCGCGATCGTCCTAAATTCCTATGGATGGGAGAGAGTTTTATTCTAGTTTGATCCGGCTTCACATTTTGCATCATGCAGTGCAGGAGCCAGTTTTTGGGCTGGGCATTATTGAAGAACTGGCCCGCCACGGCTATAAGTTGAGCGCTGGCACGCTCTATCCCATGCTGCATGACATGGAGCGGAAAGGCTACTTATCTTCCACAGAAGAGCGATCAGGGCGGCAGGTGCGGCGGCTTTACCGGGCGACTGATCTTGGTAAAAGAATGCTGGAAGATGCCAGGGAGAAGGTGCGCGAGTTGTTTGGCGAACTGTTTGAGGAGTGAAGGGACAGTAGACGTGGGCATTGTCTTAAATCTTTGATAAACAAACTGGTCTAGAATATGACAAACTCACAGTATAGAATTTCGTTATCGAAGCTCGATATCAAATAATTAAGCAACCCATGCAGTTAGGAGAGCTAAGGTGACTCAGGAAGCAGAGAACCTCAGGCAGGAGCGGGAGACAGTTGCCTTTGCTGGGCTAACTCGCCGCGAACAAAGTCAACGCTTGACAGAATTAGCCAGCGTGTTTTTGCGCTTGGGTACGATCGCGTTTGGTGGGCCAGCGGCTCACATTGCCATGATGGATCGTGAGGTGGTCAATCGCCGCCAGTGGATGAGCCGGGAGAGACTTTTAGATTTGTTGGGAGTGACCAATATCATTCCGGGGCCCAACTCAACCGAGCTAGCCATCCATATTGGGTATGAGCGCGGTGGCTGGCGGGGATTGTTAGTAGCGGGCAGTTGCTTTATTCTGCCTGCCATGCTGATTGTTTGGGGATTGGCCGCCGTTTACGATCGCTACCAAACCTTACCTCAAGTGGAATGGTTGCTGTATGGCATCAAGCCTGTGATCATTGCGATCGTGCTGCAAGCCCTGTGGAAATTGGGCCAGAAAGCGGCTAAAGATCTGCCCACAATCATTGCTGTCCTTGTTGCAGTAGTCGCTTATTTTGCCGGATTGAATGAGATTCTGCTTCTGTTTCTTCTGGGGGCGGCAGTGATGCTGGTCAAGAACTTGCGACCTCAAGGCACAACCGCTGGGGCATTATTACTGCCGTTCTCTAGCATGTTAGCTCAGGTAGGAGGAGCAACCACTGCTGCCACCGTCAGTTGGGTCAGTGTCTTTCTCTTTTTTCTCAAGATTGGCTTTGTCCTGTATGGCAGTGGCTACGTGTTGCTGGCATTCTTACAGCGTGAACTGGTCGAACGTAACCAATGGCTGACCTCACAGCAGCTTTTAGATGCCATCGCTGTCGGACAGGTGACTCCCGGGCCTGTCTTCACCACTGCTACATTTGTCGGATATCTGATAGCAGGCAATGCAGGCGCGATCGCTGGCACGATTGGCATCTTTCTGCCAGCCTTCCTGTTGGTGTGGCTGGTGAATCCGCTGGTGCCCAAGTTGCGCCAATCTCGCTGGGCCAGCGGTTTCCTGGATGGAGTGAATGCTGCTTCTTTAGGACTAATGGCAGGAGTCACGTATATTCTAGGGCGGGCGGCGGTTGTGGATTGGCTTACCGTCCTACTGGCGATTTTGAGTGCGATCGCCGTTTTTCGGTTCAATGTCAATTCTGCCTGGTTGGTGCTGGCAGGTGGGGCGATTGGTTTAGCTGCTCATTTAATGGGACTGATCGCTTAGATAGGACTTACACAGTTGGGGGGTTTGTGGGGCGCGACAGATTCCACAAATCCCCCAAGTATCCCGGTTTTTCGCACGAAGTGCTTTAGTCCTATCAGGAAAAACGGTGTTGCTGATTTAGTGGATGATTTTGGACATGAAACCGCAGGCTTCACGTCCAAAATCATCCTTTTATTAAGGAACGCCGGAAAAACGCCTTGACTTAAAATGCCTTGGCTGAAATTGATGGGGGTGGAGAGATTTGAACTCTCACGACTTATACAGTCAACGGATTTTAAGTCCGCAGCGTCTACCATTCCGCCACACCCCCACAAGGCATAGACTTCTATCTTAATGCATGTCTATGCTCAGTGTGTAGCAACAGACCAAGCACATTAATTGGTATTGCTGATTTGACGGATGATTTTGAACGTGAAACCGCAGGTTTCACGTTCAAAATCATCCCTTTATTAAGCAACACCCATTAATTGATTCTAGAAAACTTTTGCTTGTCCAGAATGTGGGTTCAATACCTGAATCTTTGACACAGAGTTCAACGAGCGGGTTTTTGTTGGGGCGCAGCCCGCCCCAACAAAAACCCGCCGTTTGAGGTTGGGACGCGACGCGCTATGACCTCAAACGGCATTCATCAAACTTCTAAGAAAACGCAGTTTTCTATCCTGCTGCCTGAGGAGGTGGGCAACACCCCACCTCCTCAATGGAGACTCACGTCTACAACGGTTCACATTGAAGAGCTTCAACGTTTCTCAGATAACCCAATTGAGGAGCGTAGTTTTCTGGGCAGTAGACAAACACAATGTCACCAGGATTGTTTATGGTCATGCGATAGGAGGCAGTTGATCCATCTCCTCCAATCAATTCGACTTCAGGGGGGGCAGAAGCAGCTTGACTCACCACTGTCATTTCAGAAATCAAGGTAGTGAGACGCGATCTGTCACAGGGTTCAATGCCTTCACAATCAGACACAGAGGCTTCTGTGTAGGCTAAGTTCACTCGCTGATTGAGGAAGGCTTCTGGTCGGCAAACTTCAAAGGTAGCACCTATGTTCTCATAGCGAGATCCCTGATCATCCACCAAAGTGACATAACATAACAGATCGCCACTTACCATATCTTCTACAGTGGCAACCGTTGGTTGATCTGCTGGCGCATTGACTGAATTGGCTTGCGCGATCGCCCCATGATTCACAACTGGAGTGGCAGCAGTAGCAGCGATCGCCGTTTGCTCCGTTACAGCAGTGGTTTGAGATGCCAGTGGGGCCGCTACACATCCAGAAAACCCAATCAATAGAGCAAAACACAGACTCACCAGAGACCAGCGAAATATCCGATTCTGCCGGGACAGTTGATTAAACTTCATCGTTTCTCCTCTCGAAGTTTTACAAATAGCCAGTTTGCAGGTGTAGCTTCATCGCTACTGATTTAGGAACGTGAATTAAATAAAACCGAACTTTTTTGTGGGAAGCGCGGCGCAGCCGCGCTTCCCACAAAAAAGTTTTAGGTTTTATTTAATCCTTAATCCTTAGTTTTCCAACATAAGGCGATAACTATCTTTGACTCACCTGCAATAGGTCGATCTCTCATCTGGCTGTTTGAAGGGGTAGTTAGCGATCACTGACTGCCCTCCTCTTCGGCACCTGTTGCTCAGGGGAGATTGGAGCAGTCGCATGCGCTCAACCCGACTGTTATCCGAGTGCTGATTGCCATGTGAAAAATTCCGGCGCTGCTTAATAAAGGGATGATTTTGAACGTGAAACCGCAGGTTTCACGTTCAAAATCATCCCTCAAATCAGCAACACCAAAATTCCTATAAGCCTATTTAACAGACGGGTCTTGACGAGTCAGAGTACTCCGATGACTGAGCCAAAATTGCAGAGCGATCGCCGCGATCACTAAAACCAATGCAAACACGCCAAACTCTGTTACCCAGGTCAATAACTTTTCCAGAGGAACCAATTGACCCACAAAATAGGCCAGACTGACCATCGTCAGGGCCCATAAAGTAGCACCGGACACATTGTAAAGCAAGAACTGAGGGTAAGGCATTTGAGCAATGCCAGCTAACGGCCCGGCGAAAATTCGGAGGAGGGTGACAAACCGACCTAAAAAAACTGCTTGGGGGGCATTTCGGCTAAATTCACCTTTAACTTGCTCTAGTCGTTCTTCACTGATGCGAAATATATTGCCCAAGCGCACCATCAACGGCCAGCCCCCGTAGACACCTAACCAATAGCCGCAGCTATCACCGATGACGGCACCTGCGATCGCACTCAGCAACACACCCCAGTATTTCAATTCGCCCCCACCTGCTAAGAATCCACCGACCAAAGTCATGGTTTCACCAGGGACGGGAACGCCAGTATTTTCGATCAAAATCCCCAAAAAGACTGCTGCATAGCCAAAACGATGGGCAACCTCTTGAATAGTCTCTAATGAAAATAGCTCGATCGCCATGCAACAAACCTTGATGAAGTTAAGTTAAGAGATATTTTGACCTAGTTGAACTGAGCCTGTCAATTGAGATGGATTTTGATTAGATTTGAAGAGGGTCATCTCGAATGGGCCATTACTATGAATGTGTCCCAGGTTAGAGAATTGCAAAAGTGGGATGCACTCGGTCATAACTTGGGGAGATAAAACGTAAGTATGAGCAATCCGTTACGCAGCATGAAGTATTTGCCTTGGAGAAGCTTGTTCCAAATCTCCGCCTTGACTATATGCGTTGCCTTTGTTCTAGATATGTTGCTCATTCGAGGGTTGGAAAATACCGTCATGCGGCGAAGTTTAGAAATTTTATTTGCGCCTCCTTTGGGGGAATTCATGGTGATAGCTCTATCAATGGGAATCGGAGCGCTTGCAGTTTATCTGATGGATCGCTTCTACAAAGAGATTGCGATTACTAATGCGGTTTTATGGTCTCTCGTTCTAAGTTTGATGGTGACTCTACTGGTCAAATCCTGGTTACCGTTACCAACTTTATTAGTGCATATAACTCAAAGTTCTCTACTCGGAATTATTTTGGGTGTGTTTTTGGGTGGGTGGTCTCATTGGCGGAGATATTAATCATTAGAGTCCCGATCGCGTTTAAACTATAAAAACCAAAAAGGGCACAGAGTCAGTAAATTCCTTCTAGCGATAAATCCATGTTAAGGATTTGATCGACAACTGTTGATTCAGACGAAATAGATTGGGTAACAGGAACTTGAGTGGAACTAGAAGCATAAGCCAGATGAAGTAACCGAGTCACAATTTCTTGTCGGGCAGCCATTTGCCTTCCTGGTAACTGTTCGGCATGGCTGGCAATTCGGGTTTGTTGTGCAACTGCGATCGCTTTAGCCACCTCCTGCATCCGTCGCTCTTGGTCTCGCGAGATACTTTCCAACGTATTTCCCAACCCCGGAGCATTCCAGCGTTTTGTATCAGGATCAAGAAAGGAACGAACTCTAGCCCACAGGATGGCATCGGGGCCTTTCAGTCCCATTTGATGAGCCTGTTCCAACCAATCCAAATATCCACCCCGGTCTAGAGCCGCTAAAGGAGCTTGATTCGCAAGATCTAAAGCATTCAGTTTTTCCTCCAGTGTTAATCGCATTCCTCTTGCTTTTGCTTTTGCTTTTAGCGTCAGGGCTTGTTGCTGAAGGCGCTGGAGTTGTTTTTCATCTGCTTCTTGAGGTGAGCCTGCTTCATGTTGATAGGAGAAGCTGCCCAGATTCCAAACGCCATTACCCGGATCGGTATGTCCATAGTAACTGGCGGTGCGATCGCCCTCTGGGGTGCGAGTTCCCTCTGCACTACCAACCGCTGTAGCCACTAAAGAATCCGAACCACCTACAAACAAGTCATCCAACGTGTAGTCAGGCTGTCCTGGGATAACAACATCAGAATCGGGATCAAGGGCAAAGGGATTAACGAAAGGAGGGTGTTCCCCGTCTGGTAGCCCTGGTAAATCACCCGGTAAATCAAAAGATAAGGCAAACGTGTTGGAGCGATTGGTTGATTGAGCACTGGTGCGATCGCGTTGTTGGATTGATTTACTTACAGCATCTTCAGCGCGTCGAGTTGACGATTTGGGAAAAACATCAAAATTAACTGTTGCATCTTCGGCAACCGCAGGAATCGCATGACTCACTGCCAGAGCAGCCAGCCCTACCAACAACACCTGGTAGTTTTTCATAGTCTCTATAATCAATATCAATCGATAGTTATGTAATCAGTCTCAACTGGGGACTGAAATTAAGGCTGGAGGGAGCGCTCCAGGATATCAGGAGCGGGTTCAACAATTACCCAGGTGCCGTCGGGTTGTCGCCTGAGCGCTGCAAATTGCAGGAATTCTCCTTTAGCGATCGCTTCTCCTCTGCTCACATCCCCTAACTTCAACGCCTGCAAACCACACAAGCGAAATAAGTAGGCAGGGACTTCAGGGCTAGAGTACACATAACATCCTGCAATATCATTGGGTTGCAATTGCCCATCAAAAGGCGCATAGACAACGCCACCATTCAGTTCTACAGAAACATCACCCAGACTACCCGCGATAGTGTAGCCTGCCACCGTATCCCCGACTTGCAATTCCCAGTTCTGTTGAATCTGCAAAACCCGAACAGGAACTTCAGGAGCAGTTTGGCTACAACCTGTTGTGATGAGCATAATCATCCCCAGCGCTAAGACCGTTTTACTGGTAACTGAACCGATACCCTGCATACTCCTCGCCTTCGTAAAGAACGACTAGCCGGGTTTGCGGGTCAAAAGCTAAAGGATAGACTTCACGTTCAGCGACCACCCCTGCCCGTACCTGGATAGCAGGCAATTGGCAATAGGGTTCGTTGAGAATCTCGTGGACTCTGTTCTTTGAATCTCGCTCCGGCACAGTCAAGAGTTGAGCTAGTTGCTCTCTAGAAATCACTGCCTCTGAATTAACTGTACCCTGGCAAGCCTCATGATGGGGATTGATCTGGCGGCTGGGAACCATACCGCGCACGTCGAGCAACAGGCTAATCAAGGCAAACATCAACCCTCCTGCCAGCAGCGGGTTCAGAAGTGCGTGATTTGAACTACGATATTCCATTTCGTCCATCCTCCACAAATATCAGGAAAATCGATAGAACACCCAGGCTGTGTCTGATACAGAGCGGATTACAGTAACCGTCCCCCAATCAGTAGACCCACCATTGCTAAGAACAGGCGGCATCCCCAAACAAAACTGGATTGGGGCGACGTGGTGATCCGATAAATTGCGATCGCTGCTGGCACTACCATCAACCCCACCATCAACAGCCACAGTCCTGGAACGGCAGACAACACCAAGTTAATCCCCCCCCTGGCCACAATTGCACCTATGAGCCACATCGCAGCTTCAGGCATGGTTAAGGCATTAGAGGCATCCCATTGGGCTTCTCGAACCTGACTTGAATGGGGTGGACGACCCACAGCAGAAGCATTGGAGGACTCTTGCAGAAAAGTTAGCAGCGGCTTCAGAAAACCTAATGGAGCCGATTTCTTAGATGATTTTCTGGAGCGTCTGGTGGCGATTTTCTCAGGTGCAGCTCGATCGCGGCCAGAAACCGATCGCTGCCGCAGTGCTTCAGCCGTAGAAGCCGCTTCTCGCTCCGCCTGGTAGAGATCGACAGGTTTGGCGGTCAGAATAAATGTCCCGTCAGCATCCCGTTGCACCAAGGGTACAGCTGCTTGGATGCATTCAAACGTAGGCAGGTAAGTTTCCCAATCAAAGGGCAATTTGCCATCGAGCTCCAGTGCCCGCCATTCTCGTTCTGCCCGTTGCGCGATCGCTCTCAACTCGTGGACAGCCCCTTCTTGAGCTTGTGAAAGTTGGTTAATCTGGTCAGCTTGAGCTTCCAACTGTTGCATCAGGTCAGCTAATTTCTGCTCAAATTTTTGCAGATAAACCGAGGGACGGGGGGGCGGAGCAGTTTGGGGTTGAGTCGGCAGGGGTTGTAGAAATAGAGGAGCTTGAAATTGCTGCAAGTATTGATTAGAACGTTGGTTCAAATCTTCAACGGTTGACACTATGTGGGCAGACGAGGCGGGCGATCGCTTAACCGGGTCAAGATTTGCGGTTGGGTTGGGTATCGCCTTGCCAGTGGGACGAAGTTCAACCATCGGGGCCGCAGTCCGTTGAGGCGATCGCCCAACTGTGCTACCCGTAGGAGCCGAGTTCGCTTTTGGATCACTCCTGTTGAAATCGCTCTTATTGAGGTCACTCCTGATCACACCCTCTCCTGCTACTTGAGTCAATTCTGTTGCCAAACCGCGAGGATGCTCTACGAGTTCGGTGGAAGAACCAGAGGGAGTCCGGCTAGAATGGATGGCTTGCAATTTCGCTTGGAGAGCTTGAATTTGCGGCTGCGTTTTCATTTGTAATTAGGGTTGGTAAGGGGAGCAACGGAGGACTCTACAAAGGTTGAACTTTGGTAGACTCTAGCTAAGGCTTAAAGTCGATTAAAAACAACCTAATGAAGAAACGATCTACAAAAACAGTTCATGTTGAGCAGTTATTTAGTTCAACTGGTTGAACCAATCATGAGTTCAGTGGAACCAGCAAATTAGCCAAGTAAGACAAGCCGATCGGGTTATCTCTAGAGACTTAGTACAATAGTACTATAAAAGTCTGATTTGTGCCAGCTTTCTAAAAATTTCTTTGGCGTTGCTATAGTCATTCCAATCAGGTTCTGAACAGACAAGGGGCTGAAGCCCCTTGTTCTCCGAGAGTCTGTGTTTATGAACAATTTGGGAGCGCTCCTGGTTTAATGTCGATCGCCGACCCTGCTTCATCCCTGCCAATCCTCCAATGGCAAAGCCACTCTCTGCTGCGTCATTCTCTCGCTATGCTCTGGCAGCAATAGACCAAACATTAGAATCTCTGGTAGTCTGTTGCGACTGGTGAGATGCCACATATCCCTGGCATGAACTCTTTCTAGATGGAAACGCCCCGCTAATTGCCCAATGACTGTTGCAATCAAGCGTCGCACTCGCATCAGCAACTTCACCCAAGCTCTAGGGCGCGTGTCCTGCATATTTTTGCGTAAGGCGGTCTGCAACTCGATAGAAACACCTTGCAGTTGAGCTTTGAGTTCAGGGCGGATGTAACCCTCATCGCCAATCAGCCTGCCTTGAATTTGCTGGAGGATGTCTGGGGCAGCATCGCGCTCATCTACATTGGCAGCCGTCAGCGTCAACCCTGTAATAATCCCCCTGGCACTGACACACAGGTGTCCTCGAAACCCGTAGTCTGCTCGTCAGTATCTATCTTC
>Ga0224723_1000019_pt1 | contig 100852 bp, 101 predicted proteins | sample Balambano_FR2_Me_FD_161647 | JGI IMG/M metagenome (GOLD analysis project Ga0224723, IMG submission 161647) | Freshwater sediment microbial communities from Lake Towuti, South Sulawesi, Indonesia - Balambano_FR2_MetaG | ecosystem: Environmental > Aquatic > Freshwater > Lake > Sediment | place... | reverse complement strand
AGCCTTTACATCTCAAGGAGATCTACTTAAATGGCAACAGAAGCACTCGGTTGGTGGGGCGTACCGCTGGCGATCGTCGCTGGTACGATGCGCGGGGGAACGCCCTTCCTGTTTGTTAGCTTAGGCGAATGTCTGACCGAAAAGAGCGGCAAAATTAACCTGGGTTTAGAAGGAACGTTGCTAATGGGTGCCATGAGCGCCTACGCCATTTCCTATCTCACCGGGTCGCCCTGGTTGGGCATAATGGTTGCTGGACTGGCGGGTGTGATATTCGGCTTGATTCACGGCTGGCTTTCTCAGCAGCCCAGGGTAAACGATGTAGCGGTGGGTATTGCCATGATTATTTTTGGCAGCGGCATTGCCTTTTTCCTGGGAAAGCCGTTTATTCAACCGTCTGCCCCGCAACTGGCAACGATCAATCTAGGAGCCTGGAGCAGTTTACCACCCGTTCAATCGGCGTTACAGATTAGCCCCTTGTTTTTGCTGGGTGTGGCGATCGCCCCTCTGATGCACTGGTTCTTTCAATCCACCCGCTGGGGCTTGTTCATCCGGGCGGTGGGCGACAGTCCCGAAGCTGCCAGAGCGATGGGCGTTTCTATCTTCAACGTGCGAATGCTCAGCGTCGTAGCAGGCAGCTTTTTAGCCGGAATTGGTGGGGCTTCCCTCTCGCTCTACTACCCCGGACTCTGGAGCGAACGGGTTTCCAGCGGTCAAGGACTGATGGCCGTCGCTCTGGTAATTTTTGCCCACTGGAATCCAATTCAATGTCTCTGGGCTTCCCTCTTGTTTGGCGGTGCCCAGGCCTTTGGCCCGGCACTTCAGTCGGTCGGCATTGAGCAAGGCTATTACCTGTTCAACGCGGCCCCTTATGTATTGACCTTGCTAATTATGATCATCACCTGTTCCCCTAAAAAGACTTTATCTGGCGCACCAGGTGCGTTAGGAACGGAAACTTAGGAGGGATGAGGGGGGATGGAGGTAAGGAATGGGGCGATCGCGCTTTTGAATGGTCTGCAAAGTGCCGCTATTTAAGCTCAAGGTTGCAACATTTGAGGTCGAAGGCTCATCATTCTAGTTCAAACCCTCATCATTCTTGCTTAAAGCTGCATCATTTCTGTTTCAAACCTCACCGCTCTCACTTAAAACAGCATCATTCTCACTTAAAACAGCATCGTTCCCGTCTAAAGCGGCATCGTTCCTGTTTGAAACAGCACCGTTCTTGTTCAAACCCTCATTACACTCGTTGCCAAGCTCCAGCTTGGCAATGCAATTGAGGAAGCTCCAGCTTCCTTTCTCGTTGGCACTGGAAGCAGGAGCTTCCAGAACGTGTTACCAAGCAAGAGCTTAGTAACGAGGCTGTCCCTCATCCCTCATCCCTCATCCTCCATCCCTCATCCCTATGAACAGTCTTGGCGGCTTAAACAAATCTCCCAACGGCGTGGTTCTCGGCATGGTGCAACTGCAACTGCCCAATGTAATCACGCCCGATGATTTGGCAGCGCAGACCGATCGCATCTGCGACATGGTTGGTAAAGCTCGACGCAATATGCCCACGATGGATCTGGTGGTGTTCCCCGAATATGCCTTGCATGGGCTATCAATGGACACCAATCCAGAGATTATGTGCAAGCTAGATGGCCCTGAAGTTGAGGCGTTTCAAACTGCCTGCCGGGACAATCACATCTGGGGCTGCTTTTCCATCATGGAATACAACCCACACGGCAACCCTTACAACAGCGGCATCATTCTAGACGACAAGGGTGAACTGCGGCTCTATTACCGCAAGCTGCATCCCTGGGTGCCTGTAGAACCGTGGGAGCCAGGAAATATCGGCATTCCGGTGTGTGAGGGGCCAAATGGTAGTGCGATCGCCCTGATCATCTGTCACGATGGGATGTTCCCCGAAATGGCGCGAGAGTGTGCTTACAAAGGAGCCGAAATCATGATTCGCACGGCGGGCTACACCGCTCCCATTCGGCATTCCTGGCGCATTACCAATCAGGCAAACGCCTTTTGCAACCTGATGTACACCGCTTCGGTTTGTATGTGCGGCAGCGACGGCACCTTTGACTCAATGGGTGAAGGGATGTTCGTCAACTTTGACGGTACACCGCTAGCAATGGGTAGCCACCGTCCCGATGAGATTATCACTGCCGAACTGCGTCCCGATTTGGTGCGTGAAGCCCGTCAATACTGGTCGGTTGAAAATAATATTTACCAGTTTGGGCATCGCGGCTACACCGCTGTCAAAGGCGGAGCGCAAGACTGCCCCTACACCTATATGCAGGATTTAGTGAACGGCAACTATCGCCTCCCCTGGGAAGATCAAGTCGTTTACACGGACGGTACTTCCTGCGGTTTCCCCGCTCCAACCCGCAGCTACCGGGGGGAAGAAATGCCAATTTCCTCTCGTTCCTAAGCTCTGCTTGGGAATGCAAGTCGGGAGGCTCTGCCTCCTTAAGTCCAGTGCCATTCAACTTTAGGAGGTGAATTATGGGGCTTTACGTCAATTCAGAACCCTATCCTTATCCCTACAACGGTGAGCTACGTCCAGACAACACCGTGCTGCTGATCATCGATATGCAAACTGACTTTTGCGGCATTGGTGGCTATGTAGACAAGATGGGCTATGACCTCTCCCTCACCCGTGCCCCAATTGAGCCAATCAAGCAACTACTAAGTGTGATGCGTGAAAAAGGATTTCACATCATGCATACCCGCGAAGGGCATCGCCCCGATTTGTCGGATTTGCCTGAAAACAAACAGTGGCGATCGCGCCAAATTGGTGCAGGCATCGGCGACCCTGGCCCCTGCGGCAAAATTCTCGTGCGCGGCGAACCGGGTTGGGAAATCATTCCCGAACTGGCTCCCCTCCCCGGCGAAGTCATCATCGACAAACCCGGAAAGGGTTCCTTCTACGCCACCGATTTAGACCTGCTGCTTCAGCGTAAAGGCATCCAAAACATCATTCTGGCAGGCGTAACCACCGATGTTTGCGTCCACACCACCATGCGCGATGCCAACGATCGCGGCTACGAATGCCTGCTGCTCTCCGACTGCACCGGAGCCAGCGACTACGGCAACCACCTTGCAGCTCTAAAGATGGTGACAATGCAGGGCGGCGTGTTTGGGGCGATCGCCCCTTCCACCGCCCTGATCGAAACCCTCCAACCCCTATAAACTCCCAACCCCAGCAAAATCCAAAAATGCAGCGCTCAGATCTGCGACTTCTTCGAGAAGTCGCAGATCTTGCCTCCTTAAGTCAGTGCCATTCCACGAGCAAACCCATGACAACCGCAACCGAAAAACTCTCCACCATCGAAATCGAAAAGCCGCCAGAGCTAGAAGTTATCAGCATGACCAAACGCTTTGGCAGCCTGGTTGCTCTAGATAACGTCTCCCTGCACCTGAAACCAGGAACCTTTCATGCGCTGCTGGGCGAAAATGGCGCGGGAAAAAGCACCCTGGTTAAGTGCGTCATGGGATTCTATACGCCTACATCCGGTGAGGTGTTAATTGATCGGCAGACAAGGGCGATCGCCAGCCCCCGTGATGCCCACAAATACGGCATTGGCATGGTTTACCAGCATTTCACCTCCGTCCCTGCCATGACCGTTGCCGAAAATTTGGTACTTTCCCGCTTCGACAGCACCAACCTGATCAACTGGAAAGCCGAATACGAGCAGCTTAACGCCTTCATGCAAACGGCTCCGTTTCAGGTGCCGCTGGATGTGCCCATTGCCCAACTTGCCGCCGGACAAAAGCAAAAACTAGAAATTCTCAAGCAGCTTTACCTTAAAAGCAAGATTCTCATCCTCGACGAACCCACTTCCGTCTTGACTCCTGGTGAAGCCGATGAGGTGTTAGGCTTGCTGCGCGAACAGGTGACTGCCGGAAAGCTCAGCGTCCTGATGATTTCCCACAAATTTCGGGAAGTCATGGCCTTTGTTGATGAAGTCACAATCCTGCGAAAGGGCAAATTTGCGGGTCACGGCATGGTGCGCGACCTGACCGTTGCCGATATGTCAGAGATGATGATGGGCGATCGCCGCGAACCCACCCCCGTCGAGAAAACCGATCATCCCGATCCGGTTCCCGTTCTAGAAATCAAAGATATCCGCGCCAACAAAGACAATGGACTGGAAGCGGTCTTAGGCGTTAATCTAACCGTTCACAGCGGCGAAATCGTCGGCATCGCAGGCATCTCAGGCAACGGACAGCGAGAATTGGTCGAAGTGCTAGCCGGACAGCGCCCCCCCACCAGCGGCGAAATTCGAGTCAACGGCGAACCCTACAGCGCCACCCGTCGAGAAATGTATAAACACAAAGTCTTTGCCCTACCCGAAGAACCGCTCCGCAATGCCTGCGTACCTCACATGAGTGTGGCAGAAAACATGGCGCTGCGAACCTTTGACCGTCCGCCTCAAGCAAAAGGCATTTTACTCATCCTCAAAGCCATTCGTCAGGTGGCTCAAGGCTTGATCCAGCAGTTCTCAGTCAAAACGCCCTCACCCGAAACGCCCGTCGGCAACCTATCTGGTGGAAATGTGCAGCGAGCAGTATTGGCAAGAGAACTTTCTGCCGACCACATCAAACTGCTGATTGCTGCTAATCCCTGTTTTGGCTTAGATTTTGCCGCTGTCGAATTCATTCACGGTCAAATCGTCGCAGCCCGCAACCGAGGAGTCGCCGTCCTTCTGGTGAGTGAAGACCTGGACGAGTTGCTCAAGCTGTCCGACCGCATTCTGGTGATCAGCGGTGGCAAATTTGTCTATGAAAGTGCGATCGCCCAAGCCGACTTTGCCACCATCGGCCGGAGCATGGCAGGACATTAGAGGAAATCTATGATTACTATCTCCGCTAACCCCTACAGCTACGAACTGCCCCTAACTGGTGTAGCGCTGATCATTATTGATATGCAGCGAGACTTCCTGGAACCGGGCGGTTTTGGAGACGCTTTGGGAAACGATGTCAGCCGCTTGCAGGCGATCGTCCCCACGCTAAAACAGTTACTTGAAGCCTTTCGGCACCATCGCTTACCTGTCTTTCACACGATTGAGTGTCATCAGCCTGACCTGTCCGACTGTCCGCCCGCCAAGCTGAATCGGGGTAAAGGTGCGCTCAAGATTGGCGACCCCGGCCCGATGGGACGAATTCTGGTCAAAGGCGAACCCGGAAATGGCATCATTCCAGAACTGGCACCTGTTTTGGGAGAAACCGTCATTTACAAGCCAGGAAAGGGCGCTTTCTACAACACCAATCTGGAAATTCATTTGCAGAAACGGGGCATCACTCACTTGCTGATTACAGGAGTGACTACCGAAGTTTGCGTCCAAACCACCATGCGAGAAGCCAACGATCGCGGCTACGAATGCCTGCTGGTAGAAGACTGCACCGAAAGCTACTTTCCTGAATTCAAGCAAGCCACGCTAGAAATGGTTCGCGCCCAGGGCGGCATTGTGGGCTGGACAGCTCCCGCCGCTGCGGTTTTACAAGGATTAGCAGAAATGGGCTGGGACACTCCTGAGGCTGCTTCTGATTTGGTAAATACTCCGGTTGGTTAGGCGCAGATGGAGAAAATTTACCTGGCAGTCAACGGCACCCTGATGCGTGGACTCGAATTAAACCAAAATCTGCAAAAAGCGGGCGCTGAATTTGTGCGAGAAACCACCACAGAACCTGCTTATCGGCTCTGGTCAATTGGCGATCGCCATCCCGCTATGATAAAAGTGACAGAGGGAGGAGCGGCGATCGCTGTCGAAATTTGGGCAGTTCCTCCCGCTGGCGTTTGCCAGATCTTGCTCCAGGAACCTCCTGGACTTTGCATCGGTAAAGTTCGCCTGGACAATGGCGAAGTCGTTTTGGGCGTTCTCGGAGAACCTTTTCTCTGCCAAAATCAACCTGAAATTACTCAATGGGGCGGCTGGCGTGCCTACACCACAAGCTGTAAGCCAAAGCTTTTGAGATAAAAAAAGCAGGGTGGGAGCAAGTCCCGCCCTGTCTTCGTGAATTAATTTCTAAACAAACCGAGTTAAGCAGGATTGCTTACTTTGCGGCGGCGAGAAGTGGCGATCGCACCAGCCACCAAGCCCAAACCTGCCAGAGCAGCAGGCTCAGGAACAGACGTAGCCGAACCCACAACCTTCCAATCTGGGCCATTGTAAATACGCTGGCTACTGACCCGCACTCCAAAGATTGGGCTAGCTACACCCAAGTCCGCCAAACTGATGCCCAACGAACCGACCCGTTGTGTACCGCTGATTTCCTTTGTGTCAACGCCATATCCAGCGTATTGCCATCTTCCCGAAAAGGAAGTCAGCAAATTGCCAACCACTTTTCCGTTAGCATCGAGCGCCTGAATGTCTAGCTTGCTGTTCATGCCTCTCTCCCAAAAGAACAGGTTGTCTACTGCGGAAGAGAAGAAAACATCGATCACAGAGCGTCCTGAATCTTCAGTATCGATGATGCTGTTTAGGTTCAGGTTGCCCAGAGCCGCTACTACGCCGTTGTTGTCAACTCGTTCTTGCTTAATGCCAATCGTCGCCTGGTCGCCCATATCAGCACTGACCGCACCCGTGTTTCCGCCAGTCCAGAGGTCGTTATAGATAATGTTAGCCCGGTTAACCAGGGCAAAATCGTTGATTACAGTTCCCTCAATGAGCCGAACTGAGTTTAGGAGAATGTCTCCTTTAGGATTGTTGCCCGAAAAATTGGTCGTGAATGAAAAGGCTCGAGCTGGAGCGTTAGAGAAGGCTAGAACGCTGCTCACTATTAGCCCAGCACAAGTTGCAATGTGTTTGAATTTCATCGTTTTGCTTGTTTAGTACTTACGCAGTTAAAGCTTGAATCGCTTTAGATCAATTTGGATTTGCAAATCTAAAGAAGGTCTAGCCGATTGAGAGGGAGTAACAACACAAAATTTGTTGTATGTTCCTACGTTATTTCTAAAACATCGTAAGCTGCAATGAGTAAAATACTAATTCACCTAAAATTCTTGTAGTCCTTGCTGAATGAGGATTCTACCTATGTTCTAAGAATATTTTATGTGTAGAATACAGGTACTATTTTGTAATAAATAGCAGGCTGTACCGTCAAATTACTGATTTTTATTTCCGCTATTTTCAGTTAAGGGCAAATATTCATGGGGAGGAATTAATGAACTCGTGTGATCACTGATTTTTCTCTGTTGCTTCTACTGAATTGCGGCTAAAGCTTGCACAATGCAGCCTTAATCTATTGGCATTACAGTGGAATTTGTTGTCCTGTTAAAGCTGACTTTATGATTGATTTGTATACATTTACCACTCCAAACGGACGCAAGGCTTCTGTGATGCTGGAAGAGGTCGATTTACCTTACAGCGTTCACGTTATCGACATTCGCAAGAATGATCAGTTTGCGCCAGAGTTTGTGGCAATCAACCCGAATAGCAAGATTCCAGCAATTGTTGATCAAGATACGGGGATGACCATCTTTGAGTCAGGCGCGATTCTGATTTACCTGGCAGAAAAGACGGGAAAGCTGATGCCGACTGAGCCAAAGAGCCGCTACGAGGTGTTGCAATGGCTGATGTTTCAAATGGCTAGCATTGGGCCGATGTTTGGACAACTTAACCACTTTCGTAAGTTTGCGCCAGAGCAAATTCCCTATGCGATCGCCCGTTACGAAAAAGAAACGCTGCGGCTCTATGGCGTATTAGATAAGCAGCTTCAGGGTCGAGAATTTATCTGCGGTGACTACTCGATTGCCGACATTGCAACCTATCCCTGGGTGGCAATCTACGAGTTTCAAGGTCTAACGCTTGATGATTATCCCAACTTGAAGCGATGGGTGGAAACCGTAGGGCAAAGACCTGCTGTACAGCGTGGAATGGCAGTGCCAACGCTGAATTGAATTTGCTACAGAGAGAGTCCAGCGCGGGGGTTGAAGGTTTCAAGCTGGCGCAGTTTTTCGTAGAGATCTCGTTCCTGGGGGCTAATTTCTCTGGGAACGATAATCTGAATCTCTACGATTTGATCACCGCGCCGCCCGTCAAGCGGATAGCCTTTACCGCTCAACCGCAGCTTTTGACCCGATCGCACCCCAGAGGGAATCATCATTTTCACCAAGCCATCCAGCGTGGGCACCTCGATCGCCCCACCTAAGACGGCTTCGACTGGCGTGACCGGAAGCTGACAGAAAATATCTGAGCCTTCTACCTTGAAGAAAGCGTGAGGCGCTACGTCAATTTTCAGGTACAGGTCGCCGCCAGCCACGCCCTGACCTTTGAGCCGAATGCGCTGCCCTGTCACCATTCCAGGTGGCATATTGACCTCTAGCGATCGCCCATCCTCTAGGCGAATTCGCTCTCGTCCACCCTGATAGGCTTTATCTAACGGCACACTCAGCCGCGCTTCAGCATCCCGACGACCGGGGCGAGAAGAGTTAACCGTGTAAGCCGTTTTGGTCGTACCTGGACGGTAAGGATCACGTGTTGCGGTGCTGCGGGTTGTACCGCCACTGCCATCCGCGCGGCGGTTGAGAAGTTGGTCTACGAAGCTGTTGAAGTCAGGAAATTCGCTGAAATCGACTTCTTGCGTGGCGGTGCGATCGCCCCCTCGATTGTTCCAGCTTTTTGAACGAGGCGTATTGCCCTGAAAGCCGCCCTGCTTCCAGAAGCGGCTGAACTGGTCATACTGCGCCCGTTTGCTGGTATCAGATAGGACTTCATAGGCTTCCCCCACGTCCTTAAACTTTTCCTCAGCCGCTTTATTCCCTGGATTTAGATCCGGGTGATATTGTCGTGCGAGGCGGCGGTATACCTTTTTAATTTCTTCAACCGTTGCATCTCTGGGAACGCCCAGAATCTCATAGTAGTTCCGAAAGTTTTGCATAGGTGAATTGGCGATCGCTATGGCGTTTCCATGAAGGTTGAAAGAAGGGAAGGGGTAGATAGCAAACAGAAAACCTGCTGCAACGGTTTAGTAGATTCAGCTTAGAGAGTCGGGCTATATGAATTAGGTAGGGTCACTAACCATACATCTTCTCTCAACTCCTGGCTGATCGCCACATCTACCAGCCATCATCATCCCAATCATCATTAACGGGGGCATTGTAGCGACCACTCCCATACCCGCTGTTGTCATAGGAGGGACGATTGTTGTCGGAGGGGCGACGGGGCGGGCGAGCCGGCGCATCCCAATCGTCCTGATCCCAACTGTCTCGGCTGTAGGAATTACTGTCCCTACTGTAAGAATCACGAGCGTAGGGATCTCGCGCGTAAGGATCTCGCGCGTAGGGGTCGCGGACGTAAGGATCTCGGTCGTAGGGGTCACGATCCCGTTCGCCAGTGAAGGTGCGCTTGATGGAGCCGAAAAAGTCGTCTTCCTCGTCCAGTTCTTTGGCGTACTGATAAACTTCCCGCCGCAGTTCATACAGCGCGTCTTGCAGTTCAGCTTGGGCGATGTCGATGCCCCGATCGTCTTCCTCAGCCAGACTTTCTCGCAACTCCTGCACCAGGTTTTCAATGCGGCGGCGATGGTTGCTGGCATACTGCATCCCAAAGTCCAGCGCAACTTCGCGCAACTGACGTTCTGCCTGGAAGGTGAGCGCCTCTGCTCTGGTGCGTTTTTCTACTCGCTCTCGTCTTTCCCGGTCAGAGGCAGAAAATCGTTCGGCTTCCTGAATCATCCGGTTGACTTCAGATTCACTGAGCGTGGAAGCGCCTTGAACGGTAATTCCCTGTTCCCGTCCTGTGGTTCTATCCAGGGCTGTCACCTGAAGAATGCCGTTTGCGTCAATGTCAAAGGAGACTGAAATTTGCGGTACGCCTCTGGGAGCCGGGGGAATGCCCATCAGCTTAAAGCGTCCGAGGGATTTGTTGTCAGATGCCATTTCGCGCTCGCCCTGAAGGACGTGAACTTCTACTAGGGTTTGATTGTTCTCAGCGGTGGAGAAAACATCTGAGCGGCGAACCGGGATCGTAGTGTTACGGGGAATCAACTTTTTCATCACGCCGCCGATCGTTTCCAGCCCCAGTGACAGCGGGGTGACATCCAGCAACAGAATGTCTCTGACTTCCTGAGTGAGAATGCCTGCCTGAATTGCTGCACCAACGGCTACTACTTCGTCGGGGTTGACGTTTTGGTTGGGTTCTTTATCGACGAGCGATCGCACCAACTGTTGCACCAGCGGAATTCGGGTGGAGCCGCCGACCAGTACCACCTCGTCAATCTGCACTGGACTCATTCCCGCATCGGTGAGAGCCTGCTTGACGGGTAGGCGCAAGCGACTAATTAAATCTCCACACAGCCCCTCAAACTGAGAACGAGTCAAGCGAGTTTCTAAATGCTTTGGACCGTCTGCGGTAGCTGCGATAAAGGGCAGATTGATGTCAGTGACGCTGACCCCAGAAAGCTCAATCTTGGCTTTTTCAGCCGCTTCCATCAGGCGTTGCAGCGATTGGCGTTCGCGCCGCAGGTCAATTCCCTCGGTTTCCAAAAACTGCTCGGCTAGCCAGTCCACGATTTTCTTGTCAAAATCATTGCCGCCAAGCTGAGTGTCGCCGCTGGTCGCCTTCACCTCAAAAACACCGTCTCCAACTTCCAGGATGGAAACGTCGAAAGTGCCGCCACCCAGGTCAAAGACCAGAGTCGTCTGACTTTCCTTGTTATCCAATCCGTAAGCCAGGGAAGCAGCGGTTGGCTCGTTGAGGATGCGCTTTACGTCCAGTCCGGCAATTCGTCCTGCATCTCGTGTTGCTTGCCGCTGGGAGTCGTTGAAGTAAGCGGGGACGGTGATGACTGCGCCCGTCACGGGTTCACCCAGATAGCGACTGGCTTCTTCGGCTAGCTTTCGCAGCACCATCGCCGAAATCTCTTCGGGGGCAAATTCTTTTTGCAGACGAGGGCACTTGATTTTGACGTTGCCGTACTCGTCCTTGCGAATTGTGTAGGGAACTCGCCGCGATTCTGGGGTCAACTCGGTGTACTTACGCCCGATATAGCGCTTTACGCCATAGAAAGTATTCTGCGGATTTAGCACGGTCTGACGACGAGCCATTTGCCCGACCAGGCGTTCGCCCTCTTTGCTAAAGCCAACCACGGAGGGGGTCGTTCGCATTCCTTCTGCATTGGCTATGACGACAGGCTTACCGCCCTCCATGACGGCAACAACTGAATTGGTTGTGCCTAAGTCAATGCCGACTACTTTACCCATGCGTGGGGACTCTCCTCTCGTGATCTATCGTTGAACCTGGTGAACCGTTGAATCGATGAGATAGCGTGATGAAATTTTATACTTTGACACTAATATTTGCTTGTCAAGTCCACTTCGATTCTATCTTGCTGAGATGGCTACCTTTCAAACTAGCAGGCAGGCAATCGGGAAGATGAGGTATTCCAGAAAAAATAGCTTCCAGATGAATTGGTAAAAGGCGGTGTAGGAGAGCTTTCCTGCTGCATTTTTGCCCTGCTTGTCGTCCAAGTCTACCTTAAAGCTCTGTCGCCAGAGGACAACCAAAGCCAGGGTGTGCGTACCGATTAGAAATGCGGCGTTTGTGGAAGGCAGAAACGCGCCGACTAGAATAATCGCCAAATACGCAACAGTCAGCACCCAGCGAGCCAGGTTAAAGACGGCTTGCTGCCCTAGCCGCAGGGTGAAGGTGGAAATGTTGTAGAGGCGATCGCCCTCCAAATCAGGAATATCTTTAAAAATGGCGATCGCAAACGTAAACACCAAAATAAACAGCGTCAGCGCCCAAACGTCTACTGGAATGCCGTCAATTCCTTCAAACTGCTGGCTAAAGTGCAGGAATAGCCCCAAATTAACGATCGCCCCTCGCACCGTAAAGATGCACAGCGAAGCCCAAAACGGAAACCGCTTCAGGCGAATTGGCGGCAGAGAATAGGCAGTCCCAATTGCCAGACTTGACCACACCATCGCTGCCAAAAAATAGCCTTGCCAGAGTGACAACGCCAGCGCTGCAATTCCTGTAACGATTACGATCGCCCAGGCTTCACGCCGAGAAAATTCTCCCGATGCCAGCGGCAGATGCGGTTTATTTACTTGATCGATCGCCACGTCTTCAAGCTGGTTTAGCCCAACAATGTAGATATTGCCGCAGAGACAGGCAATCCAGGCAAAGAATAGAGGTAGTAGGCGATCGCTGACCGCCAAACCCTCAACTCCCCATTCCCCATTCCCTATTCCCCAACTCACAACATACAGCCCTAAAACGCTCAGACTGGTGCCAATCACCGTATGTGGTCGAGAAAATTTCCAGAAGGCATAAAGCCAGGGGGCATATTTTTGAACCAGGTTTGGCTTTGCAGCACGACGGGAAGAAATAGAAGACTTTTGCGGAGAAATCTGGCTCATGCAACGCCCAAATAAGACTCAGGCTTTATCTTAAGCAATTCGGGGATCGTTTCAAAGGCTGAATCCAGCCTAGCGAGTGCCACAAAGCAACCCAAACTTGACCAAACCCCGCTGGTAGCCTCGCTGCATCAACCCCAGTGAGAGTGCCGCCTGAATCGTTGTCCAGCTAGAGAAAAGCAAACCAAATAGGGCAGCAGGCGTAAAGGTAGAGTCGATCACGATATCCCAAAATGGGGCAACGGCAGTAGACCAGTCTGCCGTGCGAACGTTTTGAAAGTTGAGTTGATGGGCGATCGCCTCATACTCCGGTAGCGAAATCACGTGCGGCAAGCAATACACCCGATAAATTTCTGCCAAGTGCTTTTGCTCATCCTCGCTCAGCGGCGAGTGAGGCGGTTGCGCCGGACGGTGACACCAGGTTGCCATCAAAAACAATCCACCTGGTTTCAGTACCCGATAGCATTCCTGCAAGAATTTAGTCTTGTCAGGCATATGTTCGCCGCTCTCCAGCGACCAAACCAGATCAAAGGACTGATCCGGGAAAGGCATTTTCAGCGCATCAGCAACTTGAAAGGTGGCATTAATTCCCGCTGCTGCGGCGCGTTCGGTGGCGCGGCTTGCCTGGACGGGGCTGAGGGTGATGCCAGTGGCGATTGCCCCAAACTTCTCAGCCAGATACAGCGAACTGCCGCCAATGCCGCATCCCACGTCTAAAATTTGTTTTGCCTGATGCACCTGCCCCCATTTCAGCAATTCCTCAATCAGGTCGATCTGCGCCTGCCGTCGCTCTTTGCGCTCGTTACCTGCTGCGCCGTAGTAGCCGTGATGCATATGCTCACCCCAGATCTGCTCCCACAGACCTGAAGAAGCGTCATAGAACTGTTGAATTTGCTGTTGCAGAGTTGAAGTCATCAGTTGAGAGTAATCTTTATACAAGCACCTTAACTATCTTGAACGAATTCACCCTTATTAGTCTTAGTCGCAAACTTGTTAGTCGCAAAATAGCCCATGACAGTTTCCAGAACGATTTGCCTGGGGTTCATTACGGTCATCGCCATCGGCACCCTGCTGCTACTCATGCCCTTCTCTACTAGTGAAGGCACCTGGAATGATCCGGTTGTTGCTCTATTTACAAGTACCTCAGCCGTTTGTGTGACTGGGCACATCGTTGTGGATACCGGAACCCATTTTTCTCCAATTGGACAATTTTTTATTCTTGCTCTGATTCAGATCGGCGGGTTGGGATACATGACCGCAACCACTTTCCTGCTTTTGCTGGTAGGTCGCAGGTTTGCGCTGCGAGACAAGCTGGCAATTCAGCAGGCCCTAGACCGACCCGGCATTCAGGGTGGCGCTCAAGTCGTTCGATCCATTATTGCGACCACCATGATTTTTGAGATCACCGGAATGTTCCTCCTCCTAACTGTTTTCTCGCGTGACTATGACTTGGGTCGTGCCCTATGGCTTTCTATCTTTCACAGCATTAGCGCTTGGAACAATGCTGGCTTTAGCTTATTTGAAGATAGTTTGGTTGGCTATCAGTCATCTTTATTAGTAAATTTGGTGATTACCGGATTGATTATCTTTGGTGGAATTGGTTATGAGGTTATTTTCGAGCTATATCTTTGGCTGCGCGATCATTTATTGAATCGACCTGAGAAAATTATCATATCCCTGAATTTTAAGGTCGCCACCAGTACGACAGTTATGCTTTTGTTGCTTGGAACGGCAGCAATTTTCTTTGCCGAGTTAGACAACCCTGAAACGCTTGGCACTATGAATCTAGGCACTAAGATCGTGGCAGCTTGGTTTCAGAGTGTGACTCCGCGAACGGCTGGATTCAATTCCATCAACATTGGTGAAATGACGACTGCGTCCTTGTTCATCACAATCGCTTTAATGTTTATGGGTGGAAGTCCTGGCGGTACTGCTGGAGGGATAAAAACTACGACTCTACGCATTTTAACTAGCTCTACAAAAGCAATTTTGCAGGGCAAGGAGGAGGTTGTTTTGTATGAACGTCAAGTCCCGCTTAATCTCATCCTAAAAGCGATTGGAGTAGTCGTTGGTTCTGCTGCAACTGTAATTTTAATGACGACCCTAATTGCATTTACCGATCCAGAAATAGATTTTATTCAGCTTTTGTTTGAGGTTGTATCGGGATTTGCAACTGTTGGACTATCAACAGGTATTACGGCAGGACTTTCGACTTTTGCCAAGCTAGTTTTAGTTGCTACGATGTATATAGGACGAGTCGGGGTTTTACTCTTGATGGCAGCGATTTTAGGAGATCCAAGTCCCAGTGCGATTCGTTATCCAGAAGAAAATTTGTTGGTCGGTTAATGTTGACGAATCTGAATCTTGATACTCTAGAAAGGTGTATCTCTCATTCGTATTATCAAAAATGGGGCTTAGGATAAGTAACCCTGGAGTCAACCTGTGAATTTATCTTCTTTGAGCTTTTTTCGTAGCCTGCGTACTACTAATAAACAGTTTGCCGTAATTGGATTAGGGCGTTTTGGACGGGCTGTTTGTTCTTCGCTTCACCACTTTGGGTACGAGGTCTTGGGGGTTGACTCAGATGAGAAGCGGGTTTCTCAAGTTCTAACCGACCAGTGGGCTGCTCACGCTATACAGCTAGACTCAACTTCGCCTTCCGCACTTAAGGAAGCTGGGATTTTTGAATTTGACACCGTGATTGTGGCGATCGGCAACTACATTGAGGAAAGCGTCATCACAACCATGAATCTGAAGGAAAATGGGGTGCCCCATGTGGTCGCCAAAGCCTCTTCAGAAATTCATGAGAAGCTGCTCAGAAAGGTCGGGGCTGATCACGTGATTTTTCCAGAACACGAGATGGGTTGTGCTTTGGCGCGATCGCTCACCAAACCTAGCATTCTAGAGCGATTTGAGCTTGACCCTGACCACAGCATTGTTGAAGTCGTTGTCCCCGCAGATTTCGATGGCAAAACCATCGCTGAGCTAGAGCTGCGATCGCGCTACGGACTCAACCTACTAGCGGTCAGCCAGGGCGAAAAGTTTGAAATCAACCCCAGTCCAGTGATGCGCCTCTACAAAGGCTCGGTCATGGTCGTAATTGGCTCCAACCGCTGTATCGACCGCTTACCTGTCTAGGTCAGAGATTTATCGGTATGCTAGCCTTACCCCAAAAATCTTGATCTCTCCATGACACGAGTAATCGGACTGATCAGCGGCACTTCGGTTGATGGCATCGATGCGGCAATGGTAGATATTTCCGGCACAAATCTAGATTTGCAGGTAACGTTAATCGCTGGAGCAACTTATCCCTATCCTGATGCGCTGCGATCGCAAATTCTCTCGGTCTGTAGCGGTAAGGCAATCTCAATGGCAGAGTTGGCAGAACTGGACGATGCGATCGCCACCCAATTTGCCCAGGCTGCTCTCTCCATTCAGGCAAACCAACCCCAGGCAGAACTGATCGGCTCACACGGACAGACAATTTACCATCATCCGGTCAATCCGAGTGCAAAAACCTCTATTCCGCTGGCTTACAGCCTGCAATTAGGCAGAGGAGCGGCGATCGCTTACCTTACAGGCATTCCTACCGTTAGCAATCTTCGGGCGGCTGATATCGCGGCAGGGGGAGAAGGTGCGCCGCTGGTTTCCCGCATTGATGCCTGTTTGTTGAGCCATCCTACTCAGAGTCGGTGTGTTCAAAACATTGGCGGCATTGGCAACCTGACCTATCTTCCCGCTACTCAAAAGCAAGCCGTCCTATTTGAAGGCATCCAGGGGTGGGACACAGGTCCAGGCAATACGCTGCTCGATCTGGCGGTACAGCACCTTTCAAACGGGCAGCAGACCTACGACCAGGATGGAGCATGGGCGGCAACAGGTAAATCTTGTGAAGCACTAGTCGAGCAATGGCTGAGACATCCCTATTTCCAGCAGTCACCGCCTAAATCAACAGGACGCGAACTGTTTGGCTGGGATTATTTTAGCCAGTGCCTTGCGGATGCTGAACCTTACAGCCTCAGCCCTGCTGACCTGCTGGCAACTTTAACGCAACTGACGGTAGCGGCGATCGCCCACAGCTACCAAACTTTTCTGCCAGAAATGCCCGACCAGGTTTTGCTCTGTGGCGGTGGCAGTCGCAATCTCTACTTAAAGCAGCGACTACAGGCTTTGTTCGGCGAGATTCCCATTTTGACAACCGACACAGCGGGACTTAATGCAGATTTCAAGGAAGCGATCGCCTTTGCAGTACTAGCCTACTGGCACAAGCTTGGCATTCCCGGTAATCTACCAGGAGTAACGGGTGCAAGACATGCAACACCTTTAGGAGAACTTTACCTTAAGCCTTGAGCCTTGCGTGTTAACATGAAGTGCCGTTAAAGTGCCATTTAAGCGACATTTATGCTGCACAGGGTAGGAGAAAGTTAGAGTCGTGGCTCATACCTTTTTAATGGAGGCAGGACGCTGGACATTGCAGGGAAGCTGGCTTGAACGGGATGGTTTGCCAGTTACCGTCAAGGGAAAAATCCTAGTCGCCTGGAGTCGGGATAACTGGTACACAATGGTGACAAAGCTGATGTTTCCGGGCACCGAGCGCGAAGAAATTTCTTTTCAATATCGGGGGCGGCTGAACGCAGGCGAACGTCAATATACATTTGTTCTTCAGCACAGTCTCTTAGGGCGGGTAGAAGGGGAAGGCTGGATTGCCCCAGAGTCAATTGTGCAGCGCTATTGGGTGTTGGGCGATCGCCAGCGCCGCACTGGATTTGAAGCGCTCCATCAGCTCGACAACAATAAATATCGTCTTTCTAGCAGCGTTATGGCAGGTCACTACCTCACCAGCACGATGGAAGCTTCGGTCGAACGGCAGATGGGAGAATAGCTGCCTTCCATTGGCTCAAACATCATGAACTTCTTGGTGGCTCAACATTTCGTCAGAGTAGAGGACTGTAAGCCGATACGAGAGAGAGTGATTCCACAAATCAACAAAGTCACTCACGTAGTAGGGCAGTGATTTATCTGCGGTCGAAAAATTGGCATCATCTAGATCATAAAAATGAAACCTTTCGATCGGTTCAAATCCTTGAGGTTCTAAAATATTGGCTCTGTAATTGCCTTTTTCATCTAGGTCAGAAAAGCAATAAACCTGATAATAGTTGCCGCCCAATATTTCTCGATATTGAATCATGACATAAATATCAACTGGACGCACTGGTAACCCTAGCGCAATCGCCAGCCTTTTTTGAAACGGCAACATGGGGCATCGAATGCTGCTGCGAATCCCGTAGTAGCCAACCTTATCGGCCTGAAGCGGATATTTGCGATAGCGCGGCTGCACATAGTTTCGCAAGAAAGTTGCAATATCAACTCCTTCTTCCGTGTAAGCTCCAATTGCGCTGATGTGGAGGTCGTAAGCAGGAACATTTCCCACGTTATAGATTTCTAACTTTACGCCGTTCTCGTGAATATCACACTGCATATCGCAATAGAGATGAGGAAAGGCGGAGATTTTTAGCTGCTTCTCAATAGCAGTTTTATAAAGACTATTTTCTTGCCGAAGTTCACGCAAAATCCTGTGAGTAAACCAGGCATAAAACCCCGTTATTACTAACAGTATTGCAATACCCGCTAAAACAAATGGCTCCATTATCAGATACTAGTTAAACTCCAAGAGTGTAATAAAAATATCAGGCGTAGTCCAATCTTAAGATATATGCTTAAAGGCTAAGTGTGTGAATTTTACATCAGAACAGAAGCCATGCTTGATTCGGCATTTGACCCAGCGGCGTATGTTGACCAGATGGCGATCGCCCTACAGCTCCCAATTGCACCTGAATACCGTCCTGGAGTCATCGATAACTTCAGCCGAATTGCCGCGATCGCCCAACTCGTTCTAGAATTTCCGCTGCCTGAAGATGCAGTCGCCGCGCCCATATTTCAGCCCTTTCAGCCATGACATTAAATCTTGAGGACGCAGATGCGATCGCCATTTCAACGGCAGTGCGATCGGGTGAGGTGTCTGCCCAAGCAGTCGTTTCTGAGGCGCTAGAGCGAATCGCAGTCCAAAACCTGGCGCTGAATTGCTTTACGGCGGTAATGACGGAGCAGGCGATCGCCAACGCAGTGCAGGTGGATGAGGCGATCGCCGCTGGTCAAGATCCAGGACTGCTGGCAGGAGTTCCTTTTGCGGTCAAAGACCTGTTTGACATTGAGGGACTGACGACCCTGGCAGGCTCAAAGATTAACCGAGAAAACCCACCCGCGACCCAAGACGCGACCCTGGTTGCCCGACTCAAGCAAGCCGGAGCAATCTGTGTCGGGGCGCTAAATATGGATGAGTATGCCTACGGCTTTGTCACCGAAAATAGCCACTATGGGGCAACCCACAATCCCCACGACTTAAACCGGATTGCAGGCGGGTCATCGGGCGGTTCAGCCGCCGCAGTCGCCGCTGGATTGGTGCCCATCAGTCTTGGTTCTGACACAAACGGCTCAATTCGCGTGCCTGCTTCACTTTGCGGCATTTTCGGGCTAAAACCAACCTACGGTCGGTTGTCACGAGCCGGAGCGTTTCTGTTTTGCAACAGCTTCGACCATGTGGGCCCTTTTGCTCGGTCGGTGCGCGATATCGCTGCGGTGTTTGACCTGCTTCAAGGCGCAGATGCCCGCGATCCGGTGGGTACTACCCGCCCGCCAAAGTTTTGTTTGCCCCAGATCAACCAAGGAATTGACGGGCTGCGAATTGCCGTTGCAGATGGCTATTTTGCTCAAGGTGCTGAGCCAGAAGCTCTGGCAGCGGTTGAACGGGTTGCTCAGGCGCTTGGAGCCAATCAGCGAGTCACCATTCCTGAAGCACACCGAGCCAGAGCCGCCGCCTATGTGATTACAGCTTGTGAGGGCAGCAATCTGCATTTTGCTAACCTTCAGTCTCGTCCGCAGGATTTTGACCCCGCAACGCGCGATCGCTTCCTCGCAGGGGCAATGATTCCCGGTAGCTGGTATGTGCAGGCTCAGCGGTTTCGGAAGTGGTATAGCGATCGCCTTCAAGAAATCTTTCAAACCGTAGACTTAATCCTGGCTCCGACAACACCTTGCGTTGCACCGCCTATAGGTCAAGAAAAAATGGTTATTGGTGGGATAGAAGTCCTGACTCGTCCTAACCTGGGATTGTTTACCCAACCGCTATCATTTGTCGGTTTGCCTGTGCTGAGTGTCCCGATTCAACAAGCCAACGGATTGCCTTTAGGAGTGCAAATCATTGCTGCCCCTTATCGGGAAGCTTTAATTCTACGTACCGCTGCCTTTTTAGAAGCCCAAGGAACTATAGCCGCTTTGTGAAATAGCACTTCTTTCGTTTTCCAGGTTAAATTTCAAGCAGCTTTGTTCTCTTTCAAAAGTCAAAAGTAACTCTATCAACGTAGCAATCTTCAAAATTAGTAGCTGCTCTCAACCTATATAAATAGATATTACAGAAGTGCCTTTAACATTTTGCGTCTACCTAATTATTTCCTGCGGTAGAAGCAGAGCTTTTAGTTTGTCGGTAGGATGTTCACGTCAGGTTGGAAAAGTTATCAAAACGAAGGTTAGTTAAGGAGAGAATCACATGATTGGTGGAATCTTAGCTTGGATCATTTTAGGTTTGATCGCTGGAGCACTAGCTAAGTTGATCTACCCTGGACATCAAGGTGGCGGTATCTTCGCAACCGTTGGTCTAGGAATTTTGGGTGCTTTACTGGGTGGCTGGTTAGGTCAAAATCTATTAGGTACGAGTGGTGGTGCCGCAGCAGGAGCGCTGTCCATTCCCAGCATTGCTTTCGCAGTAGTTGGAGCGATCATTCTAATCTTCCTGTGGGGCTTGCTTACTCGCAGAACTGTATAGTTCAGCGGTTCAGACGGCTACATAGCAGAAAGTTCAGGTATCAGTCCAAGTTTGAATGTCTGCCTTAAAGCTAAACAGTTTACGAAATGTGATATGCAGCGGAAGCTTAGCTTCCGCTGCATTGCTTTTATGGAAGCTGCTTGACGATCGACGTAGTTTGCTGACGAATCGATCGCAGTTCAGGTATCTTTGCGCCATAATTGCCATGTAGCACCAACCGCCGCTCCTGCTCCTGCAACCAGCCCTACTCCCATCCCCTCAATGGTTTCAGCAATAGGATTTTGGGTTAGGCAATTGTCAGTAACTACTTCAGCGGTCAGGCATTGGTTGAGTTCTGCTCGGCTGGCGGTTCCTCCCAGAATAACTCCCAGAGTGCCGCAGAGTGTAATTACAAGATAAGCGCGATTTAATTTTCTACCCATAGATAGATGTTGAGAGCGAATATTTGGACATGGAGTTGACTAATCTTGCCCATTTTAGCCGCGAATTTAGAAAAGTCATCAGAAGTTCAGATAGTTTTAGCCAAGACTTGATCCAATTTCTTAAATCAGTCATGCTGCTAGTGGTTTGTCAACTTTTAGTTTTAGGGCGAGTCCTGTAGGGATTCACCCTGAAACCAGGTTCAACACTGCGCTAGTACTTTTTGATAGCTGAAGATAACTGGGAAATGACACGCAGGCAAATTTCTACAGGAACGCCCTGGGAGGCGATCGCAGGCTACTGTCGTGCAGTTCGGGTTGGGTCGCTGATTTACGTTTCAGGCACAACCGCTACCGATACAACGGGGCAAATTCATCATATTGGTGATGCCTACGGGCAGATGGTTTACAGTCTCAAGAAGATTAAGGCTGCTCTTGAGCAACTAGACAGCAGCTTGCGGGACGTAGTTCGCACACGGGTTTACGTCACCGATATCGACGACATTGAGCAGGTGACAAAAGCTCATTGTGAGTTTTTTGAGGAGATTCGTCCTGCTAACACGTTGGTTGAAGTTAGCCGTCTGGCTGCGCCGGAGATGTTAGTTGAGGTCGAGGTCGATGCGGTTGTGCAGGAGCAGAACTAACTTTAATGAAAACTTATGATTGGATTGTAGTTGGCGGTGGTGTCGCTGGGGCTGCGCTGGGCTATGAGTTGGCAAATCGGACTCTTTCAGTATTGCGACTAGAACAGGATGCTACTCCAGAAAATGCGACTCGTTACAGCTATGGGGGCATTGCCTACTGGTCGGGGACAACGCCCCTAACGCGCCAACTGTGTCAGGAGGGCATTGAAATTCATCGCAATCTGTCCGCTGAACTGGACAGTGAAACGCAGTTTCGGGAGCTAGATTTGCTCTTGCCGATCGCTCAGGGAAGTGATCCTGAAACGGTCACTGCTTCTTATCGCGGATTTGCAATCCCGCCCCGTTTGCTTGATGTAGACGCGGCGTGTGATCTAGAGCCACTGTTAAATCGGGAGGCAATCGCCGCTGCTCTCACCGTGCGTCATGGCAACGTTTCCCCCGATTTGCTAGTCAAAGCCTACACTCAAGCATTTACCAGAGCCGGAGGGACAGTAGAGATTGCTAAGGTGACAGCCCTAGCAGACTCTCAAGGGCAGGTGACCGTAACGACGACTGCGAAAAGCTACACGGCTGCAAATGTAGTAATCTGTGCAGGCGGCATGAGCCGAAGTTTGCTCAAAACCGCAAATGTCACCGTACCCTGCTATTTCACCCATGCAGAACTGATTGAAACCGAGCCAGTAGCCCCAAAGTTGCGATCGCTAGTGATGCCTGCCGAGACGCAGCGATTCCAGATGGAAGCTGAAGCTGGTAAATCAGAAAAAGCCTCGCTGTGGGATCAGCAAACTGAGGTCGCGCCGCCAATTCTCGACCCTGGTGCAATTCAGTTTGTGGATGGCAGAATTCGGGTTGGGCAGATCAGCCGCACGTTAACCGATCCCCAGGCGCAGATCGATGCATCTCAAAGTGAAGCGGACATTCGAGCTGCGGTTGGTCAATTTTTGCCAGCATTGAAGGATGTATCGGGCACCTGGCATCGCTGTTTGGTAGCGTTTAGTGGCGATCGCCTCCCCCTAATTGGCACCATTCCTGATCACGACCATCTGCATATTTTTGCTGGCTTCAGCAATCCCTTCGCGATTTTGCCACCCCTGGCAAAACGGTTTGCTAACCATGCAACTGGAGAGCCGGATAGTCTCATCGCTCAGCTTTCTCCAAGTCGATTTGCCTAAGCCCAATCGACTTGCGATCGCTCATGCAATACCCTTCCATAGACGGCTTCAGTTTGTTTTGCTAACTTTGCCCAGTTAAAACGCTGCTCTAAATCTTTGTAGGCATTTTCAACTAGCCATTGAGCATAATCTGGGTTTTTTAAAACTACCAAAACGCCCCAGGCAAGTGAATCGGCGTTATTTGTCCAGGTGACAATTCCCGTTTTAGCATGGCGAACCACCTCTGGAAGCCCACCCGTGTCCGAAACGACCACTGGAACGCGGGCGGCAAAACTCTCCAGGGCCACAATTCCAAAGGGCTCGTAGAGACTGGGAAAAACAGCGCAGTCCGCAATAGTTTGAAATTTGTTCAGGTCGTCATCAGACATAAAGCCTGTGAAGTAGCATTTGTCCCAAATGCCCAAATTCCAGACTTGCTGCTTCAAACTATCTGTATTGCCGCCACCAATAATGACAAACTTGGCACGACCTTCCATTGCACGAATGATTTGAGGGGCGGCCTTGATTAGTACGGTGATCCCCTTTTCATAAGTCATGCGACCCACGTAATAAACAATTTTTTCGTCATCTCTGGCAAAACGGCGACGAAACTGACAGAAGTCAAAATCGGGATGACGATGTTTTTTTTCGGGATAAACTCCGTTGTAAACCACGTCAATTTTGTCCCAGGGGCTTTCTAGCGCCCGTTCAACTTCTCGCCGCATATAGTCCGTGCAAACAATGATTCGCCAAGCGTTGTAGGCTAGCAGCTTCTCTTTGTCGCTGATGTAGCGTTGGGTGGCGTTATGAATGCCGTTGTGACGACCAAATTCGGTAGCGTGAATGGTGGCAACTAGAGGAATTTTGAAGGTGTGCTTGAGGGCGATCGCCGCATCCCCTACTAGCCAATCGTGCGCGTGAATAATTTCAAACGCCCCCTCCTCCAACAGCAACTTCCCACCGTGCTGACCCATACTCTGATTCAGATTTGCCACCCAGTGAAAAAAGTCGTTGCTTTGAGCAACGGGAACGCGGTGAATCTTAATTCCATCGACTACTTCATAATGTGGCGCATGACCAAATTCGACGGTCAGCAGATGAATATCATGTCCTAGCTTGACCAGTTCGGGATACAGTTCGGCAACATGGCGGGCAATGCCTCCAACGATTCTGGGCGGAAATTCCCACGCCAAAGCTAAAATTCTCATTGCCCTCACCCTCCAGCAGCGCTGAGAAAGAGATAATCTGTAAATATAGTAAAGATAGCTACTTTGGAGAAATACAGAGTAGAAATACACCTGTTTTCTACCGATTTGGCATTTTCGGCCCCGACTGACTGTTCTGTTGTCCTGACTGTTGAGCAAGACTGCATGGAGGCATTGCCAAGAAAGCCTATCAGCCCTGAAACGTCTTTGCAGCTTGTGCTGTTTGTAGACAAACGCCCCAGCTCTAATCAAAAAGTCCGCCAGATTCGCAATCATCTTAAGGATTTACGAGCCGACTACGTGTTTGACCTGCAAATTGTGGACGTTGGAGAGCAGCCGCATCTGGCTGAATACTTCAAGCTTGTTGCGACTCCGGCTCTGATCAAAATTTATCCCGAACCTCGCCAAACTCTGGCGGGAACAAACCTTGTGGCTCAGCTAGAGCATTGGTGGGCGCGATGGCAGCGGTCGGCAGAAGAAGCTGTAGATTCACAGGCGATCGCCAGACCAAACGAGTCGAATGATTTGCCCGCTACTGGTGCGTCCCAAACGCTGGATTCTGTAGCTCATTCGGCAGAGCTAATTCAGCTTTCTGATGAAATTTTTCGGCTGAAGCAAGAAAAAGAGGAACTGCGGGAACAGCTTCAGTTTAAAGATCGCCTGATTGCAATGTTGGCGCACGATTTGCGAAATCCGTTAACTGCCGCTTCGATCGCTCTGGAAACGCTGGAGCTCGGTAACGAGGCGAAGGAAAACGGTCATGCCTCGCCCCGACTGACCCCCGCTCTCACGGCTCAACTGATCAAACACGCCCGCACTCAAACAAAGGCGATTGATCGAATGATTACAGATGTGCTTCAGGCGGCAAAAGGAACAGGTGGCGAGTTCCAAATTCAGCCCCAACAGCTAGATCTAGGAGCGCTTTGTCAGGAAGTCCTGAATTATTTGAAAGGGCAGTTCCAGGCTAAGTTACAGCAGCTTACAACCGATATCCCTAGTGATTTGCCAAAAGTCTATGCAGATCGCGATCGCATTCAGCAGGTGCTAATGAATCTGCTCGACAACGCCAGCAAATACACCCCAAAAGGTGGCTCGATCGAGGTTTCCATCCTGCATCGCACCACCCAGAAAGTGCAGGTTAGCGTGTGCGATACGGGCTTAGGCATTCCTGACGAAAACCGGGAGCGAATTTTTGAAGATCGGTTTCGGTTAGAGCGAGACGAGGCAAAGGATGGTTATGGTATCGGTCTATCGCTCTGTCAGCGGGTAATTCGTGCCCACTACGGGCAGATTTGGGTAGATTCTGTGCCCAACCAGGGCAGTTGTTTTCACTTCACGCTGCCCGTTTACCGCTTTTAGAGGATAGGTTCCCTTCTCAAGAGCCTTTCCCAGGCGCGTAGGCCCTACAATAACGGAGAACGGTGCAGACAGAGACGCGATGGCTCGTACCCCCACGCTTAAATTTGACCGGGGAACGCTGATTTTACATCCTCCGCCCAGAGGCAAAGCCTGGGTTGATTTTGCGACTTGGGATGACCGGGTTGAGCGATTTCGCCTTCCCGCCATTCAATATCGTGATTTGGTAGAAACGCTACAGGCAGAGGGTACGCCGTTTACCGACGAGGCAAAGGAATTTGCAGCGATCGCCCTTACCTCCAGCTTTGAGATGCAGCCCTACCCCCACCAGCAAGAAGCGCTAGATGCGTGGGTTACCGCAAGACGGCGGGGAGTCGTGGTTTTACCCACAGCCGCCGGAAAGACTTACCTGGCGCAGATGGCGATGCAGGCAACACCGCGCAGTACCCTGATCACCGTGCCAACGCTAGACCTGATGCATCAGTGGTACGCTCACCTAATGGCGGCGTTTCCAGATGCAGAAGTTGGGTTGTTGGGGGGTGGCTCCCGCGATCGCACTCCGATTCTCGTTGCCACCTATGACAGTGCGGCTATTCATGCTGAGAGCCTGGGCAACCGCTATGCGTTGCTGATTTGTGATGAGTGTCATCATCTGCCAAGCGATTTTAATCGGGTAATTGCCGAATATGCGATCGCCCCCTACCGACTGGGACTCACGGCTACCCCCGATCGCGCCGATGGCAGGCACATTGACCTGGATACACTGTTGGGATCGGTCGTTTACTATCGCACCGCCGAAGACCTGGCAGGTAAGGCTTTAGCAAATCATGAAATTATTCAAATTAAGGTGAAACTGTCGCAGCAAGAGCGCGATCGCTACGAGCATTTAATCCAAACCCGCAATACCTTTTTGCAAGATTCTAATATTTGGTTGGGAAGCGTGCAGGGCTGGCAGCGGTTTGTCCAGGCAAGCGCTCAATCGCAGGCAGGACGCAGGGCCATGCTGGCGCACCGACAAGCAAAGGCGATCGCCCTCGGCACTGAGGCTAAGTTGCGAATCCTGGCAGATCTGCTAGCAGAACATCATCCCGCCCAAACGCTAATCTTCACCAACGACAACGCGACAGTTTATCGAATTTCTCAGGAATTTTTAATTCCCGCTCTAACTCACCAAACGCCCGTCAAGGAGCGTCACGAAATTTTGCAGCAGTTTCGAGACGGCAAATATAAGACTCTGGTAGCTTCTCATGTCTTAAATGAAGGAGTGGATGTGCCAGAAGCCAGCGTCGCTATTTTGCTATCGGGAACGGGGTCAGTCCGTGAATATATTCAACGCCTGGGGCGTGTGTTGCGAAAAGGGAAAACACAAAAACTGGCAAGACTCTATGAAGTGGTGGCAGAGGAAACGAGCGAGGAAAACGTTTCTCGCCGCCGCCGCTCTCAACCCCGGACTCCGTCTCATCAGCTAGAACTTGTTCCGACTGAACCTCGTCCTCTTTATGAAGTTAGCGCCCATATCACACCAAGAGCGGCTGAATCCGCTCCAAACTGGGGAAATTTTACGGAGGAACCCCCTCCAGAGCGAAATTTAAAGAATTTACAGGAAACTCCAGACGAAACTGCCGCTCAGGAAAACTAGCACCAACAAGCCAAAGGTACGCTTGAGGCGTTGCAGAATGGGCTGAATTTGGTAGGTCACAATCAGGCGATCGCGCTGTAGCACTTCTTCTGGCTTTGTCCAGGTTTGCCCGTCATACCAGCCAGATTCTTCATAAAAGATAGTTTCCTTTAGCAGGCGATCGCGCACATAAATCCAACCCAGGTAAAGCCGCAGCAGGGCCAGTGCTGGAATGACGCTAGCTCCTGCTGCACCGCTCAGCCCAAACTGAAGCGGATACTTTGCTAGAGGAAAGCTAACCGCTGCAACGGGCGCTGAAATCGTCCAGCTCAACCCCCACAGAATGGCGATTGGCAGAAGATAGCTCCGCAAGTCAAGCGTTGCCCACCGAAAGAACCACGACTCTTTGAGATCCTGGTATTCGTTAATTGGCTGCTGTTCAAAAGGAACCGGACAGACAGGAGCAGAAGACTTCATGGTGAAGGGCAGTCAAAACTGAAGAGCAGTTGTGCTTTTAATCTACCTGAGTCAGCGAGCAGACGCACAAATAAATTAACTTTTGCTGAAAAGTTTTAACTCACTTTTACACCAGTTTTTCAAGGCGCGTTCAGATTTTGTGTAAACACGGGCATTCTGCCCGTGTTTACACAAAAATCAAGTCAGTCGGGTCTTTTTAGGAAGCTGATCCCAACAATGGGCTTAAGCCCCCTTATGTGCTGGAAGTTTGCTGCACCAGTTCACATCAAACCGGGATCAGCCTCTTGTCGGGTCAGCGATCGCTTCAGTCGGTACAAAATCAATTCGTTCAGCGTGCCCCCAAAACGCCTCCAGGTTATAAAACTCTCGCTCATCGGGCATGAAGACGTGAGCAATCACATCACCGTAGTCCAGTAACATCCAGGAACCTTCTGCCTGTCCCTCAGTCTGGGTGGGATAGCGGTGCCACTTTTCTTCGACTTCATCCTCAATTGAGCGAGCGATCGCCCGCACCTGTGCGCTAGAAAAACCTGTCACCACCACAAAATAGTCTGCCAGGTAAGAAACGTCTGAAACCTTTAACAGCACAATATCGCCTGCTTTGCGATCATCGGCTGCCTGAGCAATGGTCAGGGCTAGCTCATGGCTATCGTCGTCACTCACAGGCTGATGGGTGGCACCAGGATTGGTCAGGGCAGCGGGCAAAACCGGATGGGCGTTAGAGTATGTCATTAAAAATTAAGTTCCTCAACTCGTTAAAAAATCAGTAGCGTCATATCCGGGGACGCAAACGAACTTTTCCACTTAGCTTCACGCCATTGAATACGAAACTTTAGCTGATTCATCGGTTTACCTGGGTAGAATTCGAGCGGTTTGTCTAAAACAGGCGAACGGTAAATGCTTCGTTCCCATTGGATCAGATCATAGTGAAATGATCGGAAGGATAAATCGGGAGTTTTGAGGTCATTCATCACCTCTGCTTGAGTTCATTTTGACGGAAACTCAACTAGGAATCGCAAGGATTTAATCAATTGAGAAATTAGGAAATAGAACCTACAAAGGGGTTAGGGCTTTTAGAGTGACTCATCTCAACGCTGTATAAAAACCAATTGCGAGTCAGCAAGGTACGGGGATGAATTAGGCGATGTTTGGCAATGAGTTCTTGAATTGCTGCATCACAAGACATCCAAACCGCCTGGGACAAGTCTTTCTGACTTGCCTCTCGTAAGACATTGAGTTCTAGAGTATCTCCCCGTCCGGGTTCCAGGCTGTCTGCTAAAAACACAACACAGCTTAACGGACTCATTCCCGGTTTGCCTAGCGTATGGTTGGCGATCGCCTGCAACACTTCTTCATCCTGAATGCCAAACTGCTCTCGCGCTACGATCGCACCTACCTCTGCATGGAGCAAATGAGGATTGACCCGATCAACCGGATCTAATGTCAAACCTTCTGCCTGCGCCATTTGCAGCAGCTTTTGCGGCTTGAAATACTTTGCCAGGTCATGCATTAACCCTGCCTGGGCTGCTCGGTTGACATCTAGACTGTGCTGTTGAGCCAGGGCGATCGCCGTTTGCTCTACTGCCAAAATGTGAACGAGTCGGGACTCAGGAACATGATCTGCCAACCAGTCTAAAACCTGCTGGCGTAATGCTCCAGAAAACCCCATATCGATACCTCTCAAATCTGTTGAGTCCGTCAAAGCTCAAAACCACAGACACTCTAAACAAAACACTAGCTGGAATGGCTGGGGATCAAGACTAAACTGCCTACTCCTATTTTAGATCAGGCAATGGAAGTCCTGTTTGTTCTAAACGGGACTTACACCAGTGGAATGTCAGATCAGGCGATCGGGCGTTGCTGAATAGGGAGATGAATACTCCGAACCGCCCTCACCCTAAATCCTTCTCCTGCGGGAGAGAGACTTTGATCTGGCTCCCTTCTCCCCAGGGAGCGCTAACCCGAGCAGTTGCACCAATTTTCTTCAAGGCTGCATCTTTTGGGGCATTCTAAGGACTGGAAGTCAGGGGTTTTCGGCCTGTAGCGGTCTTCAGTTGCAACTTTGCAACCAATCGATCGACATCAAAATGCTCTTTCATCAGGTGTCGAATGCACTGCACTTTGATGGGTTCATGAAGTCTCACCTGACCAAAAGCGCGATCGATAATTCCCACGGTGGTTAGGGTGTCAAGATCTACAGAGAGAATTGGAATTTCTAAATCTTCAGCACGGCTGAGAATTGTAGCGGAAGGGGGCAAATGTCCAGTTAAGATCAGGCATTGGGTAGAAGTCTCCAGTGCCGCAAGCTGAATGTCGGTGCGATCGCCCCCCGTCACCACCGCCATATTGCGGGCCTTGCGGAAGTATTTCAACGCAGAGTTGACGTTCATCGCGCCAATCGTCAAGCTTTCTACCATCAAATCCATCCGGTCAGGGCGACAGAGAACTTCTGCCTTGAGCTGATGCACCAATTCGCCAACGCTGACGCTTAGCAGGAGGGTATTGCGGGGCAGCACACCCAGAACAGCGATCCCCTGATTCTCCAGAAACGGTTGAACTTTAGTCTGCACCATTTCTAGCTGATCTTTAGGAACATCGTTGATCAGGATACCAATCAGGCGATCGCCCAATCGCTCCCTTGCTGCGGTCAGAGCGTCAACCGCCAAAATTGAGTTAAATCGAACAACCAAAACAACAGAGGCATTCATCGCCTGAGCAATCTGGGGCAATGACAGACCAAACAGCCTACCTTCTTCCAGGGTTCCTGGCCCTTCCAGCAGCGCCAAATCTTCTCCTTGAGGCTGAAAAAATTGCTGCAACAGAGTGTGGTAGCTAGCCGTGTCTTCTCCACAAATTCTTTGGGCAATCGTTGCTTCGTCCAGTGCAATCAGGGTTGGATAGAGGCGGTTTTCTGGCAAGTTCAGCGTTTGTTTAATAAACCGGACATCTTCATCCATCAAATCTGCCTGAGACTCACTCAAACAAGTCCCTAACGGCTTGCCGTAAGCAATGTCCAGTCCCTTGCTGTGAAGTCGATGAGCCATTCCTAAAATCGTAGCTGACTTTCCGCTGTAAGCTTCTGTTGACCCGACTAGTAAAAATTTTGTGGACTTTGACACGCCCCCGCTCCTCTAAAACCTATCAGATTCAGCTTTTTGTGATTCCATTCTAAGTGGCAGTTCTATTTGCCTTACTCTATCGGCTCTGAGCTATCCGCTTAAAGAAGAGCCTTCAAGCTATTACATCACAAGAAGTCGGTGCTTATTTCGTCAAGGGGGCATAAATTTTGAGGGTGAGAAGCTGACAATCTTGCACCTCTTACCCTCAAAATCTAAGTTTTGCTAAATCTGCGATCGCTAATCGTCTAATCGCAACAGCTTACGGTAGAAGGACTGGGAAAAATCTGCCAGGCGAGAACGCTTAAAGTTGATGATTACGTCAATCAGGAAATCAACAAACTCAAAATTTGCCAGCGTCAACTCATAGCTTAACTCTGCATTACCATCAAACTGCATCCGGCAGCGTGTCAAGTCAGCAGGCAGAGACGACACATTCCAACTAGCCACAAAGGGAATACTTTCACCCCCTTCGATCTTGCGCGATCCTTCTAAGCTGCCCTTCTGGTAAAGGCTAATCGCCAAAGGCAACGCACCACGCTTATTGCCCTGGTAGTAAGGCATATACACATTCACATCACGGGGATTAGCAGGCTGAAGTTGCTCGATAGACATACTCAAATCTTCCTGAGTTTTCGTTGATTAAGAAGCTCAACTGCTTTGGAAGCTTAATCGTCAGCTCTAACACGAGAGCTAAGAGATCGATTAGAATACAGCATTTTGAACACTAAGGAGCGGGAATTAATTGACCCGTGACACTGAGAGTATCGCGCACTGCGCGATACTCTCAGTGTCAGATTTTACTTCATCCATGATCCTAAGTTCTTCCAGGAATTCCCTAAGAAACGCCGCTCCTTGCTCCAGAAGTGAAATTCATCAGCTTCAAAGAAAAAATCAAGAAATGAGGAACTTCTGCCTTTGATTGAGACAAGGCTGGTAGTATGTCCTGTTGTAAGGACTTCAAGTTTTCTGTTCTGAAGGTTTCCCTGCCCAAAAAAGATTGTACGTAGAAGCACGAGAATTTACAAATTTTTAGGTAACTACTGTAAAACTATGGCAACTAGAAGAAGTAGAAGCGCTGCCGGAGGATTTCTCAGAGATTTTCGAGAATTTGCTCTAAAGGGCAATGTGATTGACTTGGCGATCGCCGTTGTTATCGGTGGTGCGTTCGGCAAAATTGTTACCTCCTTTGTACAGGATTTGGTTATGCCCCTTGTCAGTCTCTTCATTCCGGGCGGAGACTGGAGAACTGCCAGGATCGTCCTAGCGGATGGAACTCCTGGAGTTGAAGGGTCTGAGAAAGCAATCCTAATTGGAAATTTTCTAGGTGCGATTGTTGACTTTATCATCATCGCTTTTGTTATTTATCTGGCGATTCGTGCTTTAGCGCGATTTAAGCGGCAGGAGGAAGTTGCTGAAGCTGAGGTTGCTGTTGATCCCGTTGTTGTGTCTCAGGAAAAACTAACAACTGCACTAGATCGACTGACGCAAACGCTAGAATCTCGGGGTTAGGGTTGAAAGAGGCAAACAGGTAGTTGCGGTTTGGCACCATCTTTACAGATCGTGGTAGTTGGCGGCGGCGCGGCAGGCTTCTTTGGGGCGATCGCTGCTGCTGAAAACCATCCTCATACTCAAGTGACTCTAATAGAGTCCAGCCACAAACTGCTTAACAAAGTCCGCATCTCCGGCGGTGGGCGGTGTAACGTCACCCATGCCTGCTTTGATCCAGCACTGCTGGTGCAGTATTACCCCAGAGGTGGAAAGGCTTTGCGGGGCGCATTTAGCCGCTTTCAACCGCACCATACTGTTGAGTGGTTTGCCAAACATGGGGTCAGGCTTAAAACTGAAGCCGACGGGCGAATGTTTCCGGTGACAGACGACTCTGCTACAGTCATAAACTGCTTGATGCAGGCGGCACACAAATCTGGCGTAGAAATTCATCCAGGTACCGCTGCCGTGGCTATTACTCGGTCTGATACTGGTTTTGAACTAGAACTAAAATCAGGTAGGCAGTTACGGGGCGATCGCCTCCTCCTAACAACAGGCAGCAATCCTCAGGGCTACCAACTTGCAAAAGCTTTAGGACATAAAATCGAGCCTCCAGTGCCGTCTCTCTTTACCTTCAACATTCCTGATCCCCACCTGCAAGAATTGGCAGGTGTATCTGTCGAGCCTGTCCAAGCAAAACTCCTGCTTCCAGATCGTAAACCTCTGGAGCAAAGCGGGGCAATCCTCATGACCCATTGGGGGTTGAGCGGCCCCGCCGTGCTAAAGCTCTCTGCTTGGGGCGCAAGAGCTTTGTGTGAGCATCAATATCAGGCAACGCTCCAGGTTAATTGGCTGCCGCAGCACTCTCCTGATCAACTGCGGCGGATGTTGTTGAGCGCGAAGACAGAGCAACCGAGGCGGGCGATCGCTTCTAACTGCCCCTTGCCGCTTCCCCAACGGCTGTGGCGATACCTGACGACCTGTGTTGATATCGGGCTAGAAGACCGATGGGCGGATTTATCCAAAAAATCGCTCAACCAGTTACTTCAGGAATTAACTCAAAGTCGCTACTTGATTCAGGGGAAGGGCGTTTTCAAAGATGAATTCGTCACCTGCGGAGGAGTTAGCCTCAAGGAAGTAGACTTCAAAACGATGGAAAGTCGCTGCTGTCAAGGTCTTTACTTTGCGGGAGAAATCCTTGACATCGACGGTGTTACCGGAGGTTTTAACTTCCAGAGCGCCTGGACAACCGCCTGGATTGCAGGTCAGGCAATTGGCAACATTAAGTAGCAATAATCTACAGACCTGGCTCGATTGAAAGAACTGTTGTATGGTATACAAATCCGAGATATACAAATCCAAAGTCAGGATTTGCACTGAACTGTTCGGTCACTATGTCTGAAGCAACGACTCAAATCTGCCCCGTTTGTGGGGTCAAAATAGTGCCAGCAATAGGGGGAGACCGAGTTCTGTTTGCTTCGGGTTTGCCGGGCAGTAGGGCTACTTTGTGGGCTCGAGTTTGTCAATATGCCCGTAAGCCAGGGTGCATCAATAAAAATCGAGATACGATCGGAGAAATTAAGCCTGAAGACTACTACCAATCTGAACTTTGATCTGACGCGGAAAGTAGAGCGTGGAAAGCAGAGCAATAAGGGCGATCGCCTCTAATTTCCTCTTCCAAAGTGAGTAGTGGTTTGCATTTTTTTATAAACGGCGGGCTTATCATAATTTGTATGCAAAAACTCCTTTTCGTAGATAGAGAACTTGTTCAAGGCCGTGCCATATTCGTAGGCGAACGTCTGGAACTAAAAGCTCTAGAAAATACGGACTCCCTTGCAACGCAGCCGCTGGTTGTAACTGCTGGAGATCATGGCTGCGCCGTACTGTTTCGCTATGGGGCCGTTGTGCTGTTTGGGCTTGAACCGCTCGAAGAAGCCTCCTTCCTAACGCAGCTTCGGCCGTTTGTCGTTGAGCTATTTTCCTCCCCAGAGACCGAAGAAGCAACCCTTCACCTGGAACAATTTGGAAGTGAACGAGTAGAAAACGGGATGATCTGGCTTCAAGAATTTGGCATTGAGCGTCTGCAAATTGTGGCTGACATTCTGGCCAAAAGTGTAGTTCTAGCTCAGTATGAAATCGGCACTGCCAGCGTTTTTGACCAAATTGAACCCTTTGCCGAAAGTCTGCAAAGGACAACTCGGAACGAACGGTGGGGCAAAGAATTGCTCAGACAATTGGGCAGAACCCTCTCCATTCAGCACAAAATCGTTGGTCGGGTCGAAATTATCGATAAACCAGAACTGCTCTGGGACGCACCGGAGCTAGAGCGTCTCTATTTGCGTCTAGAAAACGAATATGAGATTCGAGAACGCCATTTGGCCTTGGAGCGCAAGCTGGAGCTAATCTCTCGAACCGCAGAAACTGTGTTGGATCTACTTCAGCACAACAGCGGACTTCGCGTGGAATGGTACGTCGTGATTCTGATTGTGGTAGAAATTCTGCTGTCGCTCTACGACCTGTTCTTTCGGATCTAGCAGAAATCTCTCAACCAGGCTCAAATTTCTTCACGCCCCAAAGAATCAAAAAAGTAATTCCTGCCCCTAGAATTCCAAGTTGCCACAGCCCGCAGCCTATTACCACTCCCAAAGAAGCTGAAACCCAGATCGCGGCCGCAGAAGTCAACCCTCTAACCCTGACTCGATTAGAGTCAGAGCGAGTCGTTGAAAAAATTTCTCCAGCCCCCAAAAATCCTATTCCGGCGATCACACCCTGCATCACTCGACTGAGAACGTCTATACTCTGCTCAACGGCTCCGGTTTGAATACTAGTCAATACAAACATGGCAGAGCCGAGGCTGACTAGCATATGAGTTCTGAGTCCAGCAGGCTTTTAACCGCTTGCGGAGGCTGGTCTAAAAAGGTTTGATATTGCTGCTGCGATCGCACCTTCCTAACGCTGATCCACGCTCCTTCCAAGTCAGAATCACCTAGATTCAAATGCCCAGGGAAATCTTCAAGATTCCACTTCTGCCAAACCTCCACTTGACCAACCCAGCGATCCCCAACCTGTAGATTGCTGAATTGTCTAAGCCGCAGCTTCAACTCCAGGTTTCCGTGCCGCAGCTTTAGATTGAGAGAATCACATCCAGATAGCTGCAAATATCGGTCTTCACGAACTTCACCTGGCATGACAGTGTGATCCCGCGTTGCAATGAACCAATTTTTGACCGCCATTGGCACAGAACCGGAGTAAAACCAACGCAACTCTGCAGTTATCATTACTTCCGCCACAATCAGACACAAAAATGGCAGAGGCTCTCCACATCGCTTATGGATACGAGATCAGTCGGGTTATGAAAGCTGGGCGATCGCTGGACGATACTCAGAGGGAGCAATCTGATACTTAACCAAGTTAGCTAGCTCTTGAAGTTGGCTAATCGCTTCAGCACCTTCTAGCTTCATTAGTTCTCGATCATCTCGCATTTCAGTCCACGTAATACCGTAGTCCGAAACCAAAAAGCGAATCAGGTGATTATCTCCTAGACTAACCATAAAGGAGGCGCTGTTCATTTGCCCCCCACAGGTGTAGCAAGAAGCTAAATACCCTCGGTGTTCAAGCACCGTTGCGAGTGCTTGAAGGTTCATAACTAGATCTTTAACAAACTGTCGATGCTGCTCTGCCAATCTTAGAAACATACTCAACCTCCTCTCATCATACACCACACTCGATTTTAAGCCTTTTTTAAGAATCTTTTAAGATTTTGCCCCACGGGTTCGACACTAATAACGAATTTCGTATAACGAGCTAGAAAACCGGAAGAAAAGTTTATTAGAGAAATTAACCATACCCTACCGTTAACCCAGCCTATCCAACCCCTTGAACTCGTAAAGTATCAGGTAGAACAACTAAGACTAGCATCTGCATAAAGACTTAGGTAACTCAGACGGTAACTAAGATAGCAACCTACGTATACACTAGCCTCCATTTTAGTCTCTGCCTACCCCCTTAACCGGAGCTTCAACTTCAGACAGCCTTTTGGACAACGAATCTAATTGTCCTCGACAAGGATTGAAGTTGAGTCCGTGACAAGGAGCTAGTGCCTTTGTCGTAGCCGTTGGGAATAAACACTCGCACAGACTACAGCATCAATAGCTACTACTTCACTGCCACTAATTCCAGAATAAAAGCAGACAATTTTGCTTCAGATTAGGATGTGAGGCTGTTAATTCCAATCAATTTACTAGGCGCTACGTGCCTGGATTAAGATAAGGTACACACGTAGCGCTTACAAAGCACTAGTTTCTAAAGCAAGATGAAAACCCAGCCTTGTCAGTGAAGACCGATGGACTAGGTTCCAAGAATATTGAACCAATATTTCTAGCTGAAACAGTGGACAAATCGCCAACTTCAAAGAATCCAGGGGAGCCTAGATTATTATTATCTAGGCGAATGCCAGTCGCACTGCTATTACTGTTGAGGACAACACACACATCAGTTGTATCAGAATTAGCAGTAACCTCAACCTCCGAATTACTGACAGCGGCGTTGTTCAACACAGTGTTCCCTTGAATATCAGTGATTAGAGTTGCGGAGTCGTTAGCCTCCAGGGTAATCCCTTGAGCGCCGTTACCTGAAATTACGTTATTGCTGATTCCCGAAGAGCTATTAGCAGAATCGGTGACATATTCCTGAAAACTAGAGTTGTTGGCTGCTCCACGAATTCCGGCTCCTCTGTTTCCTTGAATCACATTGGCATCAATTGCTAGTTCTTGAGCAGCAACTTCGTTACTTTCAATTGAAATACCATCTCCACCGTTGTTGACAATTTGATTTCTGAGAATAAATACTTCCTGAGCGGCTGTAGAGACTCCATTGAAGGTGCCTGACTGCACACGAATACCATCTGCCCTACTACCCCTGACAGTGCTATCTTCTAGGGTGAGTTCTTGAGAGCCGATATCGCTTGCTTGAACCAATAATCCTTCTGCACCACTGTTCAAAATGCTGCCGTTTCTAAAAGCAACCTGCTGATTCCCAGAATTATTGGCTATTGCAACTAACCCTTGTTCACTGCTGTTACGCAAATCTGTGTTGTCGATATCAACAATTTGCTGTGGGTCAAAGCCTTGGAGTAAGCTTCCTAAAGCTGAGATTTCAATCCCAATCCGATTACCTGCAATCTGATGTCCCCGGATAGTCACCTCTACGTCGCCATCAGTCGAATTACGAATTAGAATTCCTTGACCTGAGCCGCTACTGCCCTGCGATCCGGTAATTGTGTTGTCAAATAAAACAACGCTGCCTGTTACCTGATTTAGGAAGATCCCTCGCTCTCCTGGATTCGTGATTGTATTGTCTCGAATTTCAACATTTTCAACCTGGTTAGCGACAACAGCATTACCCATGGCATTTGTAATTCTAAAGCCTGAGAGTACGGTGCGATCGCCCATTCCAACTAAATCAACCGCTCCAGCATCCTGAATTCGGGGAAAATTGCCATCTCCAGAGAGCGGCAGGCGAACTAAAATGCCATCGTCATAATCTACAACAGGAGAGAAGGGTAAACGAGCTGGAGCTTCTGGAAAACCTGGGAAGGGTAAACCAGCTAATAACTGAACTGGCCCTTGAGAAAGCACCCGAACTCGATCTGGAATCGTAAATGCCGGAATATCTGGATTGTTACCTCCGTCAACATATACGATGTTGTTTCCATCAGAGCGAGCATCCTCTAATGCTTCCTCAACCGTGCCAAAGGGATTCTCAAAGGTTCCATCTCCCTGACCCTGTCGCCCTAACGTCACATGCACAAAGCGATAGGGTTGCTCCTCTTCTGGGTTCATTAATGGCTCGATAGATTGATCAACAATCGTCTCTGATTCTTGTTGAGTATCAATCGGAATGGCGGGAATTCGGACAATCGTCTCACCTAGCCGGGCTGGGACATCTTCCACTTCGGTAATTGGACCTCTCGATCGAACCCTGGGCCAGGTCAACCCAGTAGAGAGAACAACATTGGTGCCAAAAATGTCATCATTTTGCAGCGCAAGACCTACTCTGGAGTTTTGGGTCGGCCTTGCTTCGAGCCGTAAACGCCATCCTAAGGTGCTATCTGTGCCTACGGCATCGTAAAAATAGACTCCTCCGAAAGCGCGTAAGTCACCATTGCCGTTGTCCCACTCTGCCAACTTCACCCCTGCCTCAGCATCTAGTCCAAACAATGAGGCTTCATACAGGCGATTAATCTGCTGTTCACGGCGACTTGATAACACAAGAAGATTTTCTTCAAACCCGCTTGAAATATCAAACCCTGTGTCAAACCGCCGTTCATCTGCTAACTGGCGGGAGTCTCCCAGAGGGATATAGCCGTTGATGCGAAAATCCCAAGTTTCGCCCAAACTCTCTAGTCCTAATCCTAGTTGATGAAAGGTGTTGTGATGAGTTTCTCGACTATCGAATGCGACATAGCCGCCAAAAATACGGTTGCGGGATTGCGAGTAAAACCGATGTCCCAGCAATAAGCTGCCGCCAATATTGCCGTCGTTATCCAGCAAAAAACGGGGAACAAAAAAGGTAATATTTTGTCCGGGATCTTGTCTGAGCGGAATGAACCCTTCAAATTGAGTTACTCCATCAAATCCTCCACCCGATGTTGAATGTTCAACTCCCAATCGCAATGGAATCATTAGATCTACAGCAGAACCTGTTTCGGTGAGAGGGGCACTTTCTGGTTCAGGGGTATCTGTTTCTAAAGTTTGGGCGATCGCCGGAAACGAGACAGCAACGGAGGCTAGAAACCCTGTAAGAAACAGATAGTCTGTGAATTTCATGACTGTATTTGCAAGGGGTGAGGTTTGCTTGAAACGGGGGAAAAGATTAACAGCGGATATTGCTCACCGCCTGAGTGTTCCCAGTACAAGTAGGCATATATCAAGATCAACTTTATTGAATGGGAAATAGAGTAGATGTCAGGCTGTTCGTGACATCTACTCTAGTGTTAGGCTGACTTAGAAGATGAAATGCCGTTGAGAGAGCGTGTTTGCGTTGACATCTTCAAGCACTGCCACAGTCATTAGATTGCCGTTGATGTTGGCTCTCAGCAAGGTGTCGTTACCTTTTTGAGTAAACCGAAGACTACTCATTGATTGAATACTTTGGATTTGTCGGAAATTAATTCGATCCATGACAATCTCAAAGTCGGTAATGACATCACCAAAATCTCTGATAGAGGTATAGATGAATTGATCGCGACCTAGCCCTCCGGTTAAAGTATCTTTGCCAAGTCCACCAACTAGCAGATCGTCACCACGCCCTCCTCTCAAGATGTCATTGCCAAGTCCACCGTAGAGGCGATCATTTCCGTCTCCGCCATCTAAAGTATCTCGACCAGCTTCTCCATAGAGGCGATCGTTGCCAAGTCCGCCATTGAGAATATCATTCCCCGTTCCGCCAAACATCAAATCATGACCGTTACCGCCGTTGAGGATGTCATTTCCTGAACCTCCTCTCATATCATCGTTACCACTACCGCCATTGAGAATATCATTACCACTATCCCCACGCATTATATCTCTACTACTGCCGCCATTAATGATGTCGTTGCCACCGAGTCCTCGAAGAACATCAACATCACTGAAGCCGTTGAGAATATCATCTCCATTAGTTCCAATAATGACATCTGAACCAGATGAGCCATTGATGGGATTAGGTCCTGGAGGCGGAGAGACTCGAATGCTGATAGTTGCAGTTTCGGTGACTCCTCCAGATTTCACAGTGTAAGTGAAACGATCAGTGCCTACAAAATTTGACTTAGGCGTATAGGTGAGAGTGCCATCTCGATTGATGTTAACGGTTCCGTTTCTTCCCTGAGTGATTTTTTGGATTGCTGCATTGCGGCTCTCAAAGCTGTCATTTGCCAAAGCATTAATAATGATAGGTTTTCCTTTCTGAGTAACTCTTCTGTCATTAGCTATGTCAGCAATCGGTTTAATTAGGACGGTAGCGATCGCCGTTGCTGAATCGCCGTTTGCATCTGTTACCTGATAGGTGAAGGCATCATTGCCATTAAAGTCAGGGTTTGGTGTATAGATGAAACTACCGTCAGGATTAAAGCTAAGAACTCCGTTTCTAGGCGCACTCGTTACAGCATAGGTGGCTGGTTCGTCTCCCACATCTGCATCGGCAACGCTACCACTCACTAAAACATCTTCATTAGTTATGAAAGCATCATTAGTCGGATCAGGAACTGCCTCTACTGCAACGTTAACAGTTGCGGTTTCAGTCACACCGCCAGAGGTAACAGTGTAGGTAAAACTATCGATGCCGTTGAAGTCTGGTTTAGGCGTGTAGGTGACAGTACCATCAGAATTGATGACCACACTGCCATTGCTGCCATTGGTGACTGCCGTTACAGTAGCTCCTGCGGCAAAGCTATCGTTAGCAAGCACCGAAATCGTGACCGGCGTATCTTCGTCAGTGCTGCTGCTATCGCTAGCAATATCTGCAATCGGATTCACAGTAACATTAACAGTTGCAGTTTCCGTGACACCACCAGAAGTAACCGTGTAGGTGAAGCTGTCGCTGCCGTTGAAGTCGGGTTTGGGCGTATAGGTGATAGTGCCATCGGAATTGATGACTACTGTGCCATTGCTACCATCGGTGACACTTGTGACTGTTGCTCCCGCTGCAAAGCTGTCGTTGTCAAGGACAGGAATCATAACCGGAGTATCTTCATCGGTGCTGCTGCTATCATCGGCAATATCTGTAAGCGGATTCACAATGACATTAACAGTTGCAGTTTCCGTATTGTCCGCTACAGTTGTTACGGTATAGGTGAAGCTGTCACTGCCGTTGAAGTCGGGTTTGGGCGTATAGGTGACAGTGCCATCGGAATTGATGACTACTGTGCCATTGCTACCATCGGTGACACTTGTGACTGTTGCTCCCGCTGCAAAGCTGTCGTTGTCAAGGACAGGAATCATAACCGGAGTATCTTCATCGGTGCTGCTGCTATCATCAGTAATCTCTGCGACAGGACTTACCGTGACATTGACAGTTGCAGTTTCAGTCACACCGCCAGAAGTAACCGTGTAGGAGAAGCTGTCGTTGCCATTGAAGTCGGGTTTGGGTGTGTAGGTGACAGTGCCATCCGAGTTGATGACTACCGTGCCATTGCCGCCATTGGTGACACTTGTGACTGTTGCTCCCGCTGCAAAGCTGTCATTGTCAAGGACAGGAACGACTGCTGGGCTATTTTCGCTAGTAGTACGGCTGTCATCGGCAATGTCTGTAACTGGATTCACTGTGACATTGACAGTAGCGGTTTCCGTATTGCCCGCTACTGTCGTAACGGTGTAGGAGAAACTGTCGCTGCCGTTGAAGTCGGGTTTGGGTGTGTAGGTGACAGTGCCATCAGGATTAATTACAACTGTTCCGTTGCTGCCATTGGTGACACTTGTGACCGTTGCCCCTGCTGCAAAGCTGTCGTTGTCAAGGACAGGAATTACAACCGGAGTATCTTCATCAGTGCTGCGGCTGTCATCGGCAATGTCTGTAACTGGATTCACTGTGATAGTAGCGATCGCCGTTCCAACGTCTCCATTTGCATCCGTTACTTGATAAGTAAAGCTATCAGTACCGTTAAAATCTGGATTTGGTGTGTAGGCAAAGCTACCGTCTAGATTGAAGTTGAGAGAACCATGACTAGGCGCACTCGTAACTGTGTAGGTGGCCGGACCATCACCTGCATCTGCGTCAGCGACGCTGCCGCTTAACGGAACATCTTCACTGATGCTGAATGTATCGTTGGTGGGATCAGGAACGGCATCTACGGTGACATTGACAGTTGCAGTTTCCGTTCTGCCACCAGATGTAACCGTGTAGGTGAAGCTATCAGATCCAAAGAAATTGGGCTTAGGTGTATAGGTGACAGTGCCATCAGTATTGACTACTACCGTGCCGTTGGTACCATTGGTGACACCTGTGATTGTTGCTCCTGCTGCAAAGCTGTCGTTGTTCAGTACTGAAATTTTGACAGGAGTATCTTCCTTAGTTGTGCTGCTGTCGTTAGCAATGTCTGCTACTGGATTGACTGTAATGGTGGCGATCGCCGTTGCCGTGTCTCCATTGGCATCCCTAACACTGTAAGTAAAGCTATCCGAGCCATTGTAATCAGGGCTAGGCGTGTAGGTGAAACTGCCATCTGAGTTGAAGTTGAGAACACCATAACTGGGAGCGCTGATTACTGTATAGGTAGCTGGGCCATCACCTGCATCTGCGTCAGCAACACTGCCGTTTAGCAGCGTATCTTCATTCGTGTTAAACGTATCATTAACGGGGTCGGGCAAGGCGTTGATGGTAATCGTGCTAGTAACAGGTGCGCTATTCGCGGCTCCAGCGCCATCCGAATTTGCATCTGTAACTCGCCAGGTGACAGTTCGGGTGTTTGCTGTCTGGGTCGGTGTTTCACTAGTGCTGAGATAGGTGACTGAACGCATTACCTGCTGGTAACGTGCCAGTGTATCTGTACCAGAGAGCGTTAAGACCCCTGTGCTGTTGTTGTAGCTTGCCGTGATGTTAGTGCCAGTCGTGACAGCAGCCAAGACATCACCTGCTGTAAATCCACTGCTGATCGTGACGGTTGCTGATGCGATCTGAGTGTCATCTACATCACTCACAGTCACAGTATTGTCAATTACTCGACCTGTTTGGTTTTCGGTATAGGCTAGCATTGCCCCAGCGCTAACTACAGGTGCATCGTTAACGGGAGTAATGTTGACTGTCACCGTTCCAGTGGTAGTTAATGCTCCACCACTACCCTGGGCACCTGTGTTGCCGTCGTTGAGAGTGTAAGCGATCGCCACCGACGTAGGTGGGTCTTCACTGGTATTGCGGTAGGTAATTTGCTGAAGAGAGCTATTGACTAAAGTGGTGGTCGCATTCCCATTAAAGGTGAGAATAAGCGTGCCGTTGGTGTTGGTCGTAACTGTACCAATGGTGACTCCGTTTACTGCGAAGGTAGATCCCTCAGTCAGTGTACCGAGCGTACCACTGTTAGCGAACACGTCTTGACTGTTGGCTCCACTCTGGCGGCGTAGAGTTAGAGTAGCGCCACTCCAGCTATTTAACCCTGCAAGGTCTATGTCGTTGGCGATCGCATCTCCATCTAAAATTACTCCCGCACCGTCTTCAGTGAACGTGACGGAACCGCCGAGATTGCTGAACGTAGGCGCATCGTTAACCGGATTAATGGCGCTGCTGAGCGGTACAGTGTTAGCGCTGTAGCGAGTTGTGCCTCCAGTCGCTCCAACTCCGCTCAGGTTGACAGTTGTTCCAGTTGTTACCGTTCCACCAGAACTGTCAATCAAGTGTACACTGAGTGCCGGAACAACTCCGTTGTAGTTAGCGGCCGGAACAAACCGAAGTTTATCTGAAGCAGACACTAACAGGGCATTTGCTGCACTGGGATTACCTACAGCTTGCCAAGTTGTGCCATTGAAGTATTGCCAAGTCCCCTCAGTTGTTACTGGATTACCAACAATCGCCACCCCTATCAGGGTATTAGCAGAGGAACCACCTGTAACTTGGTCAGCACTATCATTGAATCTGGCAGTAAACAGATTGGTGACGGTATCTCCAGCGGGATTTGTCGTATCCTCATCAATAGTCGCCAAGGTAGATGTTCCAGTTGCGATCGGAGCGTCATTTACTGCCGTAACACTCGTAGTTAGGGTGACAGTATTGCTGGAATTACTATATTGAGTTGTTCCACCACTAATTGAGACGTTTACCGTTGTACCGGAGGTGACTGCCCCAGCGGAATCATCAATCAACCGTACTGTCAAATTTCCAGGTGTGCCATTGAAATTAGCATTTGGCACAAAGCGCACCTGCGTGTTAGTAGATAACACTAATGCAGAGGCGGTAGAAGGTGTACCAATGGCAGACCAAGTAGTGCCATCAGTAGACCACTGCCATACTCCCTGTATTGCTGTAGCGGCATTGGTTGTAATTGCGATACCCGCTAAACTGTTAGCAGCTGAACCTCCTACAGATGTTTGGTTGTCTTTTGTATCTCGAAATAGGCTACCAAACAGGCTTGTAACCGTACTACCTGAAGGAGACAGATTATCTTCTACTACGGCTGCCAGTGTGGTTGTACCAGTACTGCGTGTTGGTGCATCATTGACTGGGGTGACTGTGATTCCCACAGTGCGATTCACAATTTGACTGCCACCGCCACCTGTGTTACCCAGGTCGTTGACTTGAATAGATAAAGAATCGGGACCATTAAAATCAGCATTACCCTGATAGCGCAGCCCGCTCAATGCTGCATTGAGAGCTGATTCGGTGCCTCTAAAAGTCATGGTAGCATCGTCTGTGCCGTCACCCGTGACGAAGGTTATACCTGTAGTTGAACCAAGATTTAGTATTCCTCTTGTAACTCCTAACGTGACTTCTAATATGCCGCCGAAGTCATCTGGGTCATTGATTGAAATCAGATTGGCACTTGTGAAGGCGATCGAATTGTCTTCAACAACAGTTCGACTGAGAGGCGCTGTAATGACGGGTGGATCGTTGATGTTACTAACGTTAATAGTGACGTTTTGAGTGGTAGTAAGCGCCCCACCAATACCTCCTACTGCTGTGCCACCATTGGCATTATCACTAACGGTAATGCCGAGGTTTACTACCTGCTCGGAGTTGAAATTACTGGGCGAGTAGCTTAAGCCATCAAGAGCGGTATTAACCTGAGCTTTTGTGCCTGTAATAGTGAGTGTTGCAGTTCCATTACCGCTGAGCGATGCGCCTGACGAAGCAGCAGTCAAGGTTCCATCTGTGACATTTAGCGTCACGGTAAAGTTGTCTGCACCATTGTTGTTGAGATCAGCAAGGTCATCAATGGTAATGGCGTTGCCGTTGGCAGTGCTGAAGACTTTTGGGTTAGTATCGGAAATTGTTTGAATCGCAGTGGGTGCTGTCAGAGTAGGCTGGTCGTTAACCGGAGTAAGGTTAATGTCAACCGTCTGAGTCGTTATCTTTGGGTCGCTTGCGCCGTTGTTGAGACCTGTATTGCCCTTGTCGTTGGCAACAATCGTTAGCGTATCGCTGCCGTTAACATTACTATTTCCTTTGTACGATAAGCCTGTCAAGGCTGAGTTGATGGCGCTTAAGCTTCCAGTCAGTGTAATTGTGCTGCTATTGTTTGCACCACCTGTAATTAGGCTGGTGTTTGTGAGAGTGAGCGTGCCTTTGGAGACGCTTAATGTGACTGTGTTGTCTGTAGAGTTGAAGGCATCTACATCGGCGATCGCAATACCATTTCCCCCTGTGAAACCAAACGCTACATCCTCAGTTGCTGTAACGATCGCAGGAGAAGCAATAGTTGGAGCATCATTATCATTACTAGTGAAGAGGGTAATGGTCTTCGTGACGATCGTGCTGTATCCAGACGGGAGTGGAACTGGATCAGGACCTCCGTTGTTTAAGTCATTAACAGTGACAACTAGTGATAGTGCCCGATCTTCATCAGTTGGCACTTGTACCTGCAAGCCATCTAGAGCCGCCTGAACACTTGCCTTCGTTCCTTCAAATGTTACAGTGCCACCCGGAGTGCCGTTGCTGCCCGTGATTGTTAAACCAGAGATAGAACCCAGGTTTAAAGTGCTACCGGTGTAAGTTGCTCCACCTGCCTGCAAATCAACAGTGACTCTCAAAATATCTGTTTCGCCGGGGCTGATTGCATCCAGATCTACATCACTAACTACAATCCGGTTGCCATTGGCGGTGTTAAACGTAAGTGGAGTGTCAGTGTTGAAAATTTGAGTAATGGGTGCAGTCAGTTTAGGTGCATCATTCGTTGGTGTAACGGTAATGGTGTAGTTTCCGGGAACCGCTGCACCACCACCATCACTCACTGTAAAGTTAAATCCGTCACTGTAGTTTTCTGACCCATTGTGGGTGTAAGTGATGCGGCTATTGTCTAAGTCGGCTTGTGTAAAGACACTTCCAACTGATAATGCCTGTCCGCTGCGGAATAGAGTGCCGTTAGCAGGAGCATTTGTGATGCGATACTGTCGCTGAATCGTGGTGTTATCAGGGTCAGTGTAGAGCAAGTGAGGTTCATTACCTGCCACTCCATTTGAGCCTTTAATCGTACTGCTTCCGGCTTCTGTAACCGTTAATGGGGTAGAGGAAGCAAAGGCAGGATTATCGTTCAGAGAGGCGATCGTGAGATTGACTGTTTTAACTGTGCTGAGATTATTGGATGTGCCTGTGTTGTCGTTTGCCTGGACAGCAAAACTATCCGTAAAATTCTCAGTTCCATTATGGACGTAGCGCAGCTTGCCGCTGTCTAGCTGAGCTTTAGTGATGATTGTGCTAGATGTAACCGTTACAAAACCACTGCCCTGATCGACTTCCAGCACTCCATGAGTAGGCAATGTGACAACTTGAAACGTGAGGGTATTTGGTGTAGCAAAGCCCGTTCCTGACTTTTCACCTGTGCCATCAACGTCTCCAAGAGAGAGGTAGGAGTTATCAATAATTAGCGTGTCTGCTTCACGTAGAAATGGTGAACCGCTGGTCGTAACCGTAGGTGCATCGTTTACCGGCGTGATATCGATCGGAAAGGTTTGTTCAAACGTGACGTTGGTGCCATCGCTAACGGTAAAGCGGAAGTTGTCAGTGAAGTCTTCGTTACCTGCGTGATTAAAGGTGACTCGATTGTTATTGATATCCGCTTGAGTGAACGAACCGTATAGCCCTAAAGACACCCCATTCAATTGGATTACACCACTGGTGGGAAGACTGGTGATGCGATAAACGATTTCACTGGGGGCATTATCTGTATCTGTTGTACGCAGTAGGGCGCTCGTAATGGTTGTCGAGCCGCCTTCATTTAGGTTGGCAATGCCTACGTTTAGATCGGTGATAGGGGGGGTGTTACCGACAACAGTTGGGTTTTGAGTGCCGCCCGCGCCTCCGGTTGCCGTCGGTGGAACATTAACACTGACATTGAAGGTGAGGGTTTGTAGACCAGAGCCATCTAGTTGCCAGATGCCGCCTTCTCGGGTCGAGGGATATTCGCGGATTTCGCTGTCGCGCACCTGGAAGCTAAAGCTATCGGCAAAGCTCTGGTTGCCTGAAGATGCTTTGTGGAAGGCGTAGCGAACCCGACCATCATTCAAGTCGTCCTGTGTAAAGCTGGCTCCAACACCGATTCTTACCCAGGTGCTACCTCTGAACAGTTCCAAGCCCCCAATAGTTGGATCGGGTGCGGCAGTGAGAGTATAGGTAAGTTGAGTCGTAGCTGAGTCTGGATCGGCGACACTCAGGTTAGCAGGAGTAATAACTTTGGTCAGGCCCTCTGATGTGTTGAGGGTCATGCCTGTATTCGTAACGAGAACAGGATCGTCGTTGTTGGGTCGAATATTCAGATTGATGGTTGCTGTGATAGAACCTGGAGTGCCTGTGCCGCCGCCGTCATCTGTAACTCGCACCGTAAACCCATCGGGAGGAGGGTTGCCAAAGTTATCGTCGTTACCATCATGACTGTAGATGAGATTTGCCAGATCCGCAGAACTCAGCGTTTGCCCCGCTGTAATGGGAGTACCATTCAAGCTCAAAATACCGTCAGCGGGCAAACTGAGAATTTCAACGGTGTAGTTACTAGCCGTTTGATCGGGGTCACTAATGGAAATTGAGACTGGGCGGTTGGTTTCTCCTTCAAAGAGAGTATTGGTGCCAGTCACCGTAGGCAGTTGATTGACAGGGGTAATCGTAACGGGAATAGTCGTTGCACCAATGGTTCCGCCTGCACCGTCGTCAACGGTAATTGTGAAGGCATCACTTGTACCTCCGGGGGCTGTCGTTTGAGTGCCGCCGTGAACGTATCGCAATTGGGCAATCTGATCATAGGAAAAGGTAGAACCGACTACGAGAAAGTTGCCGTTGAAGGTGAGGTAGCCTTTGCTGGGCAGGCTGTTGAGTTTGACAATAATCTGTACGTCTTGATTGTCTACGTCAGTGATACCAAAGTTGCTGGCGGTGAAAGAGCCATTGCTGCCTTCCACAATGCTGATACCGGATAGGGCAATGGTTGGAGCATCGTTGACAGGAGTGACGGCGATCGCCAGATTGCGAGAAGCCGACTGCGTTCCATCATTAACCGTAATGCTCAATGTCTCATTGCCGCTGTAGTTCAGCCCTGGCTTATATGAAGCTCCAGCTAGTGCTGCATTTACATTAGACAACGTACCTGAAAAGCTAATACTGCCTGTGCCGTTACCCGTAATCCCGCTCAGTCCATTCGTTGAAGCGAGGTTCAAGATACCTTGAGCAACCGTAAGGGTGACAGTCTGAATATCTGCTGTGTCTGTATCGCTGACTGAAATACCCGTAATTGAAAGGGTTTGATCTTCATCAACGGTACGGATTGCTGTGATGTTGTCACTAATCTCAGGTGCCGCTAGTACTCCTTCATAGGCAGCTAAAGTAGAAGAGGCGATCGGAAGGGTTGCTTGAATCTGCCCCAAGTTGTGGTCAAGTTGCCAACTGCCTCTTAATGAAGCGTGACCAACGGGAGACGTAGAGGCAGCAATTTTTGCACCAGTGAACTGTTGCAGTTTCTCAATGAACTCAACTCCAGCATCTCCAGCAGCAACATTACAACCGTACAGCAGGAGTGAGGGAGCAAAAGATGAGGAAGCGAACCAGGATTTTAGATCCCAGGCGTAGTGATTGAGAGTATCTAAGCTGAGTTGAGTTTGACCTAAATGCAGACAACCCGGAGAACCGTGAGAAATAACATGGACATCGGTACAATCAGGGTGTTTTGCAAGCACACTGGTGATTTGTCGGATGCCATCTTCTTCAGAATCTAAGACAAAGACCTGTGTTGATGGTTCAATACCAACGAGAAGACTTTGGTGATTTTCAACTGTAGCGTCAATGAAGAGGATGGATAAGTTATGCATGATTAGCTTCCTGACGATTGCTCTTGATGATGATTGGGTTGACTGAAACACGATCTCTTTTTGACAGCGAAGACATTGCCTTGTAGATCAGATAGAGGGTTCTACTTGATCCATGAGATGGATTGAAATAAATATTGAACTAAAAGCTGTCCGAGCTAATTCTTATTGGAAAATGCTTAAAAAAACTAAGTAAGTTGAGCTTGATTAAACATTTTCTCGGAGTAGTTGATTAGCTCAGTAGAGCTATTAAAGTCTGTGGGTTTTAGTCATCTGCCTGGTTCTTGATTTATTACGATTATGGTTCCCAAGCAAATTGATTTGTCATCAAGTGGAATGACCGATATATGGGAAGAACCAGTGTCATAGCTTACGAAGATCTACTGATTTAAGAGGGAAGAAGTTGCGCTAATCTCGTTATTTTTTCGTAGTTGATTTCTGCTGGAGGTTGCAAAAATACTGAATTTGGCTACACACTAACAACTGAAAATGCTTGAAAAACTATTGCAAGCCCTGTTTGAAGGATGTTTGGCAGTAGATTGGCTTCAAAAGTAGACATAATAAATTGCAGACTGGTTGACCAACCTATTTATAGAAAGTTTATTAGTTTCAGCAGGAAATTTTTAATTTCAGCAATATGGCTGATATAGATCTCCTGTTCTCTTTTTAGAAGAACCGAAATTTAAAAGACGCAGACTGCTGAAGCCAGCTTTGTCAACAGATTGGTTTAACAGTATGCTCAAAGCTGAACAGCGATCGCCCCAAATCTTGTGCTTTACCTTCAACACCTTGCTCAATACTTGATTTTGGGACTGAGCTACCTGGGGCTTGGTTTAGGATATCTTCCCGGTCTGCGGATGAACCGTGCCACCATTGCACTCGTGGGTTCTGCGTTTCTAGTTGCTTTAGGTGCGCTGCCGTTGGAGGAAGCTTGGCAATCGATTGATGCAACAACGATAGTTTTTCTGCTGAGCATGATGGTTGTCAACGCCAACTTGTCCTACTCTGGCTTCTTCCAACTGGCGTTAGTATTCTTGATTCGATTAACTCGAAGTCCCTTTGGGTTGATAGTTGTTCTTACTTTTGGCAGCGGTATTTTGTCTGCATTTTTTCTGAATGATACGCTAGCGATTATATTTACGCCACTCACTTTAAGTTTGGCTCAGGCGTTAGGGCTGAATCCTATTCCCTATTTGTTGGCGATCACCGCAGCGACAAACATTGGTTCTGTTGCGACGTTGAGCGGCAATCCGCAAAACATTTTAATTGGATCTTTTTCTGGCATTGGTTACCTTGATTTTGCTCAAGCGTTGATGCCAATTACCATTAGTGGATTGTTTGTGCAGATTGGTTTGCTGTGGTGGTTTTACCCGGAGGTGCGATCGCTCAAGCCCGCTCCAAGCTGCCCTGTGATTCGTTTTCGGATTTACAAACCACTTTTTATTAAAACTCTGGTTGTCACCTCAGTACTCCTGATTGCTTTTGTAGTGGGTGCGCCGATTGCTGAGGCTGCATTTTTGGTGGTGGCTATTTTACTCGTGACGCGACGAGTGAAGCCGCAGCGAGTTTTGCGGCAGGTTGACTGGAATCTATTAGTTCTATTTTTAGGACTGTTTATCTTGACGCGCTGTACTCAAAAGCTGGAGCTTTTAACTCCCTTCACCAGTTGGGTTGATGCTCCAGTTGGACTACTGGGCGTTACGGCAGTGCTTTCAAACCTAATTTCTAATGTGCCAGCCGTGCTGCTGCTGCAACCGTTAGTTTCTCCAGATGATACGCAATCTTGGCTGCTGTTAGCGGCAGGGTCAACTCTAGCTGGAAATTTAACTCTGTTTGGCGCGGTTGCTAATTTAATTGTGGCGGAAGCGTCAGCTAATTTGGGCTATCGCTTGTCATTCTGGGAGCATTTTCGCTTTGGGTTTCCACTGACCTTGATTACTTTAGTCATGACCTATCTGTGGGTAGTTAAGATGTCCTGATTCTGCTTATGCGCTCTGGCTGAAAGTGATTGGCGATCGCCCCCTGCCTTTGCAAAGTTAAGTAAACTCGCTTTCCTGTTTGATTAAAACATTCTAAGATTACCTTGACCGATCTTCCCTAAGACTATGCGTTTAACGCGATCGGCTACTCCCAGCGCTCGCTACATCCCCTCTTCACGCTGGGAAAGATGGGACACCTCTTAAGGCCTTCAAGGAGCTTTTTGACAATGGAATTACTTTTTACTCAAGCAACGGTTGTTGTGGAACTATTCGGCGCAGGTTACGTGGCAGGTTCATTTGCAATCTATGCTCATCGCCGTCTTAGTAAACCCACAAGTTGGAGAACTCGAAGCACTTTCACGGTTGCTGAACGTGTACCTGAACAGGCATCTGAGCCAAAAAAAACCGCTCGGCGTAAGCCTACTCCAGTTGAGCTATTGCGTCAGCAATGCCAGAAGGCTGGAATTAAGTGGAGAAATGCTCACGGCAAAAACAAACATCTCAAGAAAGCAGAGATGATTGTGGCTCTCCAACAGCTTGAACGCATTAAACGAGTTGCGGCTTCTCAAGCTAAACCGACCAACTCGACTAAGCCGACTCAACAATCTGCTGCTCAAAAACGAGCAGCGTAGAGAGGCAGTTTATCTTCATCAAAAGCTCCAAACAAATGTCTGTTTGGAGCTTTTGAGCTTTAAAGAAATTGGAACCTGATTAGCATGGAGGTAATTAACTTTGCGTTTCGTTACGTAAGCTCTGGAGATACTTGAAGTCAGCTAGCGATTGGGTAGGGAAACACTAAGGAACGTGGATTAAATAAGACGTAATTCTACCTTTTGCCTTAGTAAGCTGGAGAAGTAGACGATGAAGGGGAAAATCAATGCAACCCTACCCTGCTCCCATTGAAGCTCAAATGCAACGGTACTATCAGTCGTTGTCTGAGAAGGATCGCCGTCACTATGCTGCGATTGAAGCTATCAAACTCGGATACGGAGGGCAATGGCAGAACTGGACGATGAAACAGTTCTTGAACAGGAACGGATTCGCCAAGTGGGGGGTGAGCGCCAGTCAGCCTTTGAGACTATCGATGGGCTAGATGAGGCATTTCTGCGGGTGTTGGAGCAACACCCGGCAGGTTCACCGATGGACGAACCGGTCAAATGGACGAACCTCAAACGGCATGAAATTGTGGCGTTGCTGAAAGACGAGGGGATTGAGGTGAGTGTGACGGTGGTTGCTCCGTTGTTGGAGAAGCACAACTTTGGCAAACGCAAAGCCGTGAAAACGCTGGCGACCGGAGAGAGTGACCATCGCAATGAACAATTTGAGCGGATTGAGCAGTTGCAAGGCACCTATCAAGCCGCTGGCAATCCCATCATGAGTATGGATACAAAAAAAGAGAATTGATGGTCAAGGAGTCATTTTTGAGAGTGTCCAGACGGTAAAAGAATTGATGGAAGAAGCAACCACTCGTAAAGGTCTCAAGGTATTTACGACGATTCTCGATAAAGCTTATCAAAAAGGTCGAAAAGTTGCTGAAGACTGCAAAACCACTATGAAGATTGTCTTCGACGAGCTTCTACCGCAATGGAATTACACAGCTAAACCAAGATTACAGGTTATTTAATTCACGATTCTTAGGGCTTCAATTGGTGCAGCCATTCGCCCATGAGAAAGCTAAAGAACATTACTCAAAGAACTACAGCACACAGCAAGGAGAATGAAACATGACTCAGGAAATTGGAGTACAAGCCAGTAGTGGCAATGTTTTTACAGATTTAGATTTGGAAAACTCTGACGAATTGCTTGTCAAAGCAGAGCTTGCCCGTAAGATCAATAGCATTATTACTCAACAGCAACAAACTCAAGCTGAAGCAGCAAAACTTTTGGGCATTGATCAACCCAAAATATCAGCATTACTCAATGGAAAGCTATCAGGTTTCTCAACTGCACGACTGTTTCGTTTCTTAAATGCTTTGGGACAAGACGTAGAAATTGTAGTGATAGTAAAACCAAAGTCTCGTTCACAGGCTCAAACGAGGGTTGTTGCTTCTTGAGATAGGCACAGACAGATCACCCCCCTGAACCGCCTCCAAAGAGGCATTGCATGATGTTCTACATCCCCGAAACCTGTTTGCTTATCCTTCATTTCGTTCCAGAAATTTCAAACCTCTGAACCGAGTTAAATTTCTCATCCGCGAGAATTAGCGAATGAATTCTCTCTAAAGCAAAGCTTTGTCTCTGCTAACGACAAAGAGTATGACCGGGAAGATGCCTCTTGCCTCAGCTTATGCTGGCGACAAATTCGTTCATTATCAGCTCAGGAGTAACTGCTTATGTCTACTCAGTACAAACGTCTCGACAAAAACAATGCTGCTGCCCTACTAGTTGATCACCAAACTGGGCTGTTCTCACTAGTGCGTGATTATGGTGCAAACGATTTCAAAAATAATGTGCTGGCATTAGCAAGCACTGTCAAGTTTTTTAGTCTTCCCACAATCCTGACGACTAGCTTTGAACAAGGCCCCAATGGTCCGCTCATGCCAGAACTCAAGGAGAAGTTTCCAGATGCTCCCTACATTGCCCGACCTGGACAAATTAATGCCTGGGATAACGAAGATTTTGTCAAAGCAGTAGAAGCAACAGGACGCAAGCAACTGATTATTGCTGGCATTGTTACCGATGTATGTGTTGCTTTCTGTGCATTGTCGGCGATCGAGGCTGGCTATGATGTGTTTGTTGTCACTGACGCATCCGGCACATTTGATGGATCTTGTCGCTATGCAGCCTGGGATCGAATGTCGAGAGCAGGAGTGCAACTGGTGAACTGGTTTAGTGTAGCGTGTGAGCTACACCGCGACTGGCGCAATGATATTGAAGGATTGGGCAATCTCCTGGCAGGGTTTATTCCTGATTATAAGAATCTGATGACTAGCTACTCAACCATTAAGAGTGGCGCATCAATTAGTACTGAAAAAACACCTGAATTAGCGAGCGCCTAAAAGAAGAAGGGGCAGGAATGATTGTAAATCTCCCTGCCCCTTCCACAAGCCACCGTATGCACACCAGTCCTCTCAGCCCCCTTGAGTCTCCCAGAATGGGAGATTTTGAGCCAGTGAAATTCCTTGCCGCACACGGTTCGGAAGTCCACCAGAATGGGGGGTTGGGGGGCGAAATGCAGAATTTTGAGGTCGGAGTATAACTTGTGTGTACACGGTAGCCTTCCACAAGATATGGAACATCATCCAATGTTAGAAGACTCACTCACCGTCGGCACAAACGAAGATACTCAAGTCACCGCCATTATTTCTCATGTGGTTCGTCCAGGGCGAGAGCAAGGCTATGAAGAGTGGTTTCATGGCATCGCCGCAGATGCACGAAGGTTCAACGGACACTTGGGTGTGAGTACAATTCGACCTCAAGATCATGCCCATCCTGAATATGTCGTCATTCTGAAATTCGATCGCTACGATAACCTTAAAACCTGGCTAGAGTCTGATGTTCGACGACAGTGGGTTGAACGCTTACAGCCGTTGATTGAAAAGCCAGAGTCTATCCAAACTCTCACTGGATTGGAAACCTGGTTTACATTGCCCAGTCAGCCACTCAAAGCCCCGCCCCTGCGCTACAAAATGGCACTGGTGACATGGCTAGGCGTATTCGTTACGCTTGCAGTTTTGAGTCGTCTGCTAGCACCACTCTTGTCCAGGTTGCCAATATTGCTCAATCAACTGGTGACTACAGGCTTGGTTGTTGCCTGTCTCACCTATCTGGTGATGCCCCGCCTTACCAAACTATTCAAGCGTTGGCTATACCCCAACTCCTAAGCCTACGCTGAATGAATTGAATGCGATCGCCACAACAAAATTTAGAATGAGTCAAAGTGTCAAACGCATTGACCTATGGCTGGTTCATTTTCAGAAGAAATCACTCGTGTCCATGCCTTCATTTCTGGACGGGTGCAGGGAGTGGGCTATCGGGCTGCGACGGCCGATACTGCCAAATTATTAAAGCTGAACGGCTGGGTTCGCAATCTGCGCGATCGCAGAGTTGAGGCCGTGTTTGAAGGAGACAGCGCGACGGTTGCAGAAATGTTGCGCTGGTGCCACCAGGGTCCTCCTGCTGCAATCGTTGACCAGGTTGAGGTAAGCTACGAAACGCCAGAGGGACTTCGAGGATTTCAGGTGCTTGTGTAACCAACTGCACATTTCGCAGCTAGACCTGCCGTAATATCATGGTCATCTCTGGCGGCAGTCGATGGTCAAGCGCGATCGCCCCTCAGAAGTGCCCTCTAACATCTAAAGTTGCATATGAGTGGATCTACTGAACTTGAGCCAAACTCCCCTCCCGGCCCACAGCCACCTGAGCAAACCGGGGCGATCGCCCGCTTCTTCAAATTTGCCGAACTGGGAACTACGCTGCGTACCGAAGTCATCGCCGGGATCACCACCTTTGTAACGATGGCTTACATTCTCGTCGTAAATCCTGGGATTCTTTCTAACGCTATCTTCTTACAGGAGTCTGGTGACTTATTTGGAGAACTGGTAATTGCCACTGCCATCTCGTCGGCGATCGCCACCCTGGTCATGGGCTTCCTGGCAAACTACCCCTTCGCCCTGGCACCGGGAATGGGGCTAAACGCCTTCTTCGCCTTCTCAGTAGTAATTGGCTTAGGCATCAGTTGGCAGCTTGCCCTGGCAGCCGTCCTGATAGAAGGGCTAATTTTTATCGTGCTAACCGTTTCCAACGTCCGCAGCCAAATCATTACCGCTATTCCCGAATGCCTCAAACGCGCCACCGCTGTGGGTATCGGGCTATTCATTGCCTACATTGGGCTGTCGGGCGATCCTGCTGTTGGCGGAGCTGGGATCATCGTCGCCGATGAAGCTACAAAAACTTCATTGGGCGATCTGGGACAACCCCAAACGTTAATGGCTATCTTCGGCATTTTAATCACATCAGCTTTTATCGCCCGCCGCATCAAAGGTGCTTTACTGTGGGGCATTCTTGCCACTGCGGTGCTGGGTTGGATTCTTCAGATTTCACCTCCTCCTAGCGGCATCGTCGCCTTGCCCCAATTACCTTTAGATTTGATCGGTCAAGCCTTTGTTGGACTCGGACAGATCGACGGTGCCAACCTGACAAACTTCCTGGCGGTCACCTTCGTTTTTCTGTTTGTAGACCTGTTTGATACCGTTGGCACCCTCTCCGGCGTTGGCATTCAGGCAGGCATGATCAACGAACGGGGAGAACTGCCTAAAGCAGGAGCCGCATTCATGGCAGATGCAGTTGGCACCACAGTCGGCGCAATCCTCGGCACCTCCACCGTCACCACCTTTATCGAATCAGCATCTGGTGTTTCTGAAGGAGGCAAATCTGGCTTTACCGCTGTTGTCACCGCCGGGTTTTTTATTCTTTCAATCTTCTTTATCCCGCTGTTTTCTGCCATTCCAGGCTTTGCAACGACCGCTGCTCTAGTCATTGTTGGGGTGCTCATGGTCGGCAACGCATCGGGAATCCGGTGGTCAGATCCAGCCGAGTCAATTCCCTCATTTCTAACCATCCTGGTCATGCCGCTGAGCTACTCAATTGCCGAAGGCTTAGCCGTCGGCTTCATCACCTACCCGCTAATCAAAGCCCTCCAAGGCAAGGCTCACGAAATCAGCATCGCCATTTGGATCTTGGCAGCCGTCTTCGTGTTGCGCTTTATCCTACTGGGGCTTGGAGTCGCGTGACTGGTCTCTCTAGCTTCTCCAACCTTCTACCCCCCATCCCCCTCATGCAATCTACCTCCATCCAACAGCTTCCTGCCCAGCAGATTACCTTCGAGAGCTTTCAGGCATATGGACACGTGATCTTTGCTAGCACGGACGGCAAACCTTACGACCAGGAAGATGCTCGTCTTAGCCTTGAGCAAGGTACGCCGCGCTTTTACATCATGCGGCTTGAGCGAAAGGGGCGCAGATTTTCTCGAATTACCAGACACCTTCGCTGTACTCAATGTTTAGGGTCCCTGGAGGGCAAGGATTGGCTAATTGCAGTTGCCCCACCCGCTGAAGCAGAAGAACCATCGCTAGACAAGCTTGCAGCTTTCCAAATTCCAGGTAACTGCTTCATCAAGCTAGAGGTAGGAACTTGGCACGCCGGACCCTACTTTGAGCATGACTGGGTAGACTTTTACAATCTGGAGCTAAGTGACACAAACGTCACTGATCACCAAACCTGCAATTTGCTGAGCCGCTACGGTTTAGAGTTTGAAATTGTATAGCTGTACGAGTGCAGGTTAAGATCATGCCCCTCTTCTAAGAAACAATTTGACGGCCCAAATTGTTTCTTAGAAGAGAAATATAGACGTTTGAGGGATAGAGGTGCTAGCAGGCAAAGGCACGGCTACTGTGGCGATCGCCCCTTCTTCCCGCCGTTTGCCCATAGGTTGACTCAGCCCCTCCTGACCTAGAGCTAGTCCGATTGGATCTATAGGACTGAATTACGCTAACACCATTGATTTCTACATCTACTGCGCCACTAGTTGCCAGCGCAACATTAACCATTCGCGTAAGCAAAGGAAGACTAGGAAGCTTCCCTAGCAGCACAACAACCGCCCCACGCTGGATGATTCGCAGGCTTTCAACCTCAGCCGAGTCAAAGTTTTGATGGAATGCTAAAGTTACCCGCTTGGCCAAACCGCTGTGGTCATATTCCCCATTCAGCCCGACCCGCTCTGGCGGAATGTTCTTAAACGTTGTAAAACAAGAATTCGAGTTGGATTGATCTCTAGCAGCACTGCCCGACTGAGACTTTAGCTGAGACTCGTAACGCTGGTCCGACCCTGAAAAATTTCGCAGCACATCCATTCACCCCTAGCGCTCTATAAGACTTAATGAACTCAATGTAGTCTTTTCCTAAAGATACAGACAATCTACCGCAGGATTGGTGTCATTAACTGAGAATGAGTTGGCACAATCCTGCAACTTTGACCAGATTTGGGTGCAATAGAGTAGGCTTATACGTAAATCAATTTGGACGAGAAGGTTGTTGTGGAGTGGAAGTCAAGCTAAGTCGCCTGGAATCGATTGTGCAGCAAATTGGGGAAGCTGTTTTAGCTACCACTGAGACGGTAGATCGTCTATCTGATCGCGTAGACGCTCTGGCAACTCAGGTGCAGCAGCAGGGCTATCAAATTTTTGCGTTGAGTGATGCGGTGCAAACTCTAGCCGAAAACCAAGACACGGCTTTGGAAAGACTGGATCGATTGACTGAAGCGTTGCAGCAGCTTGTGTCTGCCATTCAAGAAACGGATGAAACGGATTCCGAATCGTGAGCGAAGGGGATGCCCCAAGCGGGTGAGTGCTTTGAGGCTCGGCTTCAGACTAAGATTGTGAGACACATTCAGGCAAGGTCTGCAATTGCCTGACATAATTCTCGATCAGTAGCTGGATTGTATTTGGGTATAAAATTAAAACCCCGTAGCAGCGATGCGTTGAGTAAATCAGGGGACTCTAAACTTTGGCGCTACTTTGGCGGTGATGTCAAGCTACTTCAAGTAATCAAGTGAAGAATTGAAGGATTATTGTTCCATGACAGTGGTTGAGGATCTTCGGCAAGAGTGGCGATCGCGCCTCAAAACAGACTCTCCAGATCAGCCATCCGTAGCTCAGGAGAGTATCCTCAACTGGCTGTTGGGCGAAGACCCCGATCGGTTGAACGAGTTTTCCTTAGAGCAACTGGCGATCGCCCAACAAGCGATTGATTACCGCTATCGAATTCTACAGCAGCGATATTTAGGAACTCATCCAGAACAAGCCTACCGGAAGTTGATTCAGCGGTTGGGCAGCCTGTTCCTGATTCGCAGCAAAATTCGTACCTGGGTGTCTCTGTCGCGCGATCGCCACCGCAGCGTCATGGATGTGCTGCAAGAAGTGATTCAAGAGCTAATTCAGAATGATCGCTATATGCGGCAGCAGATGGTCTGGATTGGTCAATGCACCAACAGTTCTCGCCTGAGAAATGCCCTGATGCTATCTAGCATTGAGGAATATTGCCTGCGTCCGATTCGCAACCAGCCGTTGCTCGTTTATCGATTTGTTAACTATCTGCGGCGATCGCAGCGCGGCGGCATGACTCAGGTTCCGGCAGGCGACCTGGTGCGGCTGGTGTCTGAGGAAATCACGCCCGATGAGACCGACAATCCGGTGAGTTTGCTTGACTCTGAGGCAGTGGCCCAGCACCAGGATAGTCAGGCATGGGAAGAACAGCAGATGTTGCGGTCTGCGGTTCACAAAGAGTTTGCGGCTTATCTGGAGGAGCAGGTCGATCCGGTTGCAGCACGCTGGCTGCATCTACATTTGCAGGGACGGTCGCAGGAGGCGATCGCCAAAGATCTCAACCTGCCGATTAAGCAGGTCTATCGCCTGCGCGAAAAGATTAGCTATCACGCAATTCGAGTTTTTGCCCTGAAAAAGCACCCTGACCTGGTGACAACCTGGCTAGGAACCTCGCTACAGGAACACAGTTTGGGGCTAACTCCTGAGCAATGGCAGCAGTTTTGGCATAGCCTTACCCTCGATCAGCAAGAGTTGTTAAATGCCTTAAAAGCAGGTAAAACAGTTGAAGCGATCGCCCAAGACCTCGACCAGAAAACCAATCAAATCATGGGCGAATGGATTAAACTTTACTTAGCTGCTCAGGCGTTGCGGAGCGCCTCCTAATCTCCGTTGCCAGGGTGCATTTCAGGATTAGCTCACAATTACAATCCAAACCGTTGCGGAACCTGTTCCTATGGCGTTTCCCCTGAGCGATCGCATTGAGCCAAAGCGCGTCAATTCTGTTTACCAATCCGTTCTAGATCAGTTTAAAGAAGACTGGGTAGAACATTTGAACGTCGAGCAAATGTTCATTTTAATTGACGGCGTTCTACCGTTTGAAGCTTGCCTTTACTATCAGGTTCTTCCTCTATTTTTGGAAGGAAGCCATCTTAATTTGGGCATGGTCAGTCCCGAAGACACTGCTGCTTCTGACTATGTGCGGCGCATCATCTCCTACCTGAACTATACCCTGGTGCCCCGACGCATTTCCTCCGAAGCGCTTCAGGCAGTCCTATCTGCTCACCTAAACCATGCGGGTAGCCATCGTCCTCAAGCTGGGCGCACTCCGTCTCATCGATTTAACCGGGGTTCTCGCTCTCGCTCAAAACAGCCGATAGACCGAAACACACAGCCCACGCTGGTAGTAGACAGTCCAGAGAGACTTAGCTCAACGGATATGCAGGATCGGGCAAGACCTCAGATTGACTCCTCGCCCCCGCCCAAGATTCCTTTTGTGCCCCCCCAAGATACGCTCCTGGCGCTACCGGAACCGGGGCAAGCTGAGGCACAGGCTCTAGCTTCAACACCTTTGTTTAACCCACTACCTGTCCTAGACATACAGGCAAAATACCTATCAAGCCCGATAGAGATCTTAGCGACCTTGCAGCCTAAAGAATTGCTGCAAGAATTGCTGGGGCGCATCTTGTTTGGCGGGATTGGGCGGCTTTACTTTGAACGTCAGCAGCAGTACGGGCGAATTCTCTGGAGTCAGGATGGGGTCTTGCAGTCGGTAATTGACAAGCTAGATATAACCACTTTGCAAGGCGTGATTAATGAACTGAAGCGGATGACACAGCTTCCTTTGATTGCTGTTGAAAAGCCAAAACAGTCCGAGATCGAGCGACTTTACCAGCAGACGCGCTTGCTGCTGCGGTTTCGAGTGATGCCAACGGCTCATGGTGAAGAAGCAACGCTACAGGTATTGCGTGGAGCGGCACTCAAGTTTTACCAACAGCAACAGCTAGCAAATTTAGGACGAGATGCGTTGAGCATCGCCAAACAGCTTCAGCTTAAGGTGAATGAAATTCGCGATCGCGCCCGCACTAGCTCTAGTTTCTCAGCAGAACGGCTAGAAGCATTGCCCGCCCTCAATCAACTGCTGCGCTACATCGAAGAAGAACTAGAGCAGTTACAGGTTGAGAAAGGAGCGGACGATTCTAAAGCGTGAGAAAACCCGAATCTCGGATTATGCCACCGCAAGGGACAAGGGCCAGCGATTAACGGCTTTGCCAATTACAGACAGTTCCTCAACCAGGCGATCGAACCGTTCTGGAGTTAAGGACTGAGGCCCATCTGAGAGCGCCTTTGCTGGGTTAGGGTGAACTTCAATCATCAAAGAATCGGTGCCCGCCGCGACAGCCGCCATTGCCATCGAAGGCACGTATTCAGCCTTGCCAGTACCGTGACTGGGATCAATCATAATCGGTAGGTGGGTGAGCGATCGCAGCACCGGGATCACCGCCAAATCTAACGTGTTCCGGGCATATTGGCGATCGAACGAGCGAATTCCTCGCTCACACAAAATCACACTGGGATTGCCTGCTGCCAAAATGTATTCTGCCGCCATCAGCCATTCTTCAATCGTGGCAGACATCCCCCGCTTCAGCAGCACAGGCTTGTCCTGTGCGCCGACTTTCTTAAGCAATGAGAAGTTTTGCATATTTCGGGCACCCACCTGCACCACATCAGCAACTTCTGCTACCTTATCTAGGTCGGCCGTATCCATCACCTCAGTAATGATGCCCAATCCGCTTGCATCGCGGGCGGCCGCCAACAGACCCAGCGCACTTTCACCATGTCCTTGAAAAGCATAGGGAGAAGTACGAGGCTTGTAAGCACCTCCTCGCAAAAATTGCGCTCCTGCCGCTTTAACTCTCCGGGCTGTTTCAATGATCATCGTCTCGTTTTCGACGGAGCAAGGGCCAGCCACAAGGGCGATCGGGCAATGCTCTCCAAAAGACACAGGGCCGTTAGGCGTAGACACAACAACCGTACTAGCTTCACCGTGACGATATTCGCGGCTAACTCGCTTAAACGGCTTTTCTACTCTCAGAACTTGCTCAATCCAGCCACTCATTTCCTGAAGTTGCAGCGGGTCTAAATCAACCGTGTCACCCACCAGTCCAATCACGGTTTTGTGCTTGCCAACAATCTTTTCGGGGGACAGCCCCCAGGTCTGTAGCTCTTCAGCCAACCGAGAGACCTCGGCTTCAGGAGTGCCGATTTTCATGACCACAATCATGTCAAAAGTCCTTAACGTAATTTATCGGTTAACAGCTTGCAAAAATCTTGTGGCTAGATGGTTAGCTCAGCCTCAGATATTCTACGCCTGGGCGTACCCCGGACTGCGTATGGCTTAATTCATTCATTAATATAGCGGTAGCCATATTGATTAGGACATTTTGGTGGCGCGGCGGAGCCGCGCCACCAAAATGTCCATGTCCTAAGGATTGTGAATTTAATAAATCCGCAAATTGTACGGGCGGGTTTAGCAGATCAATCGGCACTGTGCCATGAGTTTGACGGCGAAACCCGCCTCTACCCAATCTCGATCTTATTTAATTCCCATTCCTAAGCTAGCTGACTACAGCTATAAATCTCAACGAATCGGCTCAAGGAGATTTCTAGCAAACAAAATACCTGTAAGGGCAGGTTTAGCATCAAAACGTCGGTCAACTGCAAAGATTCTGGCAAAACCTGTCCCTACTTAAGGGTAAATTCTTTCTTAGAAATTTCCTAAATCCGTTTACCTTGTTTCCAAGCTTTGCTTGAACCGAAGAAGAGAGGACGAGAAAGTACCGCAATGTAGGTCACTGCCTCTCTATAGGCAAAATCAGGATTTCTTTCCGGTCGATCGCCAAGCTTCCGTCATTCGACCCAGATTGGTTGTAAACTCTGACCAACCTAAAGCGCTACCCCCTGCGTTTTCATCCCAGGATGCAGAAAGTACGCCATAGCTCAGCCCCAACACGCCTAATCCAAAAAAGCCCATGCTGATCAGGACGACTGCGACATTGGGCAGCGCAGCTAAATCGTGAGTTACGACGAAGTAGCTGATGAAAAAGGTTGAAATCCCCAACGCAGACGGAATGCCGCAAAATAAAGCCATTCGCCGCACCATTCGCCGACTAACCACATCTGGAATTGCCATGCTGGTTGCGCTGCTTTGACTGGGGCGATCGCCCCCACCCCCCTTAGACTCCTTAGAAGCTTTCTTAGACTCAGATTTTTTAGAATCAGGTTGCTTCTCTGGCTTAACCAGAGCCGCTGGAGCTTTCTTTTCGGGCTTTTTGCGGCTTTTGGCAGGCTCAAATGGGAGGCGATCGCGACCTACTGCCGCAGCATCTGAGGTGGGGGCTGATTGATCATCGCGTTGGGGTTCAGGAGACATTCACTCTTCCTATCAGGTTTTAATCCGCTCTATCCACGAATTCCGAGACGGGTGATCAAAGCCCGATAGCGCTCCTGGTCTTGCTTAAGGATGTAGGCAAGCAAGCGCTTACGCTGACCAATCATCTTCAGCAAGCCCCGACGAGAGGCGTGATCTTTCTTGTTGATTTTAAGGTGGGCGCTAAGTTTGTTGATGCGCTCAGTCAGCATTGCTACCTGAACATCTGCCGATCCGGTATCGGTTTCGTGAATTTGGTACTCGTTGATGATTTCGTGTTTGCGCTCTTGCAGCAGTGCCATGATGAGGTTAAGCCGTCTCGCTAATACAGATACAATCAACCATATTATCACAGCTATCTGCTGTAGCAATTCCAGATAAGTCTGTGAACATTCTCCACGAGGGGCTTTGTAAAACAAGAGGTTATTATCGGACTTTAGCGCCGCGATACTGAAGCTCTACGGTCGGTTGACGAGGTGAAATTTCTGCTTGATGTCCCAGTTCACAGACTGCGCCACGATACTTCCCTAACACCACCTTTTCAGATGAGGTAGCCTTTGGGTCAGTCTCCCTTGTTGCAGCGACGGGTGCTGTAGCGTCGCTTGATGTTGTGTCGTTGCGATCGCCCAATTCGACAGGGGCAGCTACTTCATCGCGAGCAAACAGAAAGTTTAACAGAGTTACCCATTTGACATTAGCCAGCAGCAATACGACTAACAAAAGCTGCATTTCCCAGGGCGACAGAATTAGCGTAAAAGCCAAACCGATTAACCCAACTGCAAATGCGGCGGTTGCAGTTTCGGTTGAGGTATCTTTGGCAGCCTTAAAGACAAAGCCTGATCCCAAAGTAACCGTAAGTGGAACAAGGAACAGGAAGGACATTTGCACAATCCTCTATGTTGCACCGTAGTATAGCGGGTCACTTCACTAAAGTACAACTGTTTATTTTGGATTGCTCGTGGGACTGTTCACAGTTTGCTTGATACGGTTTGCTTGATATTGTGTCTGCATGAGGCTGGCTATGCTGGAGCGATCGCCAATCTTCTCGAAGAATCAAGAATTCGACAAAATTCACAGCCCTAAATTCACAACCCTAATATTGTGTGTAGAATCAGAACCTTCTTGTAAAAGCTTGTAAATTCATACATCTCTTAAACTATGGCTTCCTCAGACGACTTCAATAGCACCCACAAAGACCAGCAGCACCCGCTTTACAGGAGCGATCGCGATATCATCAATAGCCTACTTGCAGGCGAGCCTAACGACTATAACCTGGCAGAGCTTGCCCGACTCCGCATCCGCTATCGCGGCTTTCCAGGAGCGCGAGACATTCAGGCAGATCTTGAAAAAGTGCTAGAACAGTGGCAGCTTAGCGAAACTGCGCTTTACGAAAAAACTCGCCAAATTCATCAAACTGCCAAAGTTTACAAAGGGCGAGGCAGTCAACGGGAAGACTGGAGTTAAGCCATTTCTACCAGGACACCTTAGATAAACTCAGCATGGTCAGCAAACTGTCGCGGCAATCTTCAAAATCTAACTCGTCCGGCTCAAAGTCCGCTGCTCCGCCTGCTACCGAGGAAGCTTCCTACATTGACTATTTCTACGATGAACCGGGCAGCGCACCGGGGACGCTCAACATTGAAGACGATGCCCCGATTCCTAACATTATTCTGATCGACTACAACGAAACTAAGGCGACCCGCGTTCACCTTCCCACACCAGAAGCCTCTGTCCCCTACCTCGACACAGAATCTGTCTCCTGGGTAGACGTTCAGGGGCTAGGCAGCGAGGAGGTGTTGAGACGATTGGGAGAGGTATTCAAACTGCACCCGATGGTGTTAGAAGACGTGGTTAATGTGCCGCAGCGCCCCAAAGTAGAAGAGTATGACAAGCAACTCGTTATCGTTGCCCGAATGGTAATGCCTGGCGATGAGGGCAAAGGTTTTGTCAGCGAACAGGTCAGTTTCATTTTAGGGCCACACTATCTGCTAACCGTGCAGGAGGAGCCAGAGCTAGACACGTTTAACCCAGTGCGCGATCGCATTCGCACTTGCAAAGGTGCAATTCGCAAACATGGAGCCGACTACCTCGCTTATACGCTGCTCGACACGATTATCGACGGATTCTTCCCCGTTTTGGAGCAATACGGGGAACAGATTGAAGATTTAGAGGATGAGGTGGTGATGAAACCTACCCATCAAACACTAGAAAAAATTTATGCACTTAAGCGCGAATTGCTGACCTTGCGCCGCTCAATTTGGCCCCAACGAGACGCGATCAACTCCTTGATTCGAGATGGCAGTGACCTGATTAGCCCTGAGGTGTTGATCTATCTGCGAGACTGTTATGACCACGCTGTTCAAGTCCTGGATATGGTAGAAACCTACCGAGAACTAGCGGCAAGTTTAATGGATGTGTATCTCTCGTCGGTGGGCAACCGCATGAACGAGGTGATGAAACTGCTGACGGTAATATCTAGCATTTTCATTCCCCTCACGTTTATTGCTGGGGTGTACGGCATGAATTTCAACACAGAATCGCCCTGGAATATGCCAGAACTGAACTGGTATTGGGGCTATCCGGCGGTGATGCTACTGATGGGGGCGATCGCCGCTACTCTCATCTACTTTTTCTGGAAACGGGGCTGGTTTGAAAACTTCTCTGGGATCAAAGAAAAGTAGGAATTCCCTTTGTTGTGCTGAATTACTTGCTAAGGATGCTGTAGGTGATAGGATTTCTACGACATCGACTATATCCTTCCCTCATCCCCATCGCTTCATGGATCTAAAATCCCTCATTCGCGACATTCCAGACTTTCCCAAGCCCGGTATTCTGTTTCGAGATATTACAACCCTGCTGCGTAATCCTGAAGGGCTACGCTACACAGTCGATATCCTTGCAGAGAGATGTGCCGATCTGTCAGCCGACTACGTGGTAGGCATGGAGTCACGGGGATTCATCTTTGGCACTCCGCTGGCTTACAGGTTAGGGATTGGTTTTATTCCCGTTCGTAAACCGGGCAAACTGCCTGCTGCGGTACATTCAGTGAAATATGAGTTGGAATACGGAATGGATTGCCTGGAGGTGCATCAAGATGCCTTTCATCCTGGCAGCCGCATTTTAGTTGTAGATGACCTGATCGCGACAGGCGGCACAGCGGCTGCAACGGCAGAGTTAATCGAGCGGTCTGGCTGTGAATTAGTGGGTTTTGGTTTTATCATCGAGCTAACGGCTTTGGGTGGACGCGATCGCCTGCCCAAGGTCCCAATTGTTACCCTGGTCGAATACTGAATCTAGCATCCGGTCAAATCGTCTCCTCGTCAGCTTGAGCGCATGACTCACACTAAATTTCTTCCAGCCCAACAGCGTCTTAGAGCCTTTCGCGATCGCTCCGTTCGCTTTGTCACAGGCGAAACCGCCTCCTACGTTGTGAAGCGCCTGCTGCAAGCTTTGTTGACGCTGCTATTAGCGTCAGCCCTGAGCTTCTTTATTATCCAACTGGCCCCAGGCAATTTTCTGGACACACTGCGACAAAACCCCCAGATTTCAGAGGAAACCATCAATTCCCTGGAGGCGCAGTTTGGGTTAGACAGACCCGCGATTGAGCAATATTTTCTCTGGCTCAAGCAAATTGTCACAAAAGGCGACTTTGGCATTAGCTTTGCTTACCAGCGCCCCGTCTCCTCGCTTCTATGGGAACGAATTCCGCCAACGCTGCTGCTGTCGATCGCCTCAATTATCATTACCTGGGCGATCGCCATTCCTTTGGGGATCGTGGGAGCCGTGCATCAGAATAAGAGGAGCGATCGCATCCTGCGGGTAATCAGCTACATTGGGCAGGGCTTTCCAACCATCATCACAGGACTGCTGTTGCTGTTTTTTGCTCAGCTAACCTCTCCCCTATTTCCGGTGGGGGGCATGACTAGCATCGACCACGCTGACCTTTCCCCTATTGGCAGAGTTCTTGACATTGGCTGGCATCTCATCTTGCCAACGCTAGCTCTGAGCATTACTGGATTTGCAGGTTTACAGCGAATCACACGAGGAGAACTACTGGACGTGTTGCGTCAAGACTACATCCAAACTGCTCGTGCTAAAGGTTTACCCGAAAACCGCGTGATCTACGTCCACGCGCTTCGCAACGCGGTCAACCCATTAATTACGCTGCTGGGCTTCGAGTTTGCCAGTTTGCTAGGCGGGGCATTCATCACCGAAAACTACTTCAACTGGCCGGGGTTGGGGCGACTCATTCTGCAAGCAGTCACCGCCCAGGATCTCTACTTGGTGATGGCTAGTCTGATGATGGGTGCAGTGATGCTGATTCTGGGTAACTTGCTGGCAGATTTGCTGCTCAAAGTCGTTGATCCCCGCATCAAGCTGAAGGACATTAACTAGCACGCTACGAAATCACTATGTCACAGGTTTTTTACCTGATTCGCTCCAGGCTAGACGGTCAGTATCTAGTTGCTCATCCTAAACCGAGAACCTCCTCCCCAGAGCAGCAACCTGATCAAGGATACTTGCTGATGTTTCAAGAGCATTTTGACGCGCTTAGCTACCTCAACACTCACGGTGCAGCCGTTGCAGATCGCTTTGCCGTAGAGTCGATCCCCAATACTCAGCTAAATGGTCTGCTTAAACGCTGGGGATTTGTTGGCATTGGCGTTGTCAAAGATCCTTTGCTGCCTCAAATTGAGTTTATGTCACACACGTCCTAGTTCTCTCAAGCAAAGGAATGTAACTTAAGTGACAGAATAAAAGGAATAATTAATCCTTCGAGACCCAGCAGACTGACAGCATTTTGGTAGGATCAACTTGGAACTGCCTAAATACCAGTGCTTAAATGCTGAATATGCTAACGCTAGAAGCTACCAAGTCTCATCAACAGGATGTCAGGTTAGGGCGGGTCTTGGTTGTTGAGGATGAAGAATTGATTCGCGAAACGGTCGCTCTGGCTTTGAGCGAAGAGGGGTATGAAGTGCTGACTGCGGAGGACGGCCGCAGTGCCCTGGACCTAGCCTGCAAATCCGAGGAAGGAAACTATCCTGAGTTTTCATCTTTGGATCTAATTATCCTGGATCTGATGTTGCCCTATGTAAATGGGCTAGACCTCTGCCGTCTAATTCGTCACGAGGGCAACAGTGTCCCGATTTTAATGTTGAGCGCTAAGGGCAGTGAGACGGATCGCGTAGTAGGTTTAGAGGTCGGTGCCGATGACTACCTGACGAAGCCTTTCGGAATGCGTGAATTGGTTGCACGCTGTCGGGCCTTGTTGCGTCGCCATCGCCATGCTCATCCCCAGCCCCAAGAAACAACGCTGAAGTTTCAAGATATTATTTTGTATCCGCAGGAATGCCGAGTTACGGTGCGGAACGAAGAAATTAATCTCTCCCCCAAAGAGTTTCGGATTCTAGAACTGTTTATGAGCCATCCCCGTCGCGTGTGGTCACGTGAGCAATTGATTGAGCGGGTGTGGGGACCCGATTTCATGGGAGATAGCAAAACGGTTGATGTTCACATCCGCTGGCTACGCGAAAAGCTAGAAGTTGATCCCAGCCATCCAGAGTATTTGATGACGGTGCGTGGGTTTGGCTACCGTTTCGGATAGGTTTGTGATGTGTAGAGCATCTATCCCTAAAAATCGCAGTAAGCTAGTTGTGGGTTGAGCCACAATCGTTTGCAGCTTTGTTGCAATTGAGTCAGCTGTGCGAGTCCTCTGCTTTTTATTAGGGTTGATAGTTGGGCTAGCTCTGTGGAGGTGGCAGCGATCGCGCTATAACGCTAAGCTCAAGACTCTTTTGGGAGAGATCGACGCTGATATTGCCGTTTCTACTTTTTCCTCTACATCTCAATTGGCGCTGGCGATCGCCCATAGCCAAAGGGTTCGCTCCCAGCTAGGGCAGCAGATCGAAACCTACAGACAGATTCTGCAAATCGCTCCGATTGGCTACTTGCAGGTAGACGATGAAAATCGCCTGCTCTGGTGTAACGCTAAAGCCCGTGAACTGCTGGTCATGACTTCAGACCAGCAAGCTAAGCCACGTCTGCTGTTAGAGCTAGTGCGCTCCTACGAGTTAGATCATTTAATTGAGCAAACTCGCGAAGCTAAAAGTCCTTGCAAAAGTGACTGGACTTTTTACCCGGTCAGTCTCGATCCGTCTAAACTGTCGCAGCAGCAAGCCTATGCACTGCGCGGCTACGGTTTGCCTCTGCCTGCCGACCAGGTTGGCATTTTCCTGGAAAATCGTCAAGAAATGATTACTCTGGTACAGCAGCGCGATCGCTGGGCCTCAGATGTAGCCCATGAGTTAAAAACCCCTCTAACCTCGATTCGGCTTGTCGCTGAAACACTCCAGACTAGACTTGAGTCGCCTCTCAAAGATTGGGTCGATCGCCTAATTAGTGAAACCATTCGCCTGAGCAATCTAGTTCAAGACTTACTTGACTTGAGCCAGATCGACCGCAACACGCCAGGTCATTCTCTGAAACTTAAAACAACTGATTTAGTCGAACTTATCTTTTCTGCCTGGATTAATTTGGAACCTCTGGCTCGAAAGAAGCATTTGCGGCTAGACTATTCTGGACCGGAGCGTCTGCTCATGCAGCTTGACGAGCCGCGTATGTATCGCGTCTTGGTTAACCTGCTTGACAACAGCATCAAATACAGCCCTCCTCGTCAACAGATTCGGGTGCAGGCAGGGGTTGAAGGGCTGAATCAACTATCCGAATCAGGAACTGCGGCAAGTCAACAAGTCCGATTAGAAGTCATTGACGCTGGCCCTGGTTTTCCAGAGAATGCTTTGCCTTACGTGTTTGAGCGGTTTTATCGGGCTGATCCGTCGCGATCGCACAGCGTTTCACCCCGTAACCCAAATGTATTATCGGTAACTGACCCGTCCAAAAACTCCAGTCATGATCAGGTTGATTTGGGAGAGCGAAATAGCAGTGGGCTAGGACTAGCAATTGTTCAGCAGATTGTAGAAGCTCATGCCGGATCAGTCAGTGCGAGTAATCATCCAGACACCGGAGGGGCGTGGCTACAGGTTTGTCTACCCTGGCAACAGCCAGACCCAGTTCCAAAAAATTAAAGCTTCCTCAACAATTGAAGCTTCTGGATTTATTCCACTTCCTGTAATATTTGTACATATCGCGCTAGCCATCGGCTTGCTGTTAATCTACTAATGAGTTCTCTGTTTCTTCGGCACACTATCTATGGATGAAAGGCTGCAAAAAATTCTCGCGCAGTGGGGAGTCGCCTCAAGGCGTGGGGCTGAGCAGATGATCCTGGAAGGACGTGTTCGGCTTAATGGAAACGCAGTTCAACTTGGGCAAAAAGCAGATCCTGAACGAGACTGGATTGAAGTAGATGGTAAGCTGCTTCAGCCCGAATCGCGCCCTCAACTGATCTATCTGCTGCTGCATAAGCCCGCTGGAGTTGTAACCACCTGCAACGATCCCCAAAATCGTGAAACTGTTCTTGATTTGCTGCCCAGCCAATTTAGGCAGGATTACAAGGTTTACCCGGTGGGTCGGCTAGATGCAGACTCTACAGGCGCACTGCTGCTCACAAACGATGGCAATGTAACTTTTTGCTTGACTCATCCTCGACACTCGGTGCCCAAAACCTATCATGTTTGGGTGCAAGGGCATCCCCCAGAATCTGTTCTGGAGACGTGGAGACAGGGCGTGATCCTGGCAGATAGACTTACTTTGCCTGCTGAAGTTAGAGTCTTAGAATCAGACAAAGAGGCTCAAACACTCCTGGAAATCGTTCTGAGAGAAGGGCGAAATCGACAAATTCGACGGATAGCAACTCAACTGGGGTTTCCAGTTCTCCAGCTTCATCGAGTTGCGATCGGCTCCATTTATCTTCAACAGTTACCCAGTGGACAGTACCGTCCACTGCAAGGCACTGAAATAGATTTTTTGCAAACTCAAGCTAATCAGTTTCAGCCAGAGTTGCCAAATCCAATAGCGGTAGGTCGTTAGACGTTGAGGGGTATTAGAAGTATGAATAAAGATATGGTTTCTCAAGAGCAGAATCAGTTAGACAAACTAGCAGAAATCGGGGCTTACCTCAGACAAACCCGCGAAGAACGCCTCCTAACGTTAGATCAGGTTGCTGCAAAAACGCTAATTCAGGCTCGTTTGCTAAGTGCAATTGAGCATGGCAAGCTACACCAATTGCCTGAACCTATCTATATCCGAGGCTTCATCAAGCGCTATGCCGATGCTCTGGGACTGAGTGGAGCGGAGGTTGCCAACGCCTTTCCAACTGGGCCCGGCTTGCGAGCCATCCAACCCTCCTGGAAAGACACTCCTGCGGCTCAACTGCGTCCAATTCATCTTTACCTGGTTTATGTTCTGTTAATTGTGGCAGCCGTTAGTGGACTCTCTTACCTGATGAGCCGCTCTGCCTCTTGGGTAAGCGTAGAAACGAACAATGTCATTCAGGCTCCTACATCCGAGACGACCGCTCCAGAAGCATCTCCAACCGCAAGCCCCTCGCCTCAGTCTGCCACACCTGCTGCACCAGACAAACCTGTGCGAGTTGCAATTACTTTAACCGAACAGTCATGGCTGCGGGTTGAGGTAGACGGGCAGACAGACTTTCAAGGGATTTTGCCAGAAGGGACGGAACGTACCTGGACTGCTGACAGCGAACTTACTGTCAGGGCTGGCAACGCGGGTGGTGTTCAGGTTTCCTACAACGAGAGTAAACCTGAAAGCATGGGGGCCTCTGGGAATGTTGAGGAGGTAACATTTTCGGCAAGCCAGGATTCAGCGAGTTTGCCATCCACAACGGCACCGCTGCAATAGGGATGCCGTTGAGCAAATTTTGAAGCTCAGAAGTTCATTTAGCTCTGATGTTCAGGCGATCGCTGCTCAGGTGACCGCTGCTCAACCGGGGCGCGTCCATAAGTTTCAGTGAGGGTGCGGAGGCGATCGCTCCACCCTGACCACAGCGCCTCCGACCGATAGCGCCATTCCCAGTTGCCAACAGGCTGTCCGGGGCTGTTCATACGGGCGTTAGCGCCAAGCCCCAAAATATCTTGCAAAGGGAAAATGGCGCGATCGCCCACTGAACTCATCGCCAGCCGAATCAGATCCCAGTGGATTCCATCTGAGCTGGTGCAGCCCAGATAGCGGAACAGGTTTTCGCGCTCGTAGTCTTGTAGTTCTTCAAACCACCCCAGGGTCGTATTGTTGTCATGGGTGCCCGTGTAAACCACATAGTTTGAGCCATAGTTGAACGGTAAATAGGGGTTGTCCGGGCCACCACCAAAGGCAAACTGAAGGATTTTCATTCCTGGGAAGTTAAACTTGTCTCGCAGTGCTTCTACGTCTGGCGTAATCAACCCCAAGTCTTCTGCCAGGATAGGTAAGATACCTAACTCTTTCTCGATCGTTTGAAATAGCGCTTCTCCGGGTGCGTCAACCCACTCGCCGTTAATCGCAGTCGTTTCGCCCTGCTTTACCGCCCAGTAAGCACTAAATCCCCGAAAGTGATCAACCCGCGTCAAGTCGATGTAGTCCAGTATTGCCTGAAAGCGCTGGAGCCACCACTTAAAGCCTCGCTCCTGCATCACTTCCCAGTTGTAAATTGGGTTGCCCCAGAGTTGTCCAGTGGCGCTGAAGTAGTCAGGAGGCACTCCTGCCATCAATGCTGGCTCTAACGTTTCGGGATCAAGGTGAAAAATTTGAGGGTAGGACCAAACGTCAGCACTGTCATGGGCAACGTAGATAGGCATATCGCCAATGACGATGATGCCGCGCTCGTTAGCATACTGCTTCAAGTGCGACCACTGCCGGAAAAACTCAAACTGCCAGTATTTGTGGCGAAAAATTTCGGCAGTGAGCCGCTGCTGCCACTGCTCCATGGTCTCAGGTTGACGAGTGGCGATCGCCTCATCCCACTGATGCCATCCCTTGCCGCCATACGCTTCCTTCAACGCCATAAAAAGTGCATAGTCGTCAAGCCAAAACCCTCGCGTCGCGCAGAATGTATCAAATTCCTGGTGCTGCTCAGCAGAGGCATTCGCTCTAAAGTTTTCTGCTGCCTTAGTCAGCAAAGGGGTTTTGACCTGATTTACTAGGTCATAGTCAACCCAATCCAGTGGAAACTCTGGCAAATTTGTAAGATCTTCATCTGCCAACAAATCTTGCTCTCGCAGCAAGTCGGGGCTGATCAGCATTGGATTGCCTGCCATCGACGAGTAAGACATATAGGGAGAATTGCCATGCCCTGTTGGACCCAGAGGCAGAATTTGCCAAATCTGCTGCCTGCTATTGTGCAAAAAATTAACGAACTGATAGGACTCTGACCCCAGATCACCAATCCCAAATCGGCTTGGCAGGGAGGTTGGATGAAGCAAGATACCGCTGGCTCTTGGAGGCATGGGCAAGGGTGAACGTTAAAAATAAATAGGACAGATACTCAGACGGTTGTTCAGTTCTTGGCAGGTGCCCGTCTAACGCATTGACTGTAACACGTCGCCTTACTTCCAAAACTAATTCGCTAGATATATTCCGCAGCTATTCAGTGACATAATTTTTAGGTGTAGCCGTGTTAAGATACATGGCAATTATGAAATCTGTGTTGAAGAGGTAGGTTCATATATGGAAGCGGCACTGCTGTTGGCAAAGTTACCCGAAGCTTATGCAATTTTTGATCCGCTGGTAGACGTTCTACCTGTGATTCCCGTCTTTTTCTTCCTGCTGGCTTTTGTCTGGCAGGCTGCGGTTGGTTTCAGATAGGTCAAAACAATCTAAGGCAATGGGTCTAAAGCAGAATAATTTTGAAGCGACTTTCACTAGCTGAGAGTCGCTTCAAAATATCTGGAGATGGGCAGTCGATGGGCACCATCCTAACTACCAATCACCCATTCCAATAGCCTCACCAGACCTGCACTATTCCCCTTAGAGAACCTGGTGCGTGTAGGCATGCTGCTTGACGTTATCTTCAGCCTTGATAATGCGCTCAGAATTTAGGATTCGTTTGCGCTCTAGGGAAAAATTGAAATCTTGCCGAGTTGTGCCCTGGGGAATGTGTTCCGTTGCGACGGGACGAGCTTTGTAAGTGCGGGCAGCGGCGATCGCCCGGTTTGCAAACTCATCACAAAACTGAGTCTCAACCGGAAAAGCTGCGGGCATCTGTGGCGTACCCTCAGACAGCACTGCCCCTAAGCTAGTGGCGCAGGCCAGTTCATAGGAAGTAGGAATTCCCTTTAATATCGCCTCTAAAGCCGCCGAGGGAATTGGTTCCGCTACTTTGACTGAGTGAATTTCACCCTCATCTTTAATAAAGCAAGTGGCTAAACCAACCACCACATAGTCATCTGAAGCAAGATCTGAAGAGATGGAATCGGTGGCTATAGTGGTCATAACAGTTTCCTAACGAGCAACTCTAGCAAGAGTCAATTGGCTTTGATGCAAATCGGATGCAGAACTTACCTTGACCGAAAATCTTAGCAAATCAGCACTGGACTCTTGCCATTTCCTTGCATTTTACCTTGTCTGACTCTAGGAGATAGTGTCAGGTTCTGAAGCTGTTACAAAATCGGCTGGATATCAGGTGAGATTTGCAAATTTTTTACAAAGATTCAGAAATTTCACGGACTTCAGATCGGTCTGAATGGAAGAATGAAGTGCTTGTAGTTCCGCCCAAACTCTAGCTCACGGGTGCTTTCTGCCCACTTGATCCTCCTATACCCCAGTTGGAGGAAGGAGTAAATGTTTCAGTACTTGTACGCTGACATCTACCGTTAAGACACATTATCAAGTGACACATAGGCAGATGTGTCAAACGCTAAGGCGAATGACACTAAAGCCATAGACTCCATTACTCAAAATCCCCTTAGACCGAAAAGGCTGGACTTAGTTCCGCTAAATCGCGTCTTTCCTGAGCCTATACATCCCGAGGATAGAATGAATACCCGCCCTTCTAACCGTCTGAGTCGTCTGAGCAAGAGCTGTAAGAATGGAAGCCTGAGCCGTGTGGCAAATGTTGGCCCTGCCTGCTCCGTTCGCTGTACTCCAAAGCGCTGGCAGCCAAAGCAGCGTCGGCCCTATGGCGTGGTTAGTCGGAAATCTATCGACTTGAGTCAGACCGATCGCAATACCCTGCTGCGGCAGCAAGCGATGAGTCGGGCCCAGCAGGGCGATCGCCTCGGAGCAATTGAAATTTTCAATGAACTGATTGAGCGCCATCCTGACAATGCGACGGACTATAACAACCGGGGTTTGGTTTATTTCCAGAATGGACAGCTAGAGGAAGCGCTCGCCGACTACGACACGGCTCTGGATTTAAACCCTTGCCTGGATAGCGTTTATAACAATCGTGCCAACTACTATGTGACTCAGGGACTATACCTGGACGCAATTTTGGATTACGAAATGGCGCTTGAGCTAAACCCTAGCAATGTCCGCGCCTGGATCAATCAGGGTATTACCTTCCGCGACCTACAGATGTATGACCGTGCGGTTGAAAGCTTCGACCTGGGGCTGCACCTGGGTCGCCTGGAAGGACACATTTACGCTGAGCGGGGACGCACTTACCATCTGTGGGGCGACTGGAATTGCGCCTCGGCTGACTACCAGCGGGCGATCGCCCACCTTCCAGAGTCCGCAGCTTCTACCGCTAACCCGTCGGTGCGTTTGCGCCAGCAGGTGGAACTTTGGCTAGATGAGTTACTCAGCCCTTTAGCGCTCTAAAGAGTCAAGTTTCAGGTATCGTCTCCTAGCTGGCGATCGCCTGTGCCAAATCCTCAATCAGGTCGTTAATATTCTCCAAGCCTACCGATAACCGCAGCAGATTTTCAGGGGTTCTGGTATCTGCCCCTTCAATTGAGGCGCGATGTTCGATCAGGCTTTCAACCCCTCCTAGACTTGTTGCGCGAGTGATCAGCCGCAGTTTTGCCACTACCGCAAAAGCCTGCTGTTTGTCGCCTTTAACCTGGAAGGAGAGCATTCCACCAAAGTTTCGCATTTGCTGAGTGGCGATCGCATGACCTGAATGCATCTCCAACCCAGGATAATGAACGGCTTCAATTTCGGGGTGCTGACTGAGGAAGCGAGCAATCTGCATGGCATGGTGAGAATGCGCCTGCATTCGCCAGGGCAAGGTCTGAATGCCTCTGAGCGTCAGCCAACAGTCAAATGGAGCCGCCACCGCGCCACCTGCGGTTTGGATCTGCCGAATTTTGGCAAAAAAGTCAGAGTTTGCCTGAGCAATTACTGCCCCGCCTAACATATCGCTATGTCCACTCAAATATTTCGTGGTGGAATGAATGACCAGATCAGCGCCCTGCTGAAACGGCTGCTGCAAAATCGGGGTTGCCCAAGTATTATCACAAACGCAAACTGCCCCAACCTGATGAGCAAGCTCCGCAACTTTGCAAATATCTGTCACCTTCAGCATCGGATTTGAGGGAGTTTCAGTCCAAATCAGGCGGGTGTTGGGCTGCAAAACCTGCTGTACCTGCGTGGGATCGGTCATATCAACAAACGTGACCGACAGCCCCCAGGGAACAAACATCGTTTTCAGAAGTGTCGTGGTTCCAGTGTAGGCATCGTGGGGTGCAATCACATGATCGCCCGGAGCAAGCGCCTGAAAGATACTCATGGTTGCCGCCGACCCTGACGCAAACGCCGCCGCACCCGCACCCCCTTCCAAAGCAGCAAGGCACTGCTCCAGCGCTGTCCGGTTAGGATTACCCGTGCGGGTGTAAATGTATCCTTGAGGGTAGCTACCATCTGTTGCCCGTTCAAACGTCGTGGATAGCTGAATGGAAGTAGCGATCGCCCCTGTTGTCGGGTCAACCTGCCGCCCCGCATGAACCGCTAGCGTCTCAATTTGCATGACGAATTTCTCTGAATTAAGGTTAAACCGTTTGGTCAAATGGTAGGTGGTAGGTGGCAAGTCGGGAAGCTTGACCCTTCCCCACCTACAGCAGTTGAAGAGTTGATTAGGACACGTTAGATTTGCCAAAGCTGCTTGTAGCCGGGGTTTCCGATTCATCCTTCATCCTTCATCCTTCATCCTTTTGCGATACCATCTCCTCCCCCTCCCATATGTTCCTCTTCCTGTCCAAACTCCTGCCTCTCTTTGTTTACCCGCTAGGCTTGTCCTGTCTGCTGCTGCTGCTGGCTCTAATGTTGCTGTGGCGAAAACCGCGATTTGCCGCATTAAGCATTGTCCTGACACTGGTGTTGTTGTTGGCAGGAGGCAATACCTGGGTTGCTAACCAGTTAGTCCAGTCGCTGGAATGGCGGCACATTCCTACCTTTGAGCTACCGACAGCGGATGCAATCGTAGTTTTGGGCGGCGGGATCAAGCCAGAAACGCCTCCTCGTCCCTGGGTAGACGTAAGTGAAGCAGGCGATCGCCCCCTCTACGGCGCACAGCTTTACCAGGAGGGCAAGGCTCCTTTCGTGATTCTTAGTGGTGGGCGAATTGACTGGAAGGACGGCGGCCCACCAGAGTCAGCAGACATGGCAAAAATCGTTGAGGCTTTAGGCGTGCCTGCGACCGCCATTCTGCAAGACCCCAGTTCGCTCAACACCTATGAGAACGCGGTTAACGTCCGCCAAATTCTACGAGAACGTAATCTGAATCGAGTGCTGCTGGTGACTTCGGCGATGCATATGCCGCGATCGCTAAAAATCTTCCAAAAACAGGGGATTGAGGTAATTCCTGCCCCTACTGATTTTTTAGTGACAGAGCGAAGCACTCAGGAAACTAGCCAAACGACCGAAGGACTGGTGTTGAGCCTGATCCCCGACGCTGAACCGCTGCAACAAACAACCCGCGCCTTGAAGGAATATTTGGGTTTAGTGGTTTACCGCCTCAAGGGATGGCTTTAGCGGCGTTGCAACCAGGTGACGCAACTGCGCTCGAAAGTCTGGATTCAAATATTGCTGTTGAATAGGCTGCCAGTTTGCCCAGGCGCGAATTCGGTTTTCTTCAAGCTGTTGAGCCAGTGTGGGCATCTGCTCCTGCCAGTTGGCTTGCAGGACACTTGCCAAAAAATCACTGAGAATGGCGCAGTCTTGCAGTTCTCCTAAAATTTCTTGCACCGCCTGAAATTCTCGCACTCGCAGCATATAGGTTGGCTCATAGAAACCGGTGAAGAATTCTGTTTGGTAGCGCACTTGCTTCATCTGCTTGCGGAGATCGTGCAGCACTTCTGCCTGCTCGTTTAACTGCTGGTTTAGAGGCTCAGAATCAAGTGAAGTTGGCAGAGCAATTTTGCCAGATTCTACCCTGGCGCTGACCAGCCAACCCGGGTGTAGCAGCAAGTGACTGATCAAAGGCAGCAGCAGATCGGGCAGTACTTGCAGCAGCGGCAGCGGGGCGATCGCTCCATAGTGGGGCTGATCTAACCAGGCTTTAAAAGACTGTTTAAACTTGCGGTACTGCTGGCTTTCAAATAGTTTTTTGATCTGGCTAAATTGGCGATCGCGCTGGCTCTGTAAACTCTCTAGAACCTGATCTAATTTCTTCTGTTCTTTCCCCTTCAAATGAGGACGATAGCGTTCTTTGAGCGCTATTTCTAAAACATCTAGATCTCTGACTGCCCCCAAACGCTGAGCAATTTTTTTGATTTGGCGATCGCCTGCTGCCTCCGGCAAATCTAAGACGGACTCAAACACCTGTAGGGCAGTTCGTAAACGACGCATCCCTACTCGCATCTGATGTAGCGGTTCGGGATCGCGATCCTTCAACACATCTGCTTCGTATTTAACGGACTTCTTAAAATGCTTTTGAACTGCCAAATGAGCATAATCTCTTAAAGTCTCACTGGCTTGATCCACCTGCGTATTCATCGCTAATTTTTATTAAAATCTGCATTTTAACCTCAGCTTAATATATTAGCGCAATACCTTAATGCTCCGTCCTCACACTTAGGGCAGTTCCTATGCGCTAACCTTGAGCTAGATTGCTATACGTCTGATTAAAATTGCCAAACAACTGCTACATCGCATCCATGCCCGACCAACATTCTTTGCTCATTCCCCAGGCGGCCCAGCCCGAAATTGAGATATTTGCTAGCTACCGTGTCACCTACGCTTTTTATGAGGAAGTTCGTTTACGAGAAGCGCTTGAAGAATACAGTGAACAGTATCAGCAGCTAGCGGAACAGCATCGCCAAGAATTAGCGAAGATGCAGAGCGATTTTAACTTGCTTGGTTGGTTTTACCGGGCTTGGGGGAAGCATTCATGAGTTGATTAACTCCAGTTCACTTTCCCGCAAATGCGCTCTGAGTTTGCCCGCAAATTTGACATGGATGGGGAAGTTAGCGCTGATGGTTTTACCCCTCCATTCGCTTGCAATTCCAATCACTTCGCCTTCCTGCCCTTTGATGTCAAACGGCTCATTGCGGTGTTCGGGATGGTGGTAGATCGTTACAGATTCTTTTACGCGAACGCGATCGCCAGCTTTCATAAACTTTCAGTGTTCTCTCTCAAATAGTCCGCCAATGCTCTCATCCGAGTCAGCGCATTTCGCTTCAGTCTTGGGTCAGGCTCTTCACTCTTATCTTTGCATATAAGGTGACCCGCTCCCAAATCGCTTACTTTCATTTGGAACAACACTCATTTAAGGCAAGGAGGGAGGAGAAGGCTGTAGCAAACGTTCCCAGGTACGGTTAAAGCTTTCGGGATTGATCTGTCGCCAAGCAGCAACACCCGCCACTCCAGCAAAGAACATGAGAACTGCAAGTCCAAAGGCGATCGCCAACGGATTTGCGGTCTGTCGAGAACGAGCGACGGAATCGGTTTCTGCCTCCACCCCCTCCTCATCACCGTACAGGAGCGCTCTGGAAGATTCCGACAGTTCAGACTGAGCAACAAGCGGCGCAGGCGGCAGTTTTGGCTCTAGCGGCTGAGGATATTGAGGCGAAACCTGACACTGCAATAGCACCACAGAGATATTGTCGTGCCCGTTCTTTTGGCTGGCGACATCAATCCAGGACTGAACGGCTTCATCTAGAGTAAGTTCGCCCTTAAACAACTGGCGAGTCAGGGGTTCCCACGATCGCTCTACCTGACTGTGGTCGCTTAGCCCGTCTGAGCAAAGCAGCAGTACGCCATCTTCATCCAAAATGAAACGCTGCACGTTGGGATGCAGAAACTCACCATCCCGTGTGCCTAAAGCCTGAGTCAAAGCTCCAGCATCAGGGCGCTTCAGGGCATCGCGGTAGAGGCTGCGCCCCATTCGCACTTCACGACTAGCCACATCATCATCCACCGTCAAAATATGACAATAGCGTAGCGTTAACCAATAGGCGCGACTATCCCCCAGGTGTGCCAGGTAGAGTTCGTGAGCATTGCTAGTGCCAGTCGGGGTGACAACTTTTTGAGGCAGTTGCAGTGCCATCACCAGGGTTGTGCCCATGCGCTGACGCGACTCTCGCCCTTGAGTGTCATTTTGCGCGGCGATTAAGTTATTGACCACGCGAACGATCGCTTCTATTTGCTGAATTACAACCTCTGGGGACATTAGTTCAGGTTGCTCGTCAATCTCAGTCAGCAATGCCCGAAACTGAAGCTGTAGAGAGCGCAGAGCAAGCTGGCTAGCAACTTCTCCACCTGCGTGTCCGCCGATGCCGTCACACACGATCGCCAAGTGGGGCAATAGCTCGCTGAATTGGAGGGGTTCAGCCATGTTTAGCGTGATCGGATAGCAGGAATCTTCGTTGTGGGTGCGTTTTGGCCCGGTTGAGGTTGCGCCTGCAATGCTGAGACGGAGAGGCTGTTGTGCTGCCTGCTCTAGCAAAAGCTGATTAAGCTGAGTGGCGATTATCCCAAAGGGGGAACCACTTTGCATCGCCCCCTCTGACTGCTCAGACGTAGCCGACTGCATTTGCTGGCAGATTTCTCGCAACGGACTCACCAAAGCCTCCTGTGAGCCATCAATCCAGGTTAGCCACACGTCTGCTAATTCTTTTAGCGATCGCGGACTAGATTTCTCTGCCGATGCTTCGGAATTACTAGCATTTGGCTCACTAGTCTCCGGGTTAACAGTCTCCGGGTTAACAGTCTCCGGGTTAGCAGTCTCCGGGTTAACAGTATCTATTTCGGCAGTGTTTGGTTCATCGCTGTAAAGCTCTCGCAGCCGCACTCGCCATCCCTCAAGCCGCAAATTGTCTGGCACCAAGAGACTGGCGGCGACTCCCATTTCCTTGAGTGGAGTCCATAGTTGCAGAATTTGCCACAGCCAGTAAACCTGACGCACCGCAGATCCGCGTGACCAAACAGCCATTATCGCCGGGTACAGTTTGCCCGTCAGGTCAATCGGAGCGTTTTCTAGCAGCATGGCTACGCCGCCTTCTTTTAGAGTGCAAAACCCAAATACTTCAGGGACGTGTAGCCGTTGTGGATACAGATGCAAATAGGGCAGAGCCGCATCAGGTAACATCGCTGGAACATCGGACGATCGCCCCGGCTGCGTATCCAACCAAATTTTGGGAGCTACCACGCCGTATCTACCGTTGACACGGGTTCCAGTTGGAATGCGCTCCACTGCCCCCACTGCCCACAGGTAGTGATAAAGCAGAGGAGTTTGACAGCGATCGCACACGCGGCTACCCAACGAATTATTGGAATGAAGGCACTCCGGGTTAGGGCATTCAATCGAAGAATGGGGACGGCTCATGCACTCAAACAATACGAATAATTACCCTTAAGATAAGCTGACATCGCAACGATGCGACCAACCTGAAAGATAAGCTGACATCGCAGCAATATCACCTGACACTAAGTTAGATTGAAAGTGTGAGCAGACTTGCCTCCAACCAAGCCTCTGGTAATTCTCTGAAGCTGAAATAGCGGAATTGCTGCTGCCATAAGTGAAGTTATTAGCTATCGACCCACCTTGTGCATCAAGATCTGGATATATGTCGCTAAATCCAACCGTTCTGTGGCTGATTGCTGGCGTAATTCTCTGCGTTATGGAGATTACCTTACCGACAGCATTTGTGGAGTTCACAATGGGAGTCAGCGCCATTGTCGTCGGGCTGGTAGCACTCGTGGTGCCTCAGTTTGGCATTCAGGTTGTTCTCTGGCTAGCGCTGTCTGTGATTTTCACCGTCCTGTCTCGTCGCTTTATTCCCCAAACTAAGCCCCGACTGATTGCTGATGCGACAGAAGCGCAAACTATCACAGAAATTTTGCCCGGACAAACAGGTCGAGTGCTTTACGAGGGAAATTCCTGGCAGGCTCGCTGTGAAGATGATGAACTGGCGATCGCCCCTAACCAAAAAGTCTATGTTGTAGAACGTCGGGGCAATACCCTCATCGTCATGCCAGAAAGTCTGCTTCGGGTATGACCTTAACAATTTCCCTAATTCAGGAAGTTAAGCAATTGGGAGCTTTTTAACGTGGGTGAACTAGTAGGATTTTTAGTATTCTTAGTTTTCGGCGGGACTGTTCTCACAAAGTCAGTCCGCATTGTTAATCAAGGAAACGAAGCCTTAGTTGAACGATTAGGACGCTACAGCGGTAGAAAACTCTCGCCAGGACTGAATTTCACCGTTCCCTTTTTAGATCGCATCGCCTACCAGCAAACGATTCGTGAACGGGTAATCGACATTCCGCCCCAGCAGTGCATCACTCGCGATAACGTCTCGATCTCGGTGGATGCGGTCGTTTATTGGCGCATCATGGATTTAGAAAAAGCCTACTACAAGGTAGAAAACCTTCAGGCGGCAATGGTCAACCTCGTGCTAACCCAAATTCGCTCTGAAATGGGCAAGCTAGAGCTAGACGAAACTTTCACCGCCCGCTCTGAGATTAACGAACTATTGCTCCGTGAGCTAGACATTTCAACCGATCCCTGGGGTGTAAAAGTCACCCGCGTCGAGCTACGAGACATCGTTCCTTCTAAAGCCGTACAGGATTCGATGGAACTGCAAATGTCAGCCGAGCGACGCAAGCGGGCAGCAATTCTCACTTCAGAAGGGGAACGAGAATCGGCAGTCAACTCCGCTAGAGGTAGCGCCGAGGCACGGGTTCTAGAGGCCGAAGCCCGCCAAAAAGCAGCCATCCTAGAGGCTGAGGCACAGCAAAAGGCGATCGTTTTGCGGGCACAGGCAGAGCGGCAAGAACAGGTTTTGCGGGCACAGGCAACCGCTGAGGCGCTACAGGTTATTGCCAGTACGCTAAAAAATGACCCCAATGCCCGTGAAGCGCTTCAGTTTTTGATGACTCAAAACTATATCGACATGGGTTCTAAGATTGGCACCAGCGGCAGCAGCAAGGTAATGTTCATGGACCCGCGCAGCATTCCCGCAACGGTTGAAGGAATGCGCTCCATTATCGGAAAGGACACTGACGAGCAGCAAATGTTTTGATCCGTCGTTCTGTAGCGGGTCTGCTGGTTTGTGGGAGGCGTACCTGCTCTGGTATGTGCCTCCCACAGGTTCGTACCTATACGCCTCTAGCATTTGTATGACGACGACTTAGCCAGAATGCACTGCCTACAGCCAACATCCCCAATACGGTGGTTGGTTCAGGTACGTCCTGCACATCCTCTTCCACTAGTTCAACCCGAATCCGAGCTACTTGATAGTCCTCAGCTTTAAAGTCTGCGTTGGCAAACTGCGGAGCATCTAAGATACCTCCACTGCCTACCGGATTAAAGCCAGGATGAGTAGTAACTACGCCATTTTCATCTACGCCCGTGTTAGGAGCGGTCTGTCCAAAGAAGGCTGTATTCATCGGAAGTTCATCATTGACTTCAGTGCCGCCGTCTAGAACGTCAGCCCCAAGCTCAATAAAATCAGCCCCAATGAAGTTACCTGCTTCGTCAAAAATAGGGTGAGCGGTTGGATTGCCGTTCGCAATAAAGGCATCGTTACTCGGAATTACCATTGATGCGTAGCTGAAGAACCGACTACTAGATAGGGTAGGGTCAACTTCAAAGAAGAGAGTCGCAGTTTCACCAACGTCAATCGGGCCGCTGTTTTCGCCCTCTACGCCAAAGATTGTTCCCTGAACGGTACCTGCTCCTACCTCGGTAAAGCGAGTGGAAATTTCTTGAGTTGCTCCATCTTCTGCCAGACTTTCGGTGCCCGGAAACAAATCCAATGAGACACCTCGATCGTAAATATCGAAGCCCCCATTATGGAAGCCAACCCAAAGAGGAGTTAGGAGGGTGCCATTTGAGGGCGCAAGGTTCTCGATGGAAACTTTTAGTGTAACGGCTGATGCAGCAGATGCTACTGCTAGCAGAGAACCTGTGACTAGCAAACCAATAACAGTACGGACTGAATTTGAAACTGTTTGAATGTTCATGCAGGATTTCACTCACAGATATAGAGCCGTGTCCACCTGTATTAACCGCAAACAGGATAAGTGGCGGCTGAGGAATTGCTGAGAGTGAAATGAGAGCAGTTTAATGCTTGTGTAAGCTCTCGAAGAGCTATGTGAATTTTTTGTGAAGCGTATCGCAGAATGTAGATGATTTGACAAGCTGAATTTGGCAGGTTGTTAATCGGAGGTACCGTTGTTTGAGTGAAGTAGTTGGCAATCCATGCACAGCCCAAAAAATTCTAGGGTGTGGTAGTAAATTTTGAATCGATAAGAGTGATGAAGCTGGTCTTCCAGATCGTGAACAGGGCATTCGTTGATGGGAATGGATGCTCCACACTGTAAGCAAGTCAAATGGTGCTTGTCTTCCTGCACGGAACTGTAGAGCGATTCACCGCTTGCCAAAGTACGAACTTGAATGACTCCTTCTAATTTGAGCGCTTCTAGAGAACGATAAACCGTTGCCAAACCCATGCCTTCGTTGCGACTACGCAGCTCTACGTAGATATCTTGGGCGGAAACTGCTCGATTCAAAGTTCTGAGCAGGTTTAAAATCCGCTCCTGGCTACGAGTACGCTGTTGGGCTTTCATGGCGATGTCGATTCTATATTTATTTAGGGTTTCCTATGGAAACCAGAATTCGCGCTTGTTCGAGTCTGAAACTTTAGGTTAGGACATAAAAATTAGGTGCGGTTGCGATCGCATTGATCTAGCTAAACGCCGTAAGCAGTATTAATAGTAAAGATGATTCAAAGATTTAGTCCCTTGAGAAGCAGCTATCACCAGACTAAATAATAAGCCTGTACTGAGTCTAGCTTTTTAATAGAGATCTGATGAAGAATCAAGAAAATTTGATTGGGGGATAGTGAACTAAAACGTCTGGGGTACAGAGTGAAATCTCAACGAAAACAGTAAGTCCAGCTTTATCCCCCTACCCTGCTTGCAAGTATTTGAGCGGAAGTATTGCTATTCTGCTGCACTTCCGCTCAAAACTGGAGGGTTATTTAGTTTACAAATTCTGTCCTGATTTTTAAGCTTTTTAAGCGATACCGCGATCGCGGTCAGATTTTGATCTAGCTTCAAACTTGGGCGCATAGCTTTGAAGCAGGGCACTCACCTGAGTTAACACTTCATCGCCTGCATTTTTGCCCAGCACCTGCCGTTCTGGGAAGAATTCGGGCTGGTCAAGGCTACGGGCGATTGCTTCACTTACCTGTTGGGCAATCAATGCCTGAAGTTCATCCTTTGCTCGTCCCCGCTGGTAGTCAGCCCCCTCTTCAGTGGTGGCATAGAGGGGGGGCAGTCGGTTGAGCGCATAGGCAGCAATATCGCCCAGGTCGAGGGTTACGTCGCTGGTAGCTTCAATTTCGGCAACACGGGCGATCGCCTCCGTCAACACCAACTCTTCCATCACGTTGATAAATTGCTTACGGGGAACCGCGACCACTTCACCTGTTAGCAGAGCGCCCATCAGCCGATCTAGCGCCATATACTCTTCAATCGATAGCTCAGAGGCGGTGTCGCAGATGCGCCCAACTTCTGCTTCCATTGCAGGGGTCAGATAACCATCCTGTAGAGCTTGGTCAACAATCTTTTCAATACTCATAGGGTTCTTTACGCTCCACCGCGCCACTTTAGTGACAAACTACAATCTTCTTGACTTTAGTTTGCCCCAGAATTTAGAAATCGCACGACCTCAGTCCGACTTAAGCCAATTTTAATTTTTGTAGTGCTAATCACCTCTCTGTAGAACTCACTCAAAGCTGTCATATCGCCAGGGCACGGGATCAACTGCTAATCCATGAACGTAAAGTCCCCAGTGTAGGTGCGGTCCGGTGACTGCTCCGGTTGCCCCGACCGCTCCAACTACCTGCCCAGGCTGCACAAAGTCGCCTTCCTGCACGTCGATGCGGCTCAGGTGCAGAAAAATGCTGGACACCCCCTGACCGTGATCGATTCCAACGGTGTTACCGTGTAGCTGAAAGCCTTCGGCCTCGCGCCCGACGAGGGCAATTCGTCCGGCTGCTGGGGCAACCGCTGTGGAACCCGTACCGCCGCCATAGTCTACGCCGCGATGGTAGTAGTCTTGGGCAAATACGCCGTTGTAGTAGCGCCGAACTCCATAGCCAGAAGTGATCTCACCCGCATTGGGGCGGACGAATGGAGTACTCCAAAATTTTTCGGGGGTGACGAGTTGCTTAAATTCAGCGACCCGATCAAATTCGTAGTCGGTGCCGTCTACGCCGCCGCCACGCAGGGTGATGCGCCGGGTAGGAAAGGAGCGATCGCGCAGCCAAACGGCCAGATTTCGCTGATTGCCTTCGCCATTCACCCGAACTTCGTAGCGTCCGGGTGCATCCAGGGGAGTGGTGGGCAACAGGGCACGAAATTGATTGTCACCGATCGCAAAGGTGGGATAGGTAGTCTGATTCATCGTCACGGTAGGAGCTTCGACATCGGCGGTGCTGGTTTGCACGATGACTGCAATGGTGTCACCTAGTTGTGGGCTGCTGGGTTGAACCTGCACTTCGATGGCATGGGCAGGCGTGATCAGAACCAGAAGAAAGGCGATCGCCCCCAGCAAGCCACTGATTCCTGGGCGGTGTCTCCAGAACCAGCGACGGTTGAGCCTGACGGCAGGCAGTTTCTGGTCTAATTTCAGCCGAGATAACTCGGAAATTGGGTTGGAATGGTCAGGTGTATTCATAGGGACGAGATGAGCAAGTAGAGCAGCTTGAAAGTTTTACGGGGTTGCGGACTTCTAGAGGGTTTCTATAAACTTGCGGATCTCAGTGGCGATCGCCCTTGATTCAGTCTGCAATAGATCTAGATCGTCGTTGGAAATGAGTTTCAGCTCCGCCTGAGGCGCTTTGGCGAAAGCCTGGTTGGAACGAATTGCGATTGCATCATCCTGTCCCTGCAAAATTAGAATAGGAAGTTTTAGGCAAGAAATTCGGTCTGCGGATAACAGTTCTGCTCGAATTTCGGCATTGCGGCGATTAAATAGGAGTTTGCAGGCAACAGGCGATCGCATCAGGGTTTGGCGAAGCTGAAGCGATCGCTCTATTGATTCTCGCCACCCAAAGACCTTAGCAAACGGTAAGAGCAGCTTTAACAGCCAGAGCGCTAGGGGCGGTTGTCGGGTAAGCCAGCGTGACCATTGCCAGCGATCGCCTCCCTCCAGTTGAACTCCTTCTGGCGATAGCAACACCAGCCCTTTCACCTGATCTGCAAAGCGCAGGGCATAGCTAGCCGCAATCCACCCGCCCAAAGAGTGCCCAACCAAATAAACTTGACGTAATTTCAGCGCTTCCAGGTACTCCGCCAGACATTCTACCTGTAGCTCAATTGAGTAGTGCAGTTTGGGTCGCTCTGACTCTCCAAACCCAAGCAGATCAGGTACCAGACAGTGATAGGTCTGGCTCAGGCGCTCTACTAGGGGCAACCACTGGCTACTGTCACTCCAGGAACCGTGCAGAAAAACCAACGCCGCCCCTTGCCCCACTTCACGCCAGAAGAGTTGTCCCTGAGATAGTCGGATACGCGAGTTGCGGATTGGTAAGGTCATCCTACTGAAAGGTAACTGCTAGACGGGGAACGGACAGATGATTATAGCTGTAGTTAGCTAGGTTAGGACAAGGACATTTTGGTGGCGCGGCTAGGCCGCGCCACCAAAATGTCCTAATCAATATGGCTACCGCTATAACAGTCAGTTAAAGCTGACAGTTAGTGATTCTAACAGCCAATCTATGCCATTTCAGAAAATGCCCTAATCTTGGAATCTTAGGATCGCGATCTGGTCAAGCCAGGGTGGTTACACCGCTGAAGTAATCCTGTAACTGCTGATCGTGATCGTGAGAAAGCTTGCCCTGAGGAATATTGGATGGCTGAAAAGCTCTTACATCTAAGATTTCTAACGTATCTTTAACCACCATTTTGCCTTTGACTTCGGCTTCGACTACCACACAAATAGAGTGAAATCGGGGATCGCGATCGGGAGCAGAGTAAACGCCAACCAAACGGCGGATTTTGACTAGCTCCAGTCCGGTTTCTTCGGCTAACTCTCGCTGTACTGCGGTAGGAATGTCTTCCCCCCAATCGACAATGCCACCTGGTAATCCCCAACGGCCGTTATCACGTCGCCGAATTAATACAATCTGACCATCAGGCATGACGGGAATGATGCTAGTGCCCGTAATGGGATGACGAAAAATGATGCCTAGAGCGGTTTGAATAATTTGCCATAGCCGAAGCATAAGTTGTAGTGCTATCTAAAGTGCTACGTCACAGCGAAAGTGCTAGGTCGCAAAAATGGATACAGAAGGAAGTCAGCTTGATAAGCCGGACAGATCTGTGAGGATCTCGGTTGCGTGGTTCTCTGGCTTGACTTTGCGGTAGATCTTTTCAATTTTACCGTCTGAACCAATAATGAACGTGTTTCGGCTGATGCCCATGTATTCCTTGCCCATGAACTTTTTCAGCCCATAGCTATCGTAGGTGGCTGCAACCTGACCGTCTGCGTCCGACAGAAGCGGAAATGGCAGGTTGTACTTAGTTGTAAATTTGGTGTGAGATTTAGCATCGTCCGTGCTGATACCTAGAACTACCACATCGTTGGATTGATAGTCGGCGTAGGCATCCCGGAAGCCACAGGCTTCTTTGGTGCAGCCCGGTGTGTTGTCGCGGGGGTAGAAGTAAAGCACCACTCGCTTGCCACGAAAGTCTGAGAGGCTAATAGTGTTGCCTTCTCCATCAGACAGGCTAAATTCAGGAGCAGGATCGCCAGGGCTTAGGGTCATCTTTACACCTCAATACGGTCAGCTAGAAGGCGGGGCAAATTAGCAGATCTTAGGATAGCTCTGATTTTAAGCCTTCTCTGGGTAATTCAGTGCCAAACACGTACTTCAAGTACTTATAGCCATTTTCAGATGGGTAAGCCATAACGCTAGGGGCGGTTCGCGAACCGCCCTTACCAAGATTTGTGATTTATCCAAGTGAAAATTGCTGTAAGAAAGCTTCTAAGCTATTTCTGGCTTTATAGGGTTCTGGCTTTATGAGGCTTATTCATCAGATCAAGACAAGAAAGGGAGGTGGGGAGCCTGTGAGAGCAATCAAGCTTTTTGCCAAACAGCGCAAAGGGGCAGCGACAACCGAATATGAGAAATTGGTGCTGAGGCGCGGAGTAGGAGTGGAGGGAGACGTTTGTGCGATCGCTGGAAATCCGCGCCAGGTTCTTCTGGTAGATATTCCTACCCTTGCTGAATTTGGTTTGAATCCTGGAGATTTACGAGAAAACTTGCTGGTCGATGCTTCAATTGACTGTTTAGTTTCGGGGCAAGTTCTACAGATAGGGCAAACCGCTTTGGTTCGAGTGACTTTTCCCTGTGATCCTTGCGCTCAGTTAAACCAACTCCAGCCTGGTCTTGCCAAGCGGATCAAAGGAAAGCGAGGGCTATTGGGAATTGTGATCAGAGATGGCTTGATTCACGCTGGGGAGCAGATTCAAATCACTCCCTACCGATTTAAGCCATTGCCCGATGATGCCAAGGGAAGGTTTACAGAATTTGTCGCTAGAATCCAGCCGGGTAAAGTGGTCAGCACGGCTCAACTGTTGATGGCTTTGGGGTTGGCTCGGAGCTATTACCGCACGATTCCGATTTTTCTAAAGAAGGCGGGCGATCGCCTCCCCATTCATCGCATCGTTGGCTCAGACGGTAGCTTGCTCACAAAACATATGCCCTTTCAGGAACAGTCCCTTCTAGACGAAGGCGTTGGCGCTGTCGGGGGCAAAGTGTCCCCAGCTTTTTTTTGGGAACAGGCACACTTTCATGACATCGGAGCCTTTTAGATTGAGAGCGCCTTCGTAAGATTAAGCCCTCTAAGATTAAGCAATGTCTCCGATTCTAATCTGGCTTGGGAAAGCGTCCAATCGGTGGCATGATATTGAGTATTGAGATTTGCTGTGTTGAGTTGCTAACACCTGAGCGACTTGTTTAAGGAGAACCATGCTTAAGAGATACATTTGGCTTGTTGTGGTCACTGTATTTTTCGCTTTTCAATTATTTCCAGGAAGGGCGATCGCCGCTGAACTTGACCAAGCCATCCGCACCGTCAAACTAAACGAAGCAGGAGAAACAACCGTTCTCAGCCTGGAGCAGGTTTCTGAGGGCAAGCGCCTGTTCAATTACGCCTGCGGTCAGTGTCATGTAGGAGGCGTTACCAAAACCGATCCAAACGTCGGTCTAGATCCAGAAGCTCTGGCGCTGGCAACGCCACCTCGCGACAATTTAGAATCGCTAATCGATTACTTGCACAATCCCACAACCTACGACGGGTTAGAGCCTATCGCTGAACTCCATCCCAGCACCCAAAGTACAGACATCTTCCCGAAGATGAGAAACCTGACTGAAGACGATCTCGTTGCCATTTCAGGACATATCCTTCTGCAACCCAAAGTTGTGGGCGAAAAATGGGGCGGCGGTAAAATTTACTACTAAACTTTTGCCAACTAGTCTGCCTGACCGTTAGAAAAACATCTTTTCCTTTGGGGCAGCCTCTATGTCTGCCCCTTTCTTTCAAGGATCCACCCAAGCAAGAATGCTCTCTACGATTCGCCACCTGCTGATTTTACTGATCGTGAGTGTTAGCCTGTTTATCTGTAGCTTGCCTGCTCAAGCAGCTTCTCTAGATCCCTACGTTGTCCGATACCTGGATGCTGTCGAGCCAGTACCCCTTGATCTAGGCGAAGGAGAAACAAAACTCTTCTCTGTCAAAAACCTTTCCGAAGGCAAGCGCTTGTTTGAGGAAAACTGTAAAAATTGTCACGTAGGCGGGGCAACCTTGCCAAATCCGCTGGTCTCTTTGTCAATCGAGGCACTTCGAGGGGCAACCCCTCCACGAGACAGCATCAGTAGCTTAGTTGCGTTTCTCAGGCAGCCGATGACCTATAACGGGACAGAAGAATCTTTTTCCTGCCGTCAGATGCCTGAAAGCTGGGTTTCCCAGTCAGAGATTGAAAACTTGTCTGCCTTTATTTTGAGGGCAGCCCAAAAAGCTCCAGGCTGGGGGACTAACTCTTTTTGACTCGTCCTTAGGGAAATTTGAACAGCAATATCGCAAATTTACGCCAACATTGACCCTGGGAAAGCTTTAGAACTATAAACATTCGGGCTAAGATCTGATTGATAATCGTAAAGCTTGTGGAGTAAGTTCATTTATAGCTTGCTCTTCATTGGGAGATCAGCGAAGCCTCGCTTCCAGAGTTTTCCCAATGTATGAGCTTTATGACGAAGTTCAACTTAAGCCTCTAGAGGTGACCATGAGATTGATTGCTCTAGTTTCAAAGAGTTTAAGTCTAGCCCTATGCACGATTGCATTGGTTGTTAGTACTTTTCTGTTAGTAGTTTCTCCTGCATCGGCGGCAACTCATACCGTCAAAATGGGCGCTGACAACGGTATGCTGAAGTTTGAGCCTTCTACTTTGACCATTCAAAGTGGCGACACCGTTAAATGGGTTAATAACAAACTCCCTCCCCATAACGTCGTTTTTGACGACAAGGCTATTCCTACCAATAGCAAGGATTTGGCAAACAAACTTTCACATCAGCAACTCATGTTTGCTCCTGGTGAATCATTTGAAGTTACTTTTTCAGATCTGCCTACTGGTGATTACAGCTATTATTGCGCTCCTCACCGGGGTGCGGGGATGGCTGGCAAAATCACTGTACAGGGCTAGTCGTACGGGGCTAGTAAAATTCAGGCTGATAGTGCAATTCATAGCGTGAGTTAGAGGTTCCTATTGGCTTGAGGTCATGCTGTCGTTGCACTAGCCTGTTTGCAAAGTCAATTTAGATTTTCAGCAATGGGCTGGGAGTCTGAATATCAGCGCTTTAGGGGCAGAAACCTGGGAAAGTGGGCTGTGTTTTTCGGCCTGATTGTCCAAGTTTTTGCCTCTACTGTTTTCTGTACAGCCGTCCTAGTTCAGTTTTAGGACTGCTATAGCGGTAGCCATATTGATTAGGACATTTTGGTGGCGCGGCTCCGCCGCGCCACCAAAATGTCCTTGTCGTAACCTAGCTGAATACAGCAGCAAAAGGATGAAGGATGAGGGATGAATCGAAGCCTTGACTATACAACGCTTTGGCGAGTCCAACGTTGTTCTAATCAACTCTTCAAGTGCTATATATAAACTTTGGGTCTAAATTGCCAGGAAAAAATGGAGAGTCAGGTGATGGAGGATAGTCCCAGTATTCTTTCTCATATTTCGATTGGTACAAACGACTTTGAACGGGCGATCGCCTTCTATGACCGAGTATTGCCCACACTTGGCTGCAAGCGGATTATGGAGCATCCAGGCGCAGTTGCTTACGGCAAGCAGTATCCAGAATTTTGGGTGCAAACCCCGATCGATAGCAAGGCCGCAACGGTTGGAAACGGCACTCACGTTGGCTTCATTGCCCCCACCAAAGACTCTGTTCATGCCTTCTATGAAGCGGCTCTGGCGGCTGGTGGCGTAGATGAGGGTGCGCCAGGAAACAGACCCGATTACGGTGAGCCATACTATGGTTGTTTTGTCCGTGACCTGGATGGTCACAAGATTGAAGCATCTTTTTGGGATATGCAGCTTATTCAAGAACTTTATACCAATCCTTTGTGAAGCTCGAATAGTTAAGCCTCTCGCAACTCATCTAGGTCGCCATAAGAACATTGCAACACAGTTGCAATCTCACTCTTGTAATCTGAAGATGTAGAGTTGAACAAATCCTTGTCAGAGATGGGCAATCAAGTGATACCAAAGCCAGTAAAAGAGAAGAACAGAGCGGTAAAATTTGTCACTGATGCAGCTTTCACTCTGTGTATGGAGGATTAGCCCTATTTAGGAAGTTTTGTAGCTCTTTCGTCTTAGCTGTACAAAGGGGACTCTCCATGACGGACAATGACTACCTTTCCCTAATTGAGCAAGGAGTAGAAGCCTGGAATCGCTGGAGAGAAAAACATCCTGAAATTAAACCAGACTTGAGTAGAGCTTATCTGTTTGAGGCGGATCTCAGTGGGTTTAATTTTAGTAATGTAAATTTTAGTCGGGTTTGCTTAATTGGAGCAAATCTGAAGCGGGCAAACCTGAGTAGCGCTGACCTAAGTGGAGCTTATGCCAGCGGCGCCAACCTGAGTGAAGCTAACTTAAAGGGGGCTGATCTCAGCAGCGCTAATTTGAGTGAGGCGAATTTTACGGGGGCTGATCTGACAGCCGCTAAAGTTGAGGCTACCGATTTGACAGCGGCTCAGATGACGGGTGCTTGCCTGGAAAGTTGGCAGATTAGCAAGGCGACGAAACTACATCGGATTGAAGCGCAGTATATCTATCTCAATAGTCCGCAAAAGCGCTTCCCCTCAGAGGGCGATTTTAAGCCAGGGGAGTTGGCTACGCTCCTTCAAGCGGAAAGCGATCGCCCTTCCGCTTTCCCATCCCCCCCTCAGAAACCAGTCGCGCCTGTCTGGGTGTCTCCACAGGTGCCTGACTCGGCTGAGTCTAAGTCTGCTCCGGTTGCGTCACCTTTTGAAGCAACAGAAACGGCTGTCCTTCAATCTGCTGCTCCAGGGCGATCGCGCTCCGTTCCCTGGGAGATTTTAGTCGGGGTGGGGGTAGGGCTAGCAGTCATTGCGGCGATCGCTAGCTTTCCTCGTACCCGCACGGTGACAGAGCTACCGCCGCTAGTTTGCAATGAGCCGCCCCTGCCGCCTATTTCTGACAGTCCACCTGATCATGAGTACGAAGATGGAACTCGCTTTTATGGCACGTTTGGAGAGTCCGCCCCTGCTGACGGTAGAGGCACAATGGTCTATCTCAATGGCGATCGCTATGATGGAGAGTTTCGGGATGGAAAGCGGAACGGTTGCGGAACGTTTACCTTTGCCAATCGTCGCAGCTATGTAGGTCAGTTTCGAGATGACCAGTTCCAGGGACAGGGAATTTGGACGCTAGAAAATGGCGATCGCTATATTGGTGAGTTTAAGGACAATAAATGCGATGGACAGGGGACATTTATATCTGTAGACGGATCTCAAAAGACTGGAATTTGGGAGAATGGTGACTTGACGAGCGATAACCTGTCCTGCGATCGCTCACCCTTGAGATTGCCAGGTTCTCCAGAGTAAACCTCTCATCTGACTGGTGTGAATGATAGCGCTGCCGCTGCCATTGACAATAACTAGGGATGTAAGAGGTTTTGCAGCAAGCATAATTCCCTCCTTCGGGGAACTGAACAACTTACCACACCGATATACAGTGAGGAGAAAAACAAATGGATAAGCGGTCGTCCAGTCTGTTGAAATTTCTATTCTTTGCAGCGACTTTACTCTCTGCTGCTAGCTTAGCCGTCACTTCGTTAAAACTGGCCCAAGCTCAAGACGCTCCCCCTCCAACCCCAACCCCATCGCCGACCCTACCTTCTCCTACTCCCTCTCCCAGTCCTACTCCCACTCCTGGCGTGACTCCTTCTCCCAGCCCTTCCCCTGGAGTTACCCCCAGACCTTCTCCCAGTCCTACTCCCACTCCTGGCGTGACTCCTTCTCCCAGCCCTTCCCCTGGAGTTACCCCCAGCCCCAGTCCTTCTCCAGATCCCAGCCCTTCTCCAGATCCCAGCCCCTCTCCAGTTCCAAGTCCCTCTCCCAGCCCCAGTCCTTCTCCAGATCCCAGCCCCTCTCCCTCTCCCTCTCCCTCTTCTGCCCCAGATTCTAACCCTCGGGCACTTTGGTAGAAGCTGAAGAGAAGTCGGTTTATACCAAGCTCAGTTTGAGCTTGTGCAGAATTAATCCCGGTGCAACAAGGGGCTTATAGCCATTTTCAGATGGGTAAGCCATAACGCTAGGGGCGGTTCGCGAACCGCCCTTACCAAGATTTGTGATTTATCCAAGTGAAAATTGCTGTAAGTCCCTTGTTCTACGCCTCTATGCAGTTCTATGCAGCTTCGTAGAATTGGACACTGATATTAGTTTAGACATCATAAAACCGAGGGATTTGCAACTTTCCCTCGGTTTTTGTTGTGGCTTACAGCGTCTCTTACAAGGGTGGACCGAATTAAGGTCAAACGGCTGTTTGCCCCTACCGGGGTTTGTAATTCTTCTACCTATGGCTCCACAACCACCAACGTTCCAGGTGTAACAATTTCGTATAGCTCACGCACATCTTCGTTGTACATCCGAATACAGCCATGAGAAGCTGCCCGCCCTACGGTTTCGCGATTGGGAGTGCCATGAAAGCCAATATAGTTACTACCGTCCGTCCAGAAGGCAATCCATCGCTCTCCGAGAGGATTATTAGGTCCAGGTGGAACGACTTCTCCAGTCAGCGGGTTTGTCCATCCGGGGTCTTGCAGCATATGCAGCACCTCAAAGTTGCCCGTTGGCGTTTCCCAACCCGCTCTACCGATCGCCACTGGATAAGTAGTTTCTAGTTCGTCATTTTGATAGACATAAACCCGGCGCTCACCTAGTTTCAGCACCAGTCGCACTTCTTGCGCCTCAGGAAAGAGGGGTTCTGGTGGCGACATCTCCGGCACGACGATTTGCGGCTCCAGTGTTGGAGGCGCAGCTGCTTGACGATTAGCTGAGTTAGGGGTTGTAGCTTGAGCCGCAGAGTAAGGCTGAACGGATATGAGAAGGATTGCTGAGCCAAAGCAAACCCATAGAGAACGATTCAGAAACACGCTGTTACGACCTTTACTGATTACAATCAAAGGTTTCAAAGTGAGCAGTGCAAAACAAGCCTCTGCAATAGAATGGGAAATCTTAGGCTGAATGTCAAGATTCAAAGACTAGATTTTTCGTGGTCAGGTTCCTCTTGGCGATCGCACCCGCTAAATATGACTACTCTATAGCAAAAGGATGAAGGATGAAGGATGAGGGATGAATCGAAACCCTGGCTATCAGCCGCATTGGCAAGTCAACGTTGTCCTAATCATTGCTTCAACTACTCTATATGTGCGGCAAACCAGCGACCCTGACCTATTGCATTGCGCCATTCATCATCCCGTTTACCTGAGATTTGGCGAGATTACTTTCAGCAACGGCTTGACAAGCAATCTTAGAAAACAGGTGATGTTGAGCAGCTTAGGGGTTACAGCGAAAGCAGTAGGTTGGATCAGCAAACTCTTGCCCATTTGGGAAATAAGCCACGTTGCTATAGTCACACTTGATGCAGCGATAAACTAATGCCAAAGTTGAATTTGTTGGTGATCCACAAAGGGCACAGGGTAAGCCCGCTTTGCGTTCAGCAGCGGCAAATCCCGGACAGCCACACTGAGGACAGCGCTGATGAATCTCGTGGACAAGATCTTCTGTTGCCTGGGCAATCACCTTCATTCGCGTAGGGTTATACATTGCCCGCATATCAGTTTCGAGATGGGCCTGACCAAACTTTTTCAGTAACCAGTCCACTGCTTCGGTCAGTTGTGCCTCTTCCATAATGCCTTTAATGATGTGAGAAGACCGGGTTGGTTGTGCCTCAGACATGGCGACTAAACCATGCGTGGGGAAGCCAATTTGCTGGGCAAAGGTGAAGGCTGACTCAAGGCTTTTGATAGACTTTTGACTGTAATTTGTCTCTGTTGAAATCGCTTGACCTACGATTTCCAGATGGTGAGTGCGATCGCTCAACAACACAATTTCTTGATCACACGCCACAAAAGGCGTTGCTGGATGAGGACCAAAACTTCCCTCACTGGCAATGGCAAGAGTTAATCCCGTCAAAGCCATTGCTTTTTCAGCCTTGAGTCTGGCTGCATTCCGCTGATCTCCAGAGCGTTCAATGTCACGAGTAAAGGTGCCAAACTCATCAGTATTGAATCCTTCAGGCACAATAACCTGAACTCCAAGATGCTGTTTTAAAATTGGAGCAATTGCCTGTTCTTTTCGGTGCATTGTTGCCAACACACCAGTTTTGTTGCAAAACAGATCTTGGGAGAATGAGCTATCCATTACTGTGGACGAAGCGACAGTAGAAAGAGTTTACCGCGTAGTGTCAGCGGTTATGCGATCGCATTGAGCTTTTAGCAAGAAATATCGCCGAAGTGATACCGCAGGAACCGCTCCACGCTTCTACCACTTCCAACTTTAGCAATCACTTTGTCGTGCTGTTTGCAGGCAAAACCTGAGTTTGAAGGCGATCGCCCTCCAGTCATTACTTAGCAGACATCGCAGGCTCTTCTAGCCCAACTAGCTTTGCGCTCAGTTCCCACAGGCGCACGGCCTTTGCATCATCACGGGCTTCGGGCGAAACTTTTTGCACAAACGATTTGCCTTCTTTCTTCTGGCGGTTTCCCCAACTCCAGTAAGTTCCAGATTGTGCATATTCTGGCTTAGCAACGACATCTGCAACCCGTTCTCCAGACAGTTCTTCTGAAACAAAGCCGCCTGTAATGTATTTCTGGAAGAGGGGAAAGATTTTCTGGAAAAGCGGATAGTGATTGCGGAACAGTGCAGTTGTCGCCACACATCCCGGATAGAGGGAACTGAAGACAATGCCCGTCGAGTTATTGAAGCGTCGATGTAGTTCGCGCATCGTCAGCACATTGCAAACCTTACTGTCTTTGTAGGCTTTTACAGGCTCAAACTTTTTGCCATCAATCATTGAAATTGGCGCTTTGAAACCTTGCTCAAAGCCCTGCAAATCCCCCAGATCGGGACGCGGTGGAATTTTTCCGCCCAGTTCGTCTGGGTTGTGAGTTACGGTACCCAGGATAACCAATCGCTTATCGGCTGCGGGCGACTTCTTTAAGTCCTCCAGCATCAGGTTACACAGAAGGAAATGCCCCAGGTGATTGGTGGCGACGCTGAGTTCATAACCTTCTGGCGATCGCAAAGGCTCTTTTAACAGCGGCATATAGATTGCCGCATTGCAAACCAGTGCTTCCAACGATCTGCCACTTGCCCTAAAGTCTGTCACAAACTGTCGCACACTTTCCAGGGAAGCTAAATCGACAAACAAAATGGTGTAGCTGTCTTGCGCCATACCCACAGATTGGGCGGCTTTTTCTGCCTTCTCCAAATCTCGACAAGCCATCACCACATACCATCCACGTTGAGCCAGCGCTCTTGCCGCCTGTAGACCTACTCCGGAGGAAGCACCTGTAATTATGACTGTTGACTTCTGATGTTGATCCATCTCGCTTCAGACTCTCTGTTCAGACTTGGTTAACTACCAGTAATCAGCACTGATCATGCTCTCACAAATTTCATATCAATTAAGATGTCGTTACCGATTTGTAACCAAATTCCTGAAACTTGTAACCTTTCGTAGTGTAGGGCAAAGTTCGGCTTTATCCCTTATCCCCCACCCTCACCCCTCATCCCCTATCCTTCCTGCCATAGGTCTACCCTAAGGTTCTACCAGTCCAACATTTTTTCTCATAACCTGTGCAGAGAGTCTATAATGAATGAGAGAAAACAAATATGACAACTGATCTATCTCCCGAAAGCAGCACTCTTGACAAACGAGCAGGCAGTTCTCCTCTAATTGGCATTTTGCTTATCGTTCTAGGCATTGTCGGGCTTGCTTTACCTGTCTTTTCAACCCTTGTTGCTGAGACCTGGGTGGCTTTTATCCTCATTTCTGCGGGAGCCGCTAAGGTAGTGTATGCGTTTCAAACTCGCGATCGCGGCGGTTTTATCTGGAAACTGCTGCTAGGGATTCTTTATGTGGCAACAGGTATCATGCTATTCGTCTATCCTCGAACCGGAGTCCTTACTCTAACTTTGCTGCTGGGTAGCTTTTTGCTGACTGAAGGCGTGTTCGAGACAATTTTGGCGTTTCGATTGCGTCCTCAGCAAAACTGGACTTGGGCTTTGGTGAATGGTATTGTGACGCTGCTGTTTGGCGCTATAGTTTTGTTCCAGTGGCCTTTTAACGCCCCCTGGCTAATTGGTACGTTAGTTGGTGCAAGCGTCCTGTTTAGCGGTGTTTCACGAGTGATGCTGTCTTTTGATCGCGGTTCTGCGATTAATCAAACTGACTCGACTGCTTCGGCTTAACGGGAGAGCTAGGCGATCCCACCTCAGTTCGTTCGGTCACGTTTCTGATAAGTCTCCTTTGGTTAGAGGTGCCAGTCACATTTGCGACTGTTGCTAAGTTAAGGGGGAAGGATAAACATAGCAATCCTACTCCCTTCCCGCCAGAGGATCAGGATCGTGAATTAAATAAGACCGGAGAAAAAAGGAAAAGGAGTTAGAGTGAGAAGAATAGATCTTTGAGCTGTGATGCGATGCAACCTTACCCGACTGAAGTTGAGCAACAGATGCAACGGTTTTATCATTCCTTATCGGAGAAGGATCGTCGCCGATATGCGGCGGTAGAAGCGTTGAAACTAGGCTGGGGTGGAGTGAGCTACATCAGTCAACTGCTGGGATGTGACGATGAAGCGATGCAATTGGGGAAACGGGAGTTAGAGCAACAGCAGGAGTTGAACCAGAGTCGAGTGCGGCGCACCGGAGGAGGGCGCAAAGCTGCATTGGCAACGATAGCTGGACTCGATGAGGCATTTTTGAGCGTGATTGCCAAGCATACGGCGGGTTCACCGATGGACGAAACCATCAAGTGGACGAATCTGACGCGCTACGAGATTGCCAGATTGTTGAGGGCAGAAGGGATGAGCGTCAGTGTGACCGTGGTAGACCAGCTACTGGAGAAACATAACTATCGCAAGCGGAAAGCCCAGAAGCGGTTGGCGACCGGAGCGCAGCCGCAACGTAACGAGCAATTTGAGAACATTGAGCGCATCAAAGCTAACTACTACTCTGTGGGCAATCCGGTATTAAGCATGGACACAAAAAAAGAGAACTGATTGGGCAACTGTATCGCGACGGACGAGTGTATACCCAAGACGAAGCGATTGAGGTCTTTGACCATGATTGGAAATCCTTGTCAACGGGTGTTGTGATTCCTCATGGTTTGTATGATCTAAAGCTCAACAGGGGCTACCTGCATCTGGGAAGTCATGACACGGGGGAGTTTGCTTGTGATGCAATTCGCGATTGGTGGCTGGAGCATGGACAACATCACTACCCCACCGCTACATCGATTCTCCTGCTGTGCGATGGTGGCGGTAGTAATAGTTCCAGGCAGTACTTGTTTAAGCAGGATTTGCAACGATTGGTCAACGAACTCAATCTTGAGATTCGCATTGCTCACTATCCCCCCCATACCTCAAAATACAATCCGATTGAACACCGTTTATTTCCTCATCTCACACGAGTGTGTCAAGGAGTTGTCTTCGAGAGTGTTGAAATCGTCAAAGAGCTGATGGAGTTCAAGCAGTCGATGGAGATTGTGTTCGATGAGTACCTCCCAAAATGGAACTATACAGCCAAGCCACGGGTATTGTAATTTCCGGTCTTGTTTAATCCATAATCCTTACTTTTCCAGCAGGTGTGCCAATCTCTACGAAAAACCATCTTACGAAATTTATAACGTAAAACATCCAGCCAAAATGTAAACCAACAAATAAGAAATAAAAAGTAACTACTCAGCTTAAAAGATAGTAAGGATTTGCGTAAGGGCAAAAAAGTAGCGGTAGGGCTGGTAGTCATGATGACGAGGATGAGGCAATTCTCTTGAGTAAGACTAGTTCCAAGAAACTCACCC